>JAEEGL013572737.1_pt1 | contig 13274 bp, 8 predicted proteins | sample 9134231 | NCBI WGS metagenome assembly JAEEGL01 (sample SAMN16246548, study PRJNA631951) | gut metagenome | biome: gut microbiome; feature: rumen; material: fiber-attached | host: Bos | place: Iran: Karaj | collected 2018-10 | reverse complement strand
TATTATATATAAGTTGAAAGGCTGGTTTTCGTGAGAAAGTCGGTCTTTTTTTGTGTACGAAAAAGAAGAAAAGAGGCCAACACCGCGATGATGTTGACCTCTTTATCGTTACTATTCAAATACTTATCGAAGAGTTGTTTTGTATTCAAGTTGGACATCGCCACCAACGGAACTCGTACCGACGCTCACATCGTAAATATCAAGTGTTGGGAAAGCATCGTTGCGAATCATATTCTCCCAGTCGATAGCTTTGTTGTAATGCTTGATATGCTGCACTGTCAGGTCAAATGCGCCTTCTCCAGTGTAAGAGATTTCATACTCGTAATGGTCTTCCACCTCAATGCGCTTAATAGTATACTTACAAGCTATCTGATGCTTGACAGAACCATTCAGTATTGATTTCATTTTTTCGAGCTGATCGGCACTTGGGTTATTCCACAAATCAATGAACTGCTTCAAGGTTCTTATGTAGAACTTATGGTCGGTGTCGATGGTGAATTGTCCTGTGGCAGCGTTGTCGACAAGTTTGCCAGCAATATCATCACCGATAGTGAAGTTGCCAAGCGAATCGACTGTTATGAAGTCATGCTTATTGAAGAAACGCTCAACCTCTGTGCACCACCTAACTTTGTCCTTGTAGAAGTTAGTCGATTCGTCCATGTAGATGCAGCCTCCAGTTATCTCTTCATGGTACTGATCCAACTTGTCAAAGCCAGAAGAGTGTACCGTAACCATCGAGGGCGTGTAAGTAAGCTTAAGATTATCAATAGTATTTGTCTCCACTTTCGTGCCTTGCTTAGCGAGGTCGATGTTTACAATCATATTGTCCGTTTTCCCGTCCAATTGGAAAGCGAACTCTTTCTCTGGCACACCATTTTCATCGAATAGCGTTATTTTGAATGGCACCATATTATGTACTAAAGCATAAGTAGTGAACCATCCGAGTTTAGCTTCGCCCCTTTCACTAACGATAGTCTGCCATTTTTCGGGGTCGACGACATATTCAGGAACAACCGCAAAGCCTATCTTACGCCCTGCAAAGGTGGATTTCTCACCCTCCTTGCCCGACCAAGACGAATCGGTAATATTGAAAGCTACTCTCTTACCCATAAACTTAGCCATGCTATTTACTTTGGCGGCCATGCGGTTTGAGGCTTGCACGATTTGTTTATTACGTAGCGCAGCAAAGACACTGACGAGGTAACCGTTCATCAACTCGGCGAAGTGCTCTTCGGAAATCTGTTTTTTCAGCGACTCAGTCTCCCACATGAGCGTAGAGAGGCCTTGCGTTTTTGCCCATGCGTATGCATAAGTACGTACTTCCTGATTATCGTCCCAGAAACGGTCGCAATAGACGCGGACCGATTGCTCTATATAAGCCTTGAGTTTGTCAGCATCCATTTCCGTTTCCATAAAAACAGGATAGAAATAGTCGTACCAGTCCTTGACTGTGCGGTAATAGCCATGTTTTGCTGGTTTCCCGTCGGCATTGTTGTTGAATCGAGAATCGGGGCTTAGTGCGTTGTATCCAGTCATACTATAATAATAGCGATATGCTTCGCGGAAGAGGTCAACCTTGCGCTCATTCACCATTGTGCCGAATTTCTCGAGCGCTACGCCGATGAATGCCACAAGACTCATTGACGCCGCCATGACGGGCGTGCCGATAGCAGTTGCCGCCGAGCCAGCAGTTTTAGCCATAATTACTTTCAACGTGTTTGCTGCCACACCAACTTCATCGCCTTGGAGGTCGGCTCGAACAACGTCGAGAATAGTCAGTGCTGTACCTATCTCACCTACTATTTCAATGGCATTGCTGATGGCTTCGGGATTGAAATCGAGCAATGGCTCGGCGACACTGATGACTCCTGAGTAGAAGCCATCAAGTCCGAGAGATTGCCATAACCCCATCTCGTCTTTGAACTGATTCACTTGCTCCACTTGGGGATCGTCGGAACCTAATATGTCGAGCAGAATTTTCGTACCCTCGTTGAAGTTATAAAGCGCGTCAAACTCAGTTAGCGACATAAACAGTTCTGTTTTGGTCTGCGCATTGATGGTTGAAAATACGGTAAAGAAGGACAGATGGTCGGTGTAAATAGTAGCAACACCAGCATCTTTATCGTATTCAAAATATACGGGCTCCCACTCGCCACTATCAGTATTGTAGTATGATGCACCTACACGCTGGTCTGATGGCGCGCTATATGGGATTGTGATTTTAGCCACGCCGCTCAGTTCGTGTTCTTCATTGCCATTTTCATCAAGCATACTTATATCTATACCTATACCGCCACTAACATTTTCCGTTGGTCGCGGAAGAAGCACAGAGTTGCGCACGCATATTTGCGCATCTTCATCAATAGTTGTGGCATCAAACGTAATTGAGCACTTCTGCGCGTTTACGGTAAGAGCAGAGTCGTTAATCTCGAAGACCTCTGCGCCTTCATACACAAAACCTTGCCGCCACGTAATACTATCCACTTCGGAAGCTTTGACGATAATATCTTCACGCCCGTTCAGATTCATAGATACCATTGCCTCGCCATTTTTGTCTTCGCTAAAGCGGATTGTATTTACTTCGCTTATTTCCAGCGTTGTACGTGCAGAGTCGCCGTGCACCACCATCTGATAGTTTAGACCTTGCGGTGGCATAGGCGTAAACTCCTCAGACATAGTGGAGATATTTCCTCTGAACTTGCGCCATCCAGGTGCTTCAGCGTATAGTTCTTCCGTTCCTTCTGGCACTCGCAAATAGATATTTTTGTCTTCGTCGGAAAATATCTTATCGCTAAATGTGGCATCGGAGATAACTGGTGGAACTAAAAAAGGACTCGTAAACTCAGTATAATGATATTTAGGTGCTTTGCATTCATTGAATGCGCCCTCCATATCCACTATTGTCGTCGGGATGTTGTTGAATTTTGAAAAGCTGCCGCGCATACTACCAGGTTCCATCTTTATCAGCGACTCGGGCCAACTTGGGTATGGTGATCTGAGTGCGAGAATAACGGAGGTCTTATTTTTATTGTAGATGATAGGATAGAAATCCGCAGAGTAATATGGGTTTAGCGAATCCACAACAATAAATGGTATAACATCGGATTCGAACCACCCATCGAAAGCCGATTTTGCAATTTCGCGCACTTTTGGACCGATGCGGAAGTTGTTCGAACCATTGCTGAAAGAGCAACCATAGAGAGCCGAATCGCCCAGCACTTCCAAGTTGTCAAATGTGCTTCTTCCTGTCGTCATACGCATACCATAGAAAGCTCGTTTATTTATGCGTATAATGTGATTCGTCCAATCTCCTGCAGCAGGGGTGGTATGAGCAAACGCATCCCTATCCACTTCAAAGCCTTTGCTCTTGCAGTCGATGCCTTGGCTGAGCGAGCAGAGGAAAAAGGCTTTTTTGCCAATGCGCTTAATGTTTTCGCCTATATATAGGTAATATGCATCCGTCAGTTGGAATGCTTGCTCTGGCACAATCTCCATTTTGTCACTCAATATTATGGAGTCGATTCTGGAATAGATGAATGAGAAAGGATCGATAGCCGTAATGTTATTACCAAAAGTGATTTTGCTAAAACTGCCTTTTTGATAGAACGCCATTTTTCGGATGCGCGTGACTGCATATTTTTTCCCAGTCTCCTCGTCAGTTACAAAATCGGGAATAACTATGCTTCCATTGCTCACGCCAACGCCGCCACCCAAATAGTTGAGAATTTCTGCCGTGCCATTGGCTTTCAGTCCGTATTTCATATTACCAATCACCTTCTCTACTGCATCGTACGGGCGGAAATTTGTCCAAATCTGCACATTATTGATGTACATAGGCACAGCCGACAGCCGATAGAAGCCATCTGTCTGTCCGCCCCAACCATAGTTGAAATGAAAATAGTTATTCGCTGTGTAGCCATCGCAGACGAGAGCATGACCATTCTCTTCTGTTTGATAACCACAGTAAAGCACAGGACGCCCCTCATCGAGTTCTGCCTTTAGTGCTTCAAGTACATCGCTGGCTTTACTCCCATTAACTACAGTTACACCAGGCTCGTAATTGAAGTTACGTACCAATGGTTCATCTGAAAAGCCAGTTGAACTGCCGTTGGAATGGTAGGATGTCCCCATCGCCGTTCCAATGTCTGCCATCAGTTTGGAAACAGCTTCGGCTTGCTCCCATGTGTAGCCATGGTCATAATTATCGAGCATGTTATCCCAATCGTACGAACGGCCAGAGAAATCCACTTTTCCCAAAGTGCCATCCTCTTTTGTCCCATAGACTGAGTCCCTTGTAGCTTCTGGCCAACGCCAATAACGCATGACTTGAGCCACAGCAGTCGGCACGCAACCTGTAGAAAAATTGTTAGGTGTATGGTTGCTATATGGGATTGATTGACTCCATGTAGATTTGAGCAAAGGCTCCACCACAACATCGCCGAGATACGAAGGGTAAGTTGTCAAACTCTTCTTCATACTTCGTTTTGTAGCTAAAGCAGGGTTCTTTCTCAACTTATCTATACCTGCAGAATATTCATTGAGAAGTGCTTGCAATTGAATAGGTGCATCGGCATAGTTGAACGAGCCGTGGTCGCAGTAACCAAGCACCTCAACCTCTGTTCCGCTCTCGCCAGAAACAATCACAAAACCCTGATTGTCACCAATATTTACTATATAAATATTATTAGCGTCATTCTGTTCGCTCGATGGCATTTGGTACGCCATAGAAAGTGTAGCTATTGCGCCCGTTAACGCTTTGTTAGCGCCATTCTTTTGCACAAACATTCTCGCTATCTCTAATGCCTGTTTCTCACTGATATTCTCAGCGAAAAGATTACCTGCCATGGTGGCGATAATCAATAAAGTACATAGTTTTCTCATGGCTTAGCGAATTTGAAGGTTACACTTCCGTTTTGTAGAATATATACGGCGAATCGTCGTAGGCTGCTCGTTGGGATAACTGCATTGCCGTTGCCATCCAAGCGATACTGCATTTCAAGTACGCCTTGCACCGTATAGATATTAACCACCGAATTAGGCACTCCGCCCTCAATGACGATTTGCCCTTCGCGAAAAGAGAAAATCTTAGATGCATCATCAGGTACAGTAATGACTGCTGTTGGCCTATTCGTCAACTCGAACGATACTTTCTTTAGCTGGTTTATTGGGTATCGCACCGTAGCGTCGTCAGTACTTATGATAAGCTCCGTAGTGGAATAGCTCAACTCTGGCTTGTCCGCAAATGCAAATTGCGTCACCTCGCCATCCTGCAGATAGATTGCTACTACATTCTGATCCGCAGCCATCGCCATTGCAGAAAAAAGCAATAATGGAAGTAATAATTTGACGTTCATATAATTTGTGTTTTTGTGTTTGAAAGCTACAAGCTAATAAATTCCTTTTACAAATCCAATTACTTTACGGTATACATATCTCAAAATCAGATGTTTTGCAGCATATATACAAAAAAGGCCAACATCGCAATGATGTTGACCTCTCATACTTATGCTTGTATAGATATTATTCTGCGAAATCGTCAGCGTTGCCGATGGTGTGGAACACTTGCGTAACGTCTTCGTCTTCCTCGAGTTTGTTGAGGAGTTTTTCGATTTCTGCCCACTGTTCAGCAGTGACGTCTTTAGTGTCGGTAGGTATGCGTTCGAATTCAGCGCTTACAATCTCGAGACCATTCTCTTCGAGATATTTTTGGATAGGACCGAACGACTCGTATTCGCCATAAATATTTATAACGCCTTCGTCGTCGACGAAGAGCTCAGAAACGCCGAAGTCGATCATTTCGAGTTCAAGATTTTCGAGGTCAAGGCCCTCTTTGTTGTTAATCTTGAATACGCATTTGTGTTCGAAGAGGTATTCTACAGAACCGCTCGTACCAAGCGAACCTCCGAATTTGTTGAAGTAGCTACGTACGTTAGCAACGGTGCGGGTTGGGTTGTCGGTAGCGGTTTCAACGAGTACTGCTATGCCGTAAGGTGCGCGACCTTCGTATACCAATTCTTTGTAATCCGTTTGATCCTTGCTTGTTGCCTTCTTTATTGCACGCTCGATGTTTTCTTTTGGCATGTTGGCAACCTTTGCATTTTGAATGAGCACGCGCAATTTAGAGTTTGAGTGTGGGTCAGGACCACCGGCTTTCACTGCGTTAATAATCTCCTTACCTATTTTGGTAAAGGTTTTAGCCATGTTGCCCCAGCGCTTCAATTTGCGGGCTTTTCTGTATTCAAAGGCTCTTCCCATCTATCTGTTATTTAGAATGTTTATGTTAATATTTACGGGCGGCAAAATTATCTTTTTTCGCCGATATGACACGGATTTTTCTTTTGAATATTTATCGTCTAATTGAACGAAAGTAAAACGTAGCGTTTGTTGAAAAGTCGTTCAATAAGTATGTATTAACGTCAAAATTTGCTGCCAACAACGTCGATAATAACAATTTCGGATATTGTGCCGATGCGCACGCGAGGTCCCCAAGTGCCAAAACCGCTCGTAACTATTGCCGTTGTTTGGTTGCCATTAGGTGCTTGGTATACTTTCTTGCCGTAGTCGATGTCGTAGATGGCGCTGGTGGCGAAGTTGAATGGAAATACCTGCCCAGCGTGCGTATGGCCGCTAAGATGCAGCAGTGCACCAACGTTCGTCGATTCGTCAATTGCGCCTGGCTGGTGGTCTATTACGATTGTTGGTAGCGAATCGGTGAGCGCGGCGAGTTGTGCACGTTGTAAGCCTCTACGATTAACAGAAAGATCATCGCGGCCAATCACGCGAAATCCAGCCACATCGGCAGCTGAATCTTTCAGTACTACGATGCCTTTTCGTTGTAGATATTCCACAACTTCCTCATTCTCTGCCATATAGTCGTGGTTGCCAACAACGCCATATGTACCATATTTACAATTGATATAGCACATCGGCTCTGCCAAATCGTTGTCGACAACGGTGCGCGTGTCGCCATCGAAGAAGTCGCCACCAATAAGGCAGATGTCGGCATTCTCGGCGTTTATCATATCTACAAGGCGCGTCATATCGTCGCGGCGAATGGCGAAACCGAGATGCAAATCGGAAATGAACGCCACGCGAATGGTATCGCCACGTTGCATCTGGCTGTTCTGCACCGTGTAGCGCGTTACGTGAGTAGTGAAAGCGTTATACGTACCCACGCACATTATGAGTACCAATGCGGCGCCTAATCCCACGAACGTAGCACGATTGAGCGGCACAAGGTTGCGGTCGCATTTCTTGGCTATGTATCTGGCCAAGAGCAATAGCGCCATAAGTATGTCGGCGTAAAGAATTATCACCAACCATGTGCAACCTACTACATATATAACTCGGTTAACGATGTCGGGGAGAAAACTGCTTACGGCTCTACCTATAAAAAATAGGTACGAGAGCAAGCCCCACGCCACGTAGAACACCACTTTGTTGCGCGTCTTAGCTATGGTTTTGCCAATATGTATGGCGGTGAAGAACGCTAAAATGCTGTAGATGGCTACTACTACAAAGAATATTATGGCCATAAATGTACGTATGGTTTTTATAACTGGCTCTCCTTCATGCGTTCGGCATTTTCTGCAACTATCAGGTGGTCGATGCAGTCTTGAATATCGCCGTCCATAAAGGCGTTGAGGTTATAGATGGTATAGTTAATACGGTGGTCGGTGATGCGACCTTGTGGATAGTTATACGTACGAATCTTAGCCGAGCGGTCGCCAGTAGAGACCATCGTCTTACGCTTCGAAGCGATGTCGTCGATATATTTCTGATGCTCTTTGTCGTATATAAATGTACGCAAACGGCTCAGCGCGCGCTCTTTGTTCTTAGGTTGGTCGCGGGTTTCGGTACACTCGATGAGAATCTCCTCCACAACGCCCGTGTTAGGATTCTTCCAGTTGTAGCGCAGACGCACGCCCGATTCAACCTTGTTGACGTTCTGACCACCTGCGCCGCTGCTTCGGAAAGTATCCCATTTTATCTCGCCTTCGTTAATTTCTACATCAAACGGCTCAGCCTCAGGCAGAATGGCCACTGATGCTGCCGATGTATGCACGCGACCTTGAGTTTCGGTAGCTGGCACACGCTGCACGCGATGTACGCCCGACTCGTATTTCAGCGTGCCGTAGACCTTCTCGCCCGTCACAGAGCAGATGATTTCCTTGAAACCGCCTGCCGAACCTTCGCTGAAGCTCGAAATGGTAAGGTTCCAGCCCTTGCTCTCGCAATATTTAGAGTACATACGGAAAAGGTCGCCAGCAAAGAGAGCCGCCTCGTCGCCGCCCGTACCACCACGAATTTCAAGGATGACATTGCGGTCATCTTGTGGGTCGGAAGGAATGAGCAGGAGTTTTATCTCCTCCTCGAGTTTCGGAATCTCAGCCTCGCATGTCGACACTTGCTCGCGCGCCATTTCGCGCATCTCTGGGTCGCTTTCTGAGCTGATGAGCTCTTTGGCTTCGTCTAAACCTTCGAGAGCCTCTACGTATTTTTTTCTAACAGCCAAAATGCTGCTGAGGTCTTTGTATTCTTTTGTGAGTTTTATGAATCTGCGTTGGTCAGCAATCACATTTGGGTCGGTAATGAGAGTCGACACCTCGTCGAATCGTGAGCGCAGACCTTCTAATCGCTCTAAAATTGTATTGTTTGCCATTTCATTTTCTAATTACGCGGCAAAAGTAGCGTATTTTCCATAAGCATAAAGATGTAATAATCAGCAATTCGTGTTGTCTTGAATCATAAAAAAACATAATTATGAAAAAAAAACGTCAGAAACTTGCTTGGAATTATAAACTCGTTGTATTTTTGCCCCCGTCGAATAATGCTAATGCAAGCTAACACGCACTTGTAAGTTTTATAGTATTATAGATAACAACAAAGTGACATGTTCGGCGATAGCATAAGTATTCTTTGATTAGCAAAGTTTGTATTACTAAGAGTGATTGTTTTCAGACTTAGTAGTGCGGATTTTTGGAGAAAGAAATTCTGTACGTGTTGCAATAGAGTGCAACATTTTTTTCATAGTGTGTGTTTTGGCGCCATTCCCGATGTGATATCAGGTTGGCGCTTTTTTTATTGCTATTTATAGCGTGTCAGGACGACAAAAAATATGCTCAGACTGCCACAGAATGACAATCATGCATACGTAAAAAAAGTTTGAGCGTGCTACTTATTGCTCGATTGTGGCAAAAACCGTTTGAAATTCCTGCGAGCCAATCTGCCAGTGATTATTTGAAAAAACTTGTGCAGCAGTTCAGCTGTTACTTCGGTGTGCGATAGCGCAAAAGCTTGCATTCGGCGTTTTAGATAGAGTTCGTATACATTATGTACGATGGATATGCCGACGTCGTGCTTGAGGTCGTTGCCGAAATTGCCCGTTTCTTCCACCATCAGCCATAGTTTTTCCGCAAGTTTTATCTCCGATGAGGTTAGCGGTTTGCCGTTGAGCATCATTTCGCTCCAACGAAATCCGAGATGGGTTATGGCAAAGTAGAATAGAATGCGGAACATGCGCATGGCGTGCGTGCCTTCGAGAATCTCTCGCAGTTGTGGCCAATTGACATTGCATTTGTAGCGTTCCCAGCACAGCGACCAATCATAAATATGCCTCAATCCAATGCCGCTACTTGTAAAATGCTTACGTATGTGCAGCGTATGTAGCAGAACTTCAATCTCTGGTGGCAAAATATTTACTTGATACTGAAATATTTGCATTTGCGGAATGGAGATGTTCTCATTGTCGAAATGCGCCGCTAAAAAACGCGCCAATCGTCGTTTAGATGGCCACCAATAAGTATTTTGAAGGGTTTTGTGCAGTTCAATGTCGAAGTTGTCTTTCTTATAAATGGCGTGAATGGGGTATTCGCGGTCGAATGTGTAGCCAAGTTTGTTCATCGCCAAGCTGGCTTTACTGAAATGGGCAGGCGATACATAAATATCTATGTCGCCAATTCGGCGATGAGCCGGAATGGGGTAGTGCGAAGCGCTGCATTGACCTTTGAGCAAGGCATAACGAATGTTGGCTGTTGCGAAAATAGAGGCAATGCGCACAATCTCGGAGTTGTGGGTGTGGTGCAACTTTTCGAGCGCCGCAACCGAAGCCGCCCATTGAGCAAAAAGCAATTTGTCTTGCGGAGCAACGTATGTATGCAAAGGCAAATCGGCAAGCATACCATCTACAGCTTGGCGTCGAGCGCAACGTATCACCGAGCCGAAGTCCAGCGTCTTGATGTCGGCCGAAATTGGTTCGTGGTGAATGGCACTGTTGGCCAGCGAAACAACTATTTGAAAAGCAGATGACATACGTACAAAAGTATGATTTACGATTGTCATTGTTCAAAATTTATGGTAAGTATATTTACTAAGTTTTCTTTTAGTTCTTTGGCGACGTGCAAATAATGCTAACTTTGCTCCGTTTAATGCGCATATATTATAAATATTTAGATATAAAAGTTTTAGAAACTCATTTATCAATTTTTTGAAACATGGAAAGAATGACACCAGGAAATGGCGATGAAGAACAGCGCAATTTCCAGAGCCGTGAAGACTCAGAATCAGCAGAGAACCGCCGCGAAGGCGACTCGGAAGGACAGCAAGAATCGCGCTATGGACGCTACAATAGCGAAAGTGGTGAACGTCAGCAACGTCCGAGAATAAGTACCTACAATAGTAGTTATCAGCGCAGACCAAGTTACAATCGTGATGGTGGCCAATGGAATCAGAGCCGTCCGTCGTATGGTAGCAGCCGTCCGCAATACGGTAGCTCACGCAGCGAGAATGGCGATGCAGAAGGAAATGGCTACGCACCGCGTTATCAGAGTGCAGGACAACGTCCTCGCTTCAATCGTTATCAGAGTAACGATGGCCAACAGCAATCACGTTATGGTTCGGACCAATATGGTGAACGTCGTCAGAACGATGGCGAGCGTCCTTCATATAGCCGCGAAGATGGCGATGGTCAGATGCGTCCACAGCGCCCACGCTTCAACCAGGGCTATGGCAACAACAATGGCTATGGCGAGCGTCCGCAACGTCCACGCTTCAACCAGAACAATGGTCGCTATGGCAATAATAGCTACGGCAACAACAATCAGGGCGGCTATCAGCAGCGTCCTCGATACAATAATAACAACAACCGTAATGGTGGCTATCAGCAAGGTGGTCAGCGTCAGCGCTTCAATGGCAATGGCGGCGGCAATAACCGTTTCGGCGGTAACCAGCAGCATGGCAAAAAACAGCAACCGCGTCAGCAGAAAGTTGCTATGGATGCCAACCTCTTCCTTGAACCAGAGCAGCTCTCGCCAGAAGTACAGGCTTCTGCACCACAGCCATCTACCAAGATGCGCTTGAACCGCTTCATCTCTATTTCGGGCGTTTGCTCGCGTCGTGAAGCTGATGAACTCATCAAACGTGGCGACATCAAGGTCAACGGCAAAGTAATTACCGAAATGGGCGTTACGCTCAACAAAGGTGATGTTGTTGAATATGAAGGCCGCGTACTCAAGGCTGAGAAGAAAGTTTACGTACTCCTCAACAAACCAAAAGATACCGTAACTACTATGGACGATCCAGAAGAGCGTCACACAGTTATGGACTTGGTAGAAGATGCAGGCGAAGAGCGCATCTATCCAGTTGGTCGCCTCGACCGCAATACCACTGGTGTTCTGCTTCTTACCAACGACGGCGAGTTGGCTGAGAAACTTACTCACCCACGCTACGAGGTTCGCAAGATTTATCACGTATATCTCGATAGAAACGTTGAAGAGCGCGACATGCAGCAGATGCTTTACGGCATTATGCTCGAAGATGGTCCAATCCGCGTAGACGATGTTCGTTACGTCGATCCTAACGACCGCAAGCAAGTTGGCGTGCAGATTCACTCAGGTCGCAACCGCATTGTTCGCCGCATATTCGAGTCGCTTGGTTATACTGTAGAGAAACTCGACCGAGTTTACTTCGCAGGTCTCACCAAGTTGAACTTGCCACGCGGACGTTGGCGCTACTTGAACGACACCGAGATTACGAAGCTCAAAGCCGGATTTTTCAAATAAGAATCTGGAATAGCCAATGGCAATAAAACTTATTGCGCTCGACCTTGATGGCACGTTGACCGATTCGCAGAAGAAAATTCCTACTGCCAACAAACAATCGCTCATAGATGCCCAGAATCGAGGCATAAAAGTGGTGCTTGCTTCGGGCCGACCTACATACGGCATTCGTCATTTAGCCGACGAACTTATGCTTAGTAATTATGGTGGCTATATACTTGCATATAATGGTGGCTACATCATTGATTGTAAGAATAATACGCCAATTTCTAAGATGTACATAAGTAGCGAGATGCTTGGCGAACTTACCGACGCGGCTAACGAATTGGGCGTAGCTATCATTACTTATGATGATGAGCGCGACTCAATACTTAGTGCAGTGGAGGGCAACAAGTGGGTAGAACACGAAGCGTGGCTCAACAACAACATGACGTTGAAGATTGTGTCTACGCAAGAGTTTGTCTCTTCTGCGCCGGCGCAACTGCCGAAATGCTTGATGGTTGGCGAGCCTGACCTTATGGCGAAAGTGGAGCCGCAGATACAAAAGCGCTTTCCACAATTGGACGTCTATCGTTCCTCGCCATTCTTTTTGGAGATTGTTCCGAAAGGAATCGACAAGGCCGCATCGCTCGATATGCTTGGCAGACAGATTGGTGTCTCTGCCGCCGAAATGGCAGCCTTTGGCGATGGCTATAACGACATAAGTATGGTGAAATATGCTGGTTTAGGCGTGGCTATGCAGAATGGCTGCGACGAAATAAAAGCTATAGCAGACTACATTTCACTAACTAATGACGAATGTGGCGTTGCTCATGCTATTGAGGCTTTGAAAATTTAGTACAATATGTAATTAGAATGGAAAACTCGATGTTTGCGCATTGGGTTTTCCTCTTTTTTATAAGTGGTTAGTTTGCAATTAGATAAGAAAATAGCACGAAACGCCTTTTGGCTCTATTTACGCATGGGTATGGCAATGCTCACGGCGCTCTTCGTCAGCCGAATAGTTATAGACAAACTTGGTGCTGCCGACTATGGTACGTATTCGGTTGTCATTGGTGCGGTGGCGATACTTGGTTTTGTAAATCGTCCGTTGACCTACTCGGCACAACGATTCTTAGCCGTAAGCATCGATAAAATCGACATTCAACGTCGGCTGTTTTCGAATCTCCTTGCCGTCCATTTGCTATTTGCCGCGGTTGTTGCCGTGCTGGCGTGGGG
>JAEEGL010974060.1_pt1 | contig 13274 bp, 13 predicted proteins | sample 9134231 | NCBI WGS metagenome assembly JAEEGL01 (sample SAMN16246548, study PRJNA631951) | gut metagenome | biome: gut microbiome; feature: rumen; material: fiber-attached | host: Bos | place: Iran: Karaj | collected 2018-10 | reverse complement strand
CTTGGTTCTGACGATCCTGCAGATGTTCAGGAAGCAGTTAAGGATTGGGATACATTCAAGGCTACTGCTGCTACAATGAAGGACAAGGGATACAAGATGACAGCTACAGCTAACGATACATTCCGTGTATTCTCAGATAACGTTTCATCTCCATGGGTTGTTGATAACAAGATCGTTGTTGATGACAACATCAAGGCATGGGTTGATATGTCTAAGGAAATGGTTGACGCTGGTGAGACTGGTACAGGCGACCTTTGGGGCGATGACTGGTCAGCAGGTTTCTACCCAGATGGTAAGGTATTCTGCTACTTTGGACCAGCTTGGCTGATCGACTTCTGTATGGCAGCTGATGATGACGCTTCTATCGCACACGCAGGTGGATGGGGAGCTACAACAGGACCTCAGGGATTCTCATGGGGTGGTACATGGATCTGTGCAGCAAACGGAACTGATAACCCAGCACTCGTTGCTGATATCATCAGAAAGCTTACTGTTGATACAGATATCATGACAGGTATCGTTAAGGACGACAACGATTTCGTTAACAATAAGCCAGCTATGGAAGCTATGGCAGCTGACACAAGCTACGGCGATGACGTACTTGGCGGACAGAACGCACTTGCTATGTTCTGCGAAGGCGCTGACAAGATCGACAAGTCTAACATTTCAGAGTATGATCAGGGATGTAACGAATCATTCCAGGCTGCTATGAAGGATTACTTCGAAGGCAACCATGCATCATACGAAGAAGCACTCGATGCTTTCTATCAGTCAGTTGGTGAGAAGTATCCTGAGCTTGAGCACTAATTCATTCTGAGCTATTGCTTAGTGGGCCGTCACTGGCCTAAATAAAACAAAATTATCGCGTGCCTTCTTGGGCATAAGTCCAAAGAGGCACGCTTTAATTATCTTAATACACTGTCAAAAAACAAGGTATAGCGGAGGTAGCAGGATGAATAATAAGAAAAAAGGAAATGTTGTACGCTATAACCGTTGGGGGTATATATTCCTAATTCCTTTTGTTGTAGTATTTATCACTTTCCAACTTGTTCCACTGGTTTCTACTATTTACAACAGTTTCTTTGAACACTATTTTAAAAACGGTCTTACTGAAGTAGGACCAACATTTATTGGATTAGAAAATTATAAGTCACTGTTTACAGGCGGTGATATTTTCAAATATTTTGGTAATACAATGATCATGTGGATCTTAGGTTTCATTCCACAGATTCTTGTATCACTGTTACTGGCTGCTTGGTTTTCAGATCCATCACTTAGACTGAAGGGTCGTCCATTCTTCCAGTCAGTTATTTATCTTCCAAACCTTATCATGGCATCAGCATTTGCAATGCTGTTCTTTGCGCTGTTCTCAGACAGCGGCCCAATTAACTCAATGTTAATGAATATGGGAATATTTAGTGAACCATACAAGTTCCTGTCTCACACGGGTAGTGCTAGAGCACTTGTAGCGTTCATGAACTTCCTTATGTGGTTTGGTAATACAACTATATTGCTTCTTGCAGGTATGCTTGGTATTGATACATCACTGTATGAAGCAGCTGAGGTTGACGGTGCAACCGCAACGCAGATATTCTTTAGAATTACACTCCCTATCTTAAGACCTATCATGGTATTCGTTATGATTACATCACTTATCGGTGGTCTTCAGATGTTCGACGTTCCTCAGATTCTTACAAATGGTGAAGGTAGTCCTACAAGAACTACACTTACACTTATTATGTTCCTTAATAAGCACCTGTATAGTAAGAACTATGGAATGGGTGGTGCCCTTTCTGTAATGTTGTTTATAATAACCGGTATCTTGAGTATTATCGTATTCAAGTTTAACCAGGCATCAGAGAAGTAAGGAGGGCAAATATGGAAGCAAAGAAAACAAGCGGTATGGGTATTCATGCTAGAAGAATTCTGGCATATATAGTACTTGTTATAGTTACAATTATGTGTTTGTTCTGGTTCTATGTTCTCTTTATCAATGCAACTAGATCAAATGCAGCTCTGAAGAGAGGTTTCACACTCATACCTGGTACACACTTAGGAAAGAACTTATATAGTCTTTTCCATAACAGTAACTTACCAATTATCAGAGGACTTCTTAACAGTCTTATCATAGCACTTTGTACAGCTGCTCTTAGTACATATTTCTCAACTATGACAGCTTTCGCTATTCATGCATATGACTTTAAGCTTAAGAAGATAATGTTCACATTTATACTTGCAATCATGATGATCCCTACACAGGTTACAGCTCTTGGTTTCATTAACATGCTGAGAAAGATTGGCCTGATGGATTCATTCATTCCGCTTATCGTGCCAGCAATTGCTGCACCAGCTGTATTCTTCTATATGAAGCAGTACATGGAGGCTAACATTCCTCTTGATCTTTCGGAATCAGCTCGTATAGATGGCGCCGGAGAATTCCGTATATTTAACCAGATAACCTTGCCTCTTATGAAGCCGGCTATCGCAGTTCAGGCTATCTTCGCATTCGTTACTAGCTGGAACAATTACTTCACTCCAGCACTTGTACTTAAGTCAGATAGCAAGAAGACACTGCCTATACTTATAGCTACACTTCGTTCAGCAGACTTCCTTAAGTTTGATATGGGTCAGGTTTACATGTTCATCGCTATGTCAATTCTGCCAGTTATTATAGTTTATATCTTTATGGCTAAGAATATCGTTGCAGGTATGACAGTAGGAGCGGTAAAGGGTTAATAAATTTTAAGACATACAAAAAAGCGATTACAAAATCATTTTGTAATCGCTTTTTTTAATGTGATTTACGAACTAGCAGCGAACTATTCCTTCGCAGGTCCAGCCAAAAGATGTGAAATAGTTTCCATTTCCATCGTCAGCACCGCAGGAATCAGGATTGGTTGCATGTGTATTACCGCCGCCATTTACATTATCGAGGTCTTCAGCATTTAGTATTGTCTTCTTGTTTACTTCAAAATAAGCTAATCTCTCTTCTCTGGACATTCCTTTAACCATCTCTAGTGTTTTCTTGTCTAACATAATAAATCCTCCTCATATATTAAAAGTTTTATTTTTCATACCATTAATTATACACCTTGGATTAAGAAAATGAGACTAAATAATAAAAATATTTTAATTTTATACTGTTCACATCAAAACTCCTTCCATTCACGACATTATTACAGAAATTATAAGGTATTGTGATAATATACAACCTGTAAGAAATATTACATTAAGTAATCAATTTGAATACAAAATGTAAAATATACTTGACAAAAAGTAATTTACATTATATTATTTGTTTCAGATATAGGAGGTAAGAATTATGAGGACATTTAATTTTAAGGCATTTATGGAAGCTTCGGTTTGCGTAAAAGTTATATATGGAATATCTTTTGTATTAGCAATCGCAGCAATCGTAACAGTTGTTCTTGATTTTATTGGCGTATGTGATATAAAGCCTTGTGTGACAATGGCCTTATGTGCAGCAAGCGTTCTTATAAATAGAATTGTTCTTCGTGCATCTGGCGTTAAACTTTACAAATAAGTTGAAAAATGTTTTAAATTATAATTTTGATGGAGGATTAAAAGAATGTCTCTGGTAGTTAAGAATCTTAGTAAAAAATATGGTGAAAAGGTGGTAGTTGATAATATCAGCTTCGAAATGCCAAAGCCGGGTGTGTATGCACTGCTTGGAACAAATGGTGCAGGAAAGACTACATCAATCAGAATGATCCTTGGAATGCTGGATAAGGATGGGGGAGAGGTTACATGGGATGGAAAACCATTAAACTTTGATACCTGCAATATAGGATATCTGGCAGAGGAGAGAGGTCTTTATCCTAAATATACTCTGGTTGATCAGATAAGATATTTCGGAGAACTTAGAGGTGTTGATAGAAAGACGGTTGATGAAAGAATTAAATATTGGGCAGAACGTCTTAAGGTTGAGGAATATATCTATCCTGAAAAAGCTGCTGAGCTGATTGAGAAGCAGCAGAGTGAAGGTGTAGTCAGATATGATGAAAATGGAAATGTTATCCAGGAAGAAGCACCTCAGCGAAGAGCGAGACGTAAGAAACCGAAGCTTCAGAGTCCTGATCAGCTCTCAAAGGGTAATCAGCAGAAGATACAGTTCCTTATAGCTATGATCTCTGAACCGGATCTTCTTGTGCTGGATGAGCCTTTCTCAGGACTTGATCCTGTAAATACAGATATTCTGAAAGAGGTAGTAAGAGAGCAGATAGCTGCCGGAAAGTACATTATAATGTCCAGTCACCAAATGGAAGTGGTAGAGGAATTCTGTACCGATATAACAATCCTCCACAGATCAAAGGCAGTTGTCTCTGGAAATCTTAATGAGATTAAGAAAGAGCGAGGCCGAGTAAACTTAAATCTCAAGGTCGAGCAGGATATATCTTCTTATATTAAAGAAGCTGATGTAGAGCTTGTTTCAGAAAAAGAATATGAATACACGCTGAAGGTTACAGGGGATGAGCAGGCAAATGACCTCCTGAGTCGTTTAATCCAGGCTAAGATACCTGTTATAAAGTTTGATCTTAGTGAAATGTCCCTGCACGAGATATTTGTTAATGCAGTTGGAGAAAACGTTGAAGCATAAGTATAGAGAGAATATATAGTGGAGATAAGATCATGAACAAAAGGGAAAATATATATAGTCTCGTCGGATTCGGTAAAGTTTTTAAATTTACCATCAGTCAGACTTTCAAGAATAAGGGATTTCTTGCATCTTTCATATTATTTGTGCTCTGTATGACTTTGATGGGTCCTATGCAGTATATGGGACAGAGAGCGGGACGCGATGCAGGAGATAGCACGGGTTATATTGCCTCAGATGTGGCTGTCGATAATGTTTATGTATATAATCAGACACCTGTGGCTTTAGATGCTGATAATCTAAAGGAATTATATGAGTCATCTGAAAAATCTGATAATAATGAAGAAAAGTCGGATAAAGGAATGACAAAGGATAAGCTTCATATACAGGAAGCAGCAGATGCTGCAGGAGCAGCTGACAGCCTGGGGGCAAAGGATGTAGCTATCATCCTTTCCATGGATGAAAAGGGATATAAGATCGATGGTATCATTGCAGATGATTCTGATGTAAGTATCACTGATCTAGACAATATTACTGAGATTGTAAAGAGTACATTTGATGAGAAGAGACTTACAGATAGTAATGTGAGTGAGGAAGATATTCATATGGTATTTTCAGGCGTAAATACTGAGGGCGTTAAGTCTGCAGAGGATGTACTGTCTGAAGAATCTCAAACAGTTACAAAAACAAGATATATGTTCTACATGCTTGGATTTTCCATGATAATCTTCATTGTTGTATCCATGTCTACATCATATATCATTACATCAGTTACAGAAGAGAAGCAGTCCAAACTTGTAGAGAGCCTGCTTGTAAGTGTAAGACCTATGGCCCTTCTTCTGGGTAAGGTCTGCGGTATGATGGCATATGTAGTCCTGATCCTGATAGGCGGTGTTATAGGCTCGAATATTTCAAATATGGTTATGAAGGAAATGTTCCATATAAATGAATCTGAGTTTTCAAATCAGGGATTTAATTTCTCAATCTTCAAGGATTTCGGTCTTGGAGGTGGAATAGCACTTTTCTTCTCAATAGTCCTGGCATTCCTTTGCTTTGGAATGATCAGTGGACTTTTCGGAAGTACATGTAATAAGACAGAAGATATACAGAATGCAACTGGAAATGTAATGACGATATCAATGCTTACATATTTCGGAGCTATAGCAGTCGGGGCAATCGATAATGGCATTCTTAATTCTGTAGCAGCACTGCTGCCACCATTCTCATTCTTTTCAGCTCCTGTAGAATATGTTACAGGTCGTATAGAACTTCCAATTCTGATCCTGTCATATGTGATACAGCTGATACTTCTGGCACTTATATTAATGCTTTCGGCGAAGAGTTATCGCAACTTGCTTCTTAGCGATTCGACTACTCAGAAATTTAAGACAATATTTAAGTCGGCTAAGGGTTAAGGAGGTAAGGATATGTTTAAGAATTTTGATAAAGTATTCAAATTTACATTTAAAAATCAGGTATCTACCAAAGGGTATAAAATGGGAACTATCATTACCGCACTTATACTTTTCGTCATACCTGTTGCTATATTTGTTATATCCGGAATGCTTCTTAAGTCTGGCGACAAAGAGTTAAAGCCTTGTGGAGCAGATAAGATTTATGTAGTTGACGAGGCTGCACCGGATGTGGATTTTAACGTCCTTAATTCACTTGGAATAGAAGGGTATGAGAGTCTGGAATATATCAATGCGAAGACTGTTCAGGATGCTCTGGATATGATCGATGCAAATGATGAGGATAAGAGCCTTGTGCTTCAGATCAAGAAGGAAGACGGTAGTTTGGATAGCAGGCTTGTATTACCTGATGATTCAATAATAGAAAAGGATGATGCAAAGAATTATAACGATTTTATCGAACAGTCAGGAAATTCATTTGCTATCATTGTTTCAGGAGTAAATGTTCAGGATCTGCAACAGGCTATGATCCCATCAGAATATAAGGTATATGACAACAAGGGTTATTCTGAAGGAAAGGATCTGTACTCAGATCAGAAAAAACTTGATGAACAGAATAATGCTGATGCACTTCCTATATTTAACATTGCAATTACATATATATCCATAATTATTATCTACATGATAATAATTATGTATGGTAATAACATTCTTCAGACTATAGTTTTGGAGAAAACCAATAAGCTTATGGATACAATGTTGATATCAGTTGCGCCTCAAGCTATGATATTTGGCAAGATGCTTGCAATACTGACAGCAGGAATAATGCAGATACTTTCATGGGTTGCAGGAGTTGCACTGGGCTTTGCAGCGGGACTTAAGATCTATGATGTGTTCTTCGGAGAAGTAAGTGGAACTGTCGTTACATTTTTCAAGAGCTTCACTTCGCTTGGACTTTTCAAACCGTTAAATGTAATAGTAGGAATTTTAGCACTTATTTTCGGAATAATTGTATATGCCTCCATGTCGGCTGTTGCTGGTGCTATATCTAGTTCCAGAGATGAAGCGGCCAGCAATCAGGGCTTATTCATAATGATACTTCTGATAAGTTTCTATGTAGTTATATTTAAGGGCATAAAGGCATCTGGTGTCGCAACATGGCTTTATCTTCTACCATTTACATCTCCAATGCTTCTTCCGGCTGGAATATGCACAGGATCAATACCGGTTGGAACAGCAGTGGCAGGACTGGCAATTTTGATCCTGACAAGTGTTGGATTGCTTGTTCTGGCAGGAAAGCTTTACAAGATGATGTCGTTATATAAAGGAAATGCAGTTAATATCAGTAAAGCACTTAAGATGCTTGCTGGTAAACAGTAAGAAGGAAAAGGTGATCATATGAAATCATTAGGTGTTGTAGTAGGTTTTACTCTGACCATAGTTTTAGTGACTATACTGATTTTTGTTGTTAGTAAAAAACTGAATAATGACAATTCTTCCAGAACTAAATATGATGAGAGACAGCAGATAGTAAGAGGACAGGGCTATAAATACAGCTTCTGGACAGTTGTCGGGCTGATAGTTGCATTTATTGTACTTGATGTAGCTGAGATAGATATTCCGATTAAAACCAGTGTTATGTATTTTCTGGCCATAGTGGTCGGTGTTCTCTGTCACACAACGTACTGCATATTTAATGACGGATATTTTGGAATCAACAATAATCCGAAGCAGTATTATGTAATGTTTGTACTTATCGGACTTTTCAATGTACTTATTGGTGTCATGAACTGTATCAGAGGAAATCTGATATCTGATGGCAAGCTTGATGTGCCGGCTATCAATCTGTTCTGCGGATTAATGTTTGTGGTATTGGGTATATGCATAGTGATCAAGTCTGTCATGGATAAAAAGAAGAATATGGATGATGACGAGGAGGATGATGAATGAAGAATTTAAAACTCAAATCCGCCCGGGCAGCGAAGGATATGTCACAGGCTGACCTTGCAGCAGCGGTAGGAGTGTCTCGTCAGACTATCAATTCCATAGAAAAAGGAGATTATAATCCTACTATAAAGCTGTGTATATCCATATGCCAGGCGTTGGATAAAACATTAGATGAGATTTTTTGGGAATCGTAATATATGCTTTCGCCCCGGATTTTATCCGGGGCGTTTTTACTTTGCATTTTGACACTTAGTAAGTATTAATATATAATAAATAGGATTGCGGCAGGATTGAAAAAACCGCGAGTTATAAGGAGAAAAACATGTCTGAAGATAAAGAAAAGAAGCAAACCAATCTGGAGAAAATAGATGAGGCGGAAAGACTTCAGCCGGAGAATCTGACCAGAGCTCAGAAGGTTGTAAGAGTATTTGACAGATTTGGAGATATGTTCATGCTGAACATCATGTTTGTTGTGTCCTGTATTCCTATATTCACTATAGGAGCGGCGCTTACAGCTTTATATACAGTTACAAACAAGATGGTTAAGAATGAAGAGGGTCCTGTAAGTCAGGAATACTGGAGGGCTTTTAAGGTTAACTTCAAGGAAGCAACTAAGATATGGCTCATTATGATGCTGATAATAGCTGCCCTTGTTGGCCAGTATCTGTACATTTTATTTAATGAGAATCAGATATCCAAGTACCTTATAATAATACTTGGATTCGAGTTCATAATAATGTGCTTTGAAATGCCACTTTTGTTCCCGCTTGTAGCGAGATATAAGAACACCACAGGGGCTATGATCAAGAACAGTCTTTTTATAGCTCTTTCAAACATTGGTACATGGTTCAGGATGTTCTTCATATGGATGGTACCGGTAGTAGTATATCTTATGAGACCAAATCTCTTTTTCTACACATGGTATCTGTGGGGACTTATTCTTACATCGCTGCTTGCTTATACATGTTCCATGACTCTGGTAAAGCTCTATGAGAAGCTGGAGGCACCGAAGGAAGAAGCTTCTTCAGACGATACATCAGATGAAGATGAGAGTGATGACGAAAACGATGAGTGATTGATTAATAGGCGTGGTTTTTATATTAAGACCTGTTACCGAGAAATCGGTGACAGGTTTTTTTAATTAAAAAAAAGGTTTTTTGGAATTCCTGTAGAATAATAAATTGTGCTGTCTTTATTGTTTTAAAGGCAACACTTTAAATTGGCAATAATACTATCAATTTATAGGGAGAAAATTTATAAAATGTTCTATTCTGACGAGCTTATAGAAGAGGTCAGATCCAAGAATGACATAGTGGATGTTATATCCGGTTATGTCGGGTTGAAAAAATCCGGAAATTCATATAAATGCTGCTGTCCATTTCATAATGAGAAAACACCGTCCTTTACGGTGAGCAGAGAGAAGCAGATGTATCACTGCTTCGGTTGTGGGACAGGTGGAAATGTATTTACATTTGTAATGAAATATGAGAATTATACATTTCCAGAGGCCATGGATTTACTGGCGAAGAGAGTAGGAGTGGATCTGCCTGAGAAGGAATTGACGGCTGAAGAGAAGCAGGCTGTCAGCAGAAGACAGAAATTTTATGACATAAATAAGAGTGCAGCCGCCTATTTCCACTATCTTCTGACAAAGACAGATAGAGGAAGGCTGGGATATGATTATTTCAAGAAGAGAGGCATCTCTGATGAAACGATTCAGAAGTTCGGACTGGGATATGCCGATATATATCGTGACGACCTGTATAAATTTCTGTTGTCGAAGGGTTATTCGGCGGAACTGATGAGAGATGCAGGACTTATCAAGATAGATGAGAAGAACGGCCCTCATGATATGTTCTGGAACCGGGTTATGATACCGATAACCGACCTCAGTGGTAAGATCATAGCGTTTGGTGGCCGAGTCCTGGGAGATGGCCTTCCGAAGTATCTGAATACGATGGAAACGGAATTCTTCAATAAGAGACGTAATCTGTTTGCAATGAATGTGGCAAGACATAGTAAGAAGCGCGGAGTTATTCTGTGCGAAGGATATATGGATGTTATAGCACAGCATCAGGCTGGATATGATAATGCAGTAGCATCCCTTGGAACGGCATTTACTGATGGACAGGCCAGTCTGATAAAAAGATATACGGATGATGTTTACCTGGCTTACGACAGTGATGGTGCTGGAGTAAATGCAACAATGAGAGCTATAGAGATTCTCAGAAATCATGATCTGAGTCAGAAGATCATATCACTCTCGCCATATAAGGATCCAGATGAATTTATTAAGAATGAGGGCGTAGAGAGATATGAGGAGAGGGTCCGGCAGGCAATACCGGGCAGACTTTTCGAGATAGATCAGATATCCGGAAGATATGACCAGAACGATCCTGAGGAAAAAACTAAGTTCATGAAGGAAGCTGGAAGGATTCTGGCAGGTATACCCGATACAGCGGAACGGTCTAACTATATAGATTCTGTGGCTGGCAGGTATACGCTTAATAATAACGAACTCCGGCGTATAGTGTCCGATTATGGAATGACGGGGAACTATAACAGCCCGCCTCCGGACTTACGTCCTAGATCAGAGCAGGGGAGCAAAACAAAACATAATCCTGAAGAGGAGAGAGAGAAATATCTGCTCACTCTGATGGCAAATGAACCTACCCTTTTTACGAAGCTTGACGGGATAGTTTCAGAAGAGGATTTTACAGAAGAAATAACACATGAGGTTGCCGTTATTCTTTATAAAGAGTATCGGGAAAAGGGAACTGTAAATCCTGCAACCATAGTAAGCAGATATGCTGATGCTGAGTTACAGGAAAATGTAAGCAGCGTATTAATGAAGATGCTGGAATTTGAGACCACACCAGATGAAATGGAGAAGGTTCTCACAGATCTTATCATCAAGATAAAAACCAGCAATATAGAGAAGGAGCAGAGACAAGGCTCCGGAATCAGCCAGATAGAACTGGCAAAAAGAAAAAATCAATTGAGTAAACTTAAAATCTCAATATATTAAGAGGTGAAATATGAGCGCTAAGTCAACAAAAGAAACAGAAGAAAAGAAAGTAGCAAAGACAACAGGTAAGAAGGAAACTGCAGCAAAGAAGACTTCTACTAAGAAGGCGGCTGCCGAGAAGGAAGCACCAGCAAAGAAGGCTTCTACTAAGAAGGAAACAGCTGAGAAGGAAGCACCAGCAAAGAAGACTTCTACTAAGAAGGCTGTAGCTAAGAAGGACGAAGAAGCAGCTGAGGCAGCACCTAAAAAGACAACTAAGAAGGCTGCTGCCAAGAAAGAGGAAACAGCTGAGAAGGAAGCACCAGCAAAGAAGACTTCTAAGAAGAAATCAGCTAAGGCTAAAGAAGAGGCTGAGACAGAAGAGGTTAAGACAGAGGAAGCAGCTTCTAAAGAACATTTAGATCCTGAAAAGCTGGATGAACTTTTTGTAAGCAAGCTCAATGAACTTCTTGAGTCAGCTAAGAAAAAGAAGAATGTGATCCAGGATGACGAAATCATTGAGATACTTCGTGGAAGCCAGGATCTCCTTACACCTGATTATATGGCTAAGGCTCTTGATTTCTTTGAGAAGAATGGAGTTGATGTTCTTCAGATCACTGAAGATGATGACGATATAGATATAGATGACGATATTAAGTTTGATCTCGATGATGAGGAAGAAATTGATCTTGAGAATATAGATATGTCAGTTCCTGAAGGTGTAAGCCTTGAGGATCCTGTAAGAATGTATCTCAAGGAGATAGGTAAGGTTCCTCTTCTTACAGCTGAGGAATAGATTGATCTTGCACAGAGAATGGAAGCCGGAGATGAGTATGCTAAGAAGCAGCTGGCTGAAGCAAACCTCAGACTGGTTGTAAGTATAGCTAAGAGATATGTAGGACGTGGAATGCTTTTCCTTGATCTGATCCAGGAAGGTAATATGGGACTTATCAAGGCTGTTGAGAAATTCGATTACAGCAAGGGTTATAAGTTCTCTACATATGCTACATGGTGGATCAGACAGGCTATCACAAGAGCTATAGCTGACCAGGCAAGAACTATCCGTATTCCTGTACATATGGTTGAAACTATCAACAAGCTCACAAGAGTATCCAGACAGCTTCTCCAGGAACTGGGCAGGGAGCCAAGTCCTGAAGAAATAGCAGAAGAAATGGATATTCCTGTAGATAGAGTAAGAGAGATACAGAAGATATCACAGGAGCCTGTTTCACTCGAGACACCTATCGGTGAAGAGGAAGACAGCCACCTGGGAGATTTCCTTCCAGATGATGATGTTCCTGCACCATCAGAGGCAGCTGCATCCATGATCCTTAAGGAACAGCTGGTTGAAGTACTTGGTACACTTACAGAGAGAGAACAGAAGGTTCTGAGACTCAGATTTGGTCTTGATGATGGCAGAGCAAGAACACTGGAAGAAGTAGGAAAAGAATTTAACGTAACTCGTGAGAGAATAAGACAGATAGAGGCTAAGGCACTCAGAAAACTGAGACACCCAAGCCGTTCACGTAAGCTTAAGGAGTTCCTGGAGTAATGATATCCCGCAGGCTGAATAAAATTATAGATATGGTTTCTGATGGCAGGCGTTCCATAGCCGATATAGGCTGTGACCATGCCATAGTTTCCATAGAGCTTGCAAAGAAATATCCTGCTACACACGTCATCGCAATGGATGTGGCAGAAGGCCCGCTACGTATTGCCAGAGAGAATATAGCGGCAGCAGGGCTTGGTGACAGGATAGAAACCAGACTGTCAGATGGATTCGAAAAACTCAGTAAGGGAGAGACGGACACAGCCATAATTGCCGGTATGGGCGGCATGCTTGTTACATCGATCCTGAGTAAGGGAATGAGTACATTTGACACAGGATACGAATTAATTTTATCTCCTCAATCTGATATGCAACACTTTCGTACCTTTTTACGCACTAATAATATATACATCCAAAAAGAGGCAATGCTTTATGAGGATGGGAAGTTTTATGTGATAGTAAAATGTACTTATGACCCGGATGCGGCTGTATCATCGGAAATAGACGACGGGTCTCGCGAGGAAAGACTTGTTCAGGCTGCATATGACTGCTATGGCAGGTATTTGCTGGAGCATAAGGATGAGGTCTGCAGGACTTATATTCTTGGGGAGATAGAGAAGATTAATACTGTATTATGTAAACTAAACAGGACTGACAGCGATGCTGCAAGAAATCGCAGCCTCGAGCTGAACAGTAATCTGGATATAGCCGTAAAGGCTCTGGATATAATGGAGAAGGGGTATG
>JAEEGL016261237.1_pt1 | contig 13275 bp, 10 predicted proteins | sample 9134231 | NCBI WGS metagenome assembly JAEEGL01 (sample SAMN16246548, study PRJNA631951) | gut metagenome | biome: gut microbiome; feature: rumen; material: fiber-attached | host: Bos | place: Iran: Karaj | collected 2018-10 | reverse complement strand
TCACAGCACGATGTTATTGGCAGAAGAATACTGACGACAATGCCCCGCCGACCGGCGGGGCAATTTCTATTTTCAGGAGGATTTGAAAAATGGAGGACACCCGTATTTGCACCCACTGTGGCTGCGTGCTCGAAGAAGACGAAGGCACAGAGCTCGAAGATGATCTGCTCTGTGACGACTGCATGGACGAGCATACCGTTTGTTGTGATCATTGCGGCGAGACCGTCTGGCGGGAGGATGCCGAAGACGACGGCCGGACGGTGGTCTGCTCATGCTGCTTCGACAATCACTATCGCCGGTGTGAGTCCTGCGGACGCATCATCCATGACGATGAAGCTTGCTGGCGAAATGACTACGCATACTGTACCGGCTGTTATGAAGATCTCGAGAGCGAAATCGAAGACTACAGCTTTAAACCCGAGCCCATTTTCTACGGGAGCGGCTCGCGCTATTTCGGCGTCGAACTTGAGGTGGATGCCGGCGGTAAGGACGAGGACAACGCCCGCCGCATCAAGCAGACCGCGAACAACAACTGTGAGCATATCTACTGCAAATCCGACGGTAGTCTTGACGACGGGTTTGAGATCGTGACCCACCCCATGAGCTTGCAGTATCACATGGACAATATGCCATGGGCAGAGGTTATGCAGGAAGCGATCAGTCAGGGGTACCGCTCACATATGACCTCGACCTGTGGCTTGCACGTCCATGTGAATCGCGATGCCTTCGGTGAGACCCGCGACGAACAGGAAGCTGTCATTGAGCGGCTTTTGTTCTTTGTCGAACTGCACTGGTGCGAGCTCTTCACGTTCTCGCGCCGCAGTCAGCATAACATGGACCGTTGGGCTGCCCGATATGGCATGGAGAAGACAGGGAAGCTGATTATGGATAAAGCGAAGAAAGGCAGCACCGGGCGCTATGCCGCGATCAATCTCTGCCCGTATCAGACCATTGAATTCCGCTTGTTCCGTGGCACGCTGAAACTCAACACATTGCTCGCGACCTTGCAGCTTGTCAACCGCATCTGCGATGCAGCACTGAACATGACAGAGGCGGAGATCGAAAATCAGTCGTGGCGCGACTTTGCGCTCACAATCACAGAGCCCGAATTGATCCAGTATCTTCGGGAGCGGCAGCTGTACGTAAATGATGAGATCGAATCCGAAGCTGAGATGTGAAGGAGGCACGAACGTGATAACACTGATTCTCACTATTATCCGCGTGATTGCGGACATCGTCGATCTGATTGAAGACAAAGAAGGGAGGAACTGAAAATGTGCGCATTATTCGGATTTCTGGATTACGGCAAGCGCGTGCCGTGGAAGGTGCTGCAGAAGCTGGTACAGGCGCTCGCGAATGCCTCGGAGGTACGCGGTAACCATGCAAGCGGCATCGCCTATAACCGACCGGAGCGGCTGTCCATCTTCAAAAGACCGCTCCCCGCCCACAAAATGCGGTTCAGAATCCCCGAGGGAACGGCTGCTGTCATGGGGCACACCCGCCTGACGACGCAGGGTTCGCAAAAGCGCAACTGTAACAACCACCCCTTCAGAGGGCAGGCTGGAACGGATTTCGCCCTCGCCCACAACGGCGTTCTGTATAACGACGAAATGCTCCGCTCGCAGTTGAACCTGCCGTGGACTCCCATTGAAACGGATTCCTTTATCGCCGTGCAGCTCATTGAATCCAAGCAGGAGCTGTCATTTGATTCCCTGCGATTCATGGCAGAAGAGGTGCGCGGGTATTTCACGTTCACCGTCCTTGACACGGACAATAACCTCTATTTCGTCAAGGGGGAATCACCGCTGTTTTTGGTGCACTTCCCGTCGCTCGGACTCTACGTCTACTCGTCCACAAAGGAAATCTTCACCGAGGCAATGCGGCACTGGCATGTGAAGCTGCCGAAGGGCGAGATCATCGAAGTGGATGAAGGCGAGATATTGAAGATTAGTGCGGACGGCACAATCACACGCGACAAGTACACGGTTCATGACGACTACTTCGGCTGTCGCTGGGGCGGCTATTTCGGGTATGACTGGGGTTGGAGCAGCTCTGCTTCAGACAGCCGCTCCCCCGCCGCGGACGATGACGACGGGGACTTCGCGCTCCTCATCGATATGTGTGGTTATTTCGGGTTGCAGCCGGAAGAGGTGCGGCATCTGCGCGACCTCGGCTACAGCTATGACGAGATTGAGGAAATGCTCTATGACCCCGAGTACTATGGCATTGCGCTGTCAGGATCGGAGTGGTGAGGAGCGGCTGTGTCGAAGTGTGACATCGACACCATAAATATAGTATATAGAGACGAAACCGGCACCTCCTGTCTCATTGGAAGGTGCCGGTTTTGCCGTTGTGCTTTCGGCTGCTTATGTAACAGCGCTCTGCCCCCGGTGGTGGGGGCGGAGCGCGCGTTCCTTGACACTGCAGTGCCGCTCCGCAGCCGGAGAACCGGTGCGAAATCATAGCGATGGCGCGGCGCGTGAAGATGTGTCAGGGTGAGGCAATGCACGTATAGACAGTGCGCCTCGTGATGGGACGGGCGAAAAAGGTGTAATGTAATCTGACACAGTAATCATTGTGCTGGGGCAGGTATTAGTCGTCTGAAGAAGACTGATCAAAGTATTCAGACACAGCTTCTTTTGCTTCGTTCAAAAGCCTCAGATAGTATTCCAGCATTCCGTCTGGCATCTGTAAAGTGCTTGGCTCAGCCCACGGGCGGAAGAAACTAAGTACCCAACAGTCTCCCGTAGTGTGTAGTTGTTTTAATTCTCGAAGGTCGGGGCATTTTCTGATGATGGCCGGCAGCATTTCATTTAGTGTCTGAAATGCTGTGTGATTTCTGATGATGGTTTTGTCGTTTTTCTCTCTTTGCTCCGGCGTAGCAGTTTTATAGTCGACGGAGAATCTAAGATAATTTGAAAATAGCTTAACAGCTCGTTTTTCGAGATCCTCAAGCAGGCTATTAAGTTCATCACGCAACGGGTTGGGGCTATCGGTTGTATCAGATTCTGCCGGATTCTGATAATCACTGTGCTCATCTTTAGTTGAAGCCTGTTGTTTATCATATTCGCTGGCTGCTTTTTGCAACAGCAGCCCCAGATGCTCAGCGAGTTTTGTGGGGTAGTTGCTTTCACAGATATCGGGGATCACATCAGCGAAGTCCTGACACAGTTGTTCTTTTTTCAGAATGTCTTTCGTGCATTCTTTAATGTAACCGGCTGCACTTTGAACGTCATATAGCTTCATATGTTGCTTTGCAAACCTGCATATTTTATCTCCGACTACCATTCCGTTTTTGACAATACCCTTATAATGACGCAATGCACTTGGTTCAGAATAATCATCCTCACTCAAGTTAAAACATTTGCATATAAGATGCTGCATATATGGCTTAATCCCGTTATTCTTCTTATAATACTGGAAATAAGGATGCAACCGTTGTACAAATTCAGCAACAAACATCATCTTTCCCTCCTGATTATTCTGTCAAATTGACGATTAATGGTTCAATGAACCAATTTGCTCTAGATTGAACCACAGCCAGTATGCTATGATAAGCACACGAGCTCGAAAACATGGACGGGGCACTGACAGCTGCAGTTGCCATAGCGTTCCATTCGGAAAGGAGTTGAGACACACACTGCCCGCAACAGTGTTCAGCAACCAACGGCATAGTATCCTGTGGCGGAGGCATCTCCCCACAAAAAACAGGAATTTTCGAGGTGATTTCGCTTTTCGGAAACAGCACCTCCGGAAAAACGCCGAAAACGGTCGTTTTTGACTTTTTTCAAGGGCGCCTGTTTTCGAAAAGCGTAACCTCTGAAAAAATCACAATTTTTATGAGGTGAACTATGAGTAATCAAAATCAATGGCAGGCTGACCCATACGGGAGTCAGTTTCCTGCCGCCCCCGTATCAACGCCATGGCAGGCAGCTCCCACTGCGGGATTCCCTGTCGTGCCGACACCGTCACCCTGGCAGAACGCATCGAATACGTGGCCGCCGCCTGTCACACCCACTTCAATGCCTTGGCAGGGGGTGTTCGGTGGCTGGACAAATCCGTGCTTCAACATCTTCGACCAGATGCCGGGGGTGTGGAATCGACCGCAGCAGTATATTTTCCAGATCAATGAAAAGCTGCTGCCGGAATTCAGAAGCCGGAAGATCGCAAAACAGAGCGGCCGGTATGTTGTAACAGAGCGGAACGGTCGTGATGTGAATGTCGGCGCCATGATCATCACCGATAAGTACATCGTGAATCCCAGGGAGGACGGCTCGTTCGACTGCTTCTTTTTCATGATTCAGTATGACGGGTCAGAGAAAAAGACACCGATCCAGATCCCGTTCAAGGATATGGTCCGCCGCAGCGTATTGCCTTATCTGCACGGATTCCACCGCGATACGGACTGCCCGCCCCTCTACATCGTGATGGCCTTTTTCGAAGAGATCCTTGACGGCGATGACACAAAATTCCTTTCACTGCCGGAACATTCCGGCTGGAACTTCGACGGTAAACGCCGTTATTTCGTATCAGCCGGTACGCGGATCCCTGCTCTGGCAAACTATTACGCACCGGATATCTCAGCCCGAAAGATCATACTGACAACGAAACCGCTGCAGGAAGCAGCTGATGACCTGGCTGCAGTCCTTCCGAAACGTTGGGAATGCAAGCTCCTGTTTGCATATAGCTTCTCCTGTCTGAGCCTGCCATACCTCATCGCGGCAGGGTATAAGCCGGATAAAATCTTACAGGTTTCGTATGACAGCGAGCAAAACGCTCAAAAAGCAGAAGTCCTGTTGTCGAACCGGGATTTTACCGCACCTGTTGTCTGTCAGCTGACAGACAACAGGACCGATCTGGAGCGAGAGCTGGCGTCCACTTATGACGGCACGGTCATTGTAAGGGATTCATCGTATTTCGAGCAGCGCGGCAAACGGGAGGCAGGAACCAATGTCCTGATGAACGATCTGCAGCGCGGGCAAAGGCTCGGGCAGGAACGCCGCCTCATGGCCGCTGTGATCACGAACTCACCGGGGTTTTACGATTCGGAGCTGCCCGTGCTCGCGGTATCTCTGAACGGATGTCTCGGAAATTGCGATTTGGAGAAGCTCCACGTGAAAATCAGCGTTTTCATTTCTTCCTTCATCAATCTGATGGAGATGTCGAGCCCGGAGAACAACGTCGTTACGAATGCCTTGAAGCGGGCGCCGCAGGTGCCGCTGTCGATCAGGCAGCAGGGCTGCGTCGGGACTCTGAATATCCTCCGGATTTCCCTGTTCATCCTTCAGGAATACGGCGTGGTCTCTGAAGATGAATATGATGCGATCATGAAGTTCCTGAGATCTGATACCACCGAGAATTGTGACTCGGGCGTTGAGATTATCAACGAATTCCGGGCTGTTTTGTCGGCGTGGCTTCAGGAGCATCAGGAAATCATCACCCCCCAGATGGGACCCCCTTACCGGAAGGACAGGGACACTGCCGTCTTCGTTGACGAAGCGTGCATAAACATTGTCAAGCCGCGCTTTGATTTCATCGTTGCACGCATGAAAAAGACGCAGCGGCGAAATGTGGTCCTGGCGGCACTCAAAGAAAACGGAATGCTGTACTGCAACAACAAGTTCAAGAGAAATCTGGAGGTTGAAGTGGCTCCTGGAGTAATGGAGACCTTCAAGGTTTACAGCATCCCCAAGAAGTTTCTTACCGCTTCCTGTCAGACAATGCTGAACACGATCAGTCAGAACGACGTTCTCGTTGATATCGGAGCAATTCCTGCCGATATCCTGCCGATCATAGCCGTTGACGGCGGGATGGCCGCAGGCCGTCTCATTAACGAGGATACCGACGAGGCCGAGAGCATGTTCGTCAGCGGAATGACTCGCTCCGGCAAGACATTTTTCCTTGCCCAGCAGGCAGTGCTTCGCGCTGCTGCCGGCAACTGGGTCATCATTCTTGATCAAACCGGGGCGTTCCCGCAGGATGAACTGCACAAACACCTTCCGAAGGACATCATCGAAAAGTATTTCACTTTCTGGGAAATCGGCGAGAAGGGCTTGCCGGTGAACCTGCTTTCGCTGGAAAACTGTAAAACCCTGCCGGACAGTAAGCAGCGCCTTGCGAGTGTGCTCGCATTGCTGGCACGGCTCACCGGTGAGGTACAGCTCAAGGCGCTCCGCAGTTGCCTCGCAAAACTGGTACGGGAGATCGAAGCCGGGAAAGTCCGCAGCCTGTCAGAGACGCTGCGCTTCTTTGATGCGGACGACCCGATTCAGGCTGACATCCGGGAGCGGCTGGAGGAGGCTTTTGAAGACCTCGAAGGGCTGCCAAAAAGCCAGATGACGTGGCGTGATTTTCTTGCCTCACAGGGCAGGATCGTGGTCGTCTCAACCGCGTCGGACGGAATCCGAAAAAGCTCTCAACACATCGACGCACTGCTTGCCTCACTGTATGCCTGGAAACAGCATCACCGCGAGGAGCGGCTGACCGTCGTGCTTGATGAGGTCGAGGATCTCTGTCTCGACAAAGACGGACCGATCGGCACGATTCTGCGCAAAGGCGGCAAGCACCGCGTGGCCATGCTGCTGGCGACCCAGGAATACTCCGTCGACAAAGACCGGCTCGGAAAGCTGATCGGTAACTGCGGGATGAAGATCGTTTTCCGCCCGAAGGACGCAAACATTGACGGCATCGCCAAGGATATCGGCGCAGACCGGACAAAACTTGCGGCGCTCGAGCAGGGCGAATGCTTCGCAGCCGGCGGCTTCTACAGCCGGCAGAAGGAACGCAACACGAACACCGTGCTGAACGGGCGCGCTTTCAAAGCGTCTGATCTTCTGTCTCCCGCAGAGCCGCTCCCGGTTCAGGAACCGCTAACAGCAGATACTCCGGCGGGTGACCCTGAACAGGCTGTGGAATCTCAGCCGCAAAAGACGGATGTGCCGCCCGAAGCTGTTTCGGCAGCTCCGCCGGAGCGTGAAGCTCCGGGCGCAAAACAGCCAGAAGAGCCTCGACGGAAAACAGGATATCCAGGTATTGACAGTTTCACATGGAGAAAATAAGACAATTAACCAATTCCATTATATCAGCACGGAGCACCAAAGTCAAGCTCTTCTGCCAGATTTTATGAGAAGGGAGGGAACGCTATGGCACAGAAAAAGCAGTCGAACTCCAAGGCATCACTGGTCCGGCTGGTCTGGTCGAACGTCATCCGGCAACAATACCTGTTCGGCATCACCGACGAGCAGCTCTGTGAGGTGCTGGGCGTCACGACGCGCACACTGCTGAACTACCGTCACGATGCTTCGCACGTCACGATCCGGCAGCTGCAATCTGTCATCGAGGCTTTCAACATGGAGCCAGAGGCGCTCTTCAGAGCATAACGGCACCGGACTTTTTCGACAGGCTGAAGCGGGGGCATCTGCCCCCGCTCGCCGTAATATCGATTGGAGGTATCACCATGGCAACCATTCAGAAATTGCCCTCGGGAAACTGGAGGGCGCAGTTTTACGTCATCGGCGCAGACGGCAAGCGCCACCGCAGATCGGTGACCGCACCGACCCGCTGGGAAGCGGAGCGGCTCGCTGAGGAATACGCGGCCAAGGAGGCCTATGATGCGGCACACTTCACCGTCGCACAGGCGCTCCGTGGGTACATCGACCTCAAACGCAATATTCTTTCCCCTGCTACCCTGCGCGGTTATGAGGGCATCCTGAGCCGCCGCCTGCAGTCGATCATGGGCATTGACATTCACGAGCTGACGAACTTTGACGTTCAGCGGGCGATCAACGAGGACGCGCTGACGGTCGGGCGCAAGACGATCTCCGAAGCCAAAAATCTGCTCTCCTCGGCGCTGAAGCTCTACGGTGTTCACATGGAGATGAACGTCACGCTCCCGCCGAAAAAGCCGCGCATCAAGGACCTCCCGACGCCGGCGCAGGTCATTGCAATGGTGCGGGGAACGGACATCGAGCTGCCCTGCCTGCTGGCGCTCTGGCTGAGCCTCCGCGTCAGCGAGGTGCGCGGGCTGCAGTTCGGCGACATCAAGGACGGCATCATGACGATACAGCGCAGCAAGCTCTATCTCGGCGGCGAGGACGTTGTCCGCGAGCTGAACAAGACCTTCTCCTCGACCCGCAGACTGGTCGTTCCCGCGTATCTGCTCCGACTGATCGAGAGCATCCCCCATGAGCGCGACGATGATTTCATCGTCCCGGTCAACTATCAGATCATCCGCAAGCATCTCAAAAAGCTCGCAGCTGCGCACGGCTACACGATGACCTTTCATGACCTGCGGCACCTTTGTGCGAGCCTGATGCTCGCGCTCGGCATCCCCGACAAATACGCGATGGAGCGCGGCGGCTGGTCGACACCGAACACCCTGAAGAACGTCTATCAGCACACCTTCTCGGAGGAGCGCCGTCATGTTGACGAGCAGATCGACGATTTCTTCAATACGCTGCTGGACGATGAACCGGAGGAAAAACCGGAACCCTGATTCCTGAAAAACGGTCTGCCCCTTGTCATGACAAGGGGCAGGTTTGTTTGCAGATGCGGAGCATCGCTGTGACCTCGTGATTCCGGGCAAGCAGGGAAGAACAACGAGCAGGTGTTAAGGTGCATCTTTCACAGACAGGGAATCTCAGTGCATGAAGTTTACAATCCGTATAACCCGGGACGGTATCGACAAATAGCAATAGCACAGTGATTTTTTCAGACAAGCTCTTGCATTTTTCTTTTTATATGGTATGATACAGGTATACACAGACCGCTTATTACAACTTGTAATCGTTCTGTGAGATTTGAAGGAAAAAGGATCGGCAGAAATGCTGAGGCATGCTGTGATCCTATCGCGCAGAAGCGCACGGCAGCTTCTTTCAAATATGGTGTCAGAAAAGGTTGACATAAGAAGCAAGATTCTCGTCTACGGCGAAACATACGCACGCAAAGGGGCACTTCCCACGCCTACGAAGCCGAACGCGAAGTTCATCGGATGGATTGATGAGAACGGCAACATGATCACCAATGATACGGTCGTGGCCACAACCAAAGACCAGACACTGACCGCAAAGTGGGAATACGCACTCCCGTCCTTGATCGACATGGAGCTCGGTTCGCAGTGCAGCTTGGATTTGTCAGATGCGCTGACACTCAAATCAAGCAATGAAAACGTCGTGTATGTGGCGCCATCCCAGACGCTGACGGCTGTGGGTACCGGCAATGCTGTCCTGTTCGTGCTCGAAAACGGCGAGATCATCAAGCAGATCAACGTCAGTGTTACTAATGCACCTTCGCAGGTTCAGACGCTCCTCGGCGATGTGGATTGCAACAGTGATGTCAATGTCGCAGACGCGGTGCTGCTCGCCCGCATGCTCGCAGAGGATAAGGATGTTACCGTGAGCGCACAGGGCAGAGCAAATGCAAACGTCAACGGTGACGACAATGTCGACAGCGACGACCTGACGATGATCCTCGAAATCCTTGCGAATATCAGTTCCGCATTCTGAAATCTCATTGAACCGATAAGCGCAGATTTATACCACGGCAATTCTCTAACCTATGCGCAACATAACACAGAGCTCCGCAGGAAATACAGGCTGCGGAGCTTGTGTTTTTATCATACATCCGAAGAGACTGGCTTTCTATCCATCAACAATTCTGTCAAGTGATAAGCCATGCTTCGTTTTTACGCTTAAAACCGCTACGGGATATCGTGCAGACTCTTCCTGAAGCGTTCCATAGAGAAGGCATTCTTCGTTGGCAGCGCAAAAAAGAACATACATGTAAGAATGGGGCGTATACGGTGGCGTATACGTCCCTGCCTTCCGAACCATGAGGGAGCCTCGGGCTCCCCCGAATCTATAGTCGAATTCCGGACTGTTGAAATCAAACGCGGCAATACCGAATGCACCGGAACGCCTGTTTGATACGGGGAATAAGGCAATGTAATCGTATTTGAAATGGGCGAAAACAGCAGATTTTCGATGAACAATTCTATGACCGCTATTGACATACCAAAATGAATGCGCTATAATTGTGACAAAGAATGCCCTTATCACTGAAGCACAACCAGTATCTAATCAAAGGAGCAAAAATGAACGTTGGAATTATTGGCTATGGAAGCATGGGAAAAATGCTTGCGGAACAATTCTCCGAGTCAAAAATCACAAATGAGCATCAACTTTTTGTTGCGACCAGAACAAGACAAAAACTAGAAAACGCTCCAGGCAGTGTCAGTATCTGTGAAAGCAACCGTGAACTTGCCTCCGTTTCAGATATCGTCTTTCTGTGTCTGCGTCCCTCAGCGATCATAGAAGTAACGGAGGAAATATCACCTTATCTGAACGAGACTGCATTATTAGTGTCACTAAACGGCAGCATATCATTTGAAATACTGGAAAGGCTCACTTCGCACAAGCTTGCGAAAGTGATCCCAAGTGTTACCGCTGAAATCAAAAGGTCTCAGACGCTTGTATGCTACAACAGCAAGAACAGCAGTGATGACAAGACAACTCTGGAAGGTATCCTGTCGGTTATCGGTGATGTGACGGAGCTTCCGGAAAAAGAAATGGAAATGGGAAGTGAACTAGTGAGCTGTATGCCGGGATTCATTGCTGCATTGTTTGATGTGATATGTACTTCAGCCGGACATCATACTGAAATACCGCAGAGTCAGATCACAGATATGGTTCTGAAAACGCTGAATGCATCCAGCGAGCTCATGCTGAAAAACGAATTGTCGTTTCATGAAGTCGTTGAGAGAGTTGCAACGAAGGGCGGAATTACCGAGGTCGGAGCAAATGTGATCTACCATGACTTTCCGAAAATTGCAGATGAGCTGTTTCAACAGACACTTGCAAAGCGCAGAGCTGCTGCCGAAAGAGTAAAGCAAAGCTTGGAGCAACGCACATGACCGTGCAGGAAGCAGCTTTCCGCCATGGTCCGTGCAGATCAAGCGGGAGAATGTATATCGGCAGCAACCGTGCTGTATTCATTTCGTTCCTGTGAGATCATGATGGCTGCTTTCCGGAGCTGCGGTCTGCAAAGGCGCTTGCGCTTTATTACAAATTACGGGAGAGGGTATGTAAAGATGCGATTTTTCATGCCGACTGCTGTACGGCAGGAGCGAGACTGCGTTGCCCGCCATGCGAAGGAGCTCGCTGCATGCGGTATGACCGCGCTGATCGTCACGGGCAGACATTCCGCACGGGAGAACGGTTCTCTGAATGATGTCATCACGGCACTGCGTGCGCAGAGTGTGCACTATATCGTGTTCGACCGGGTGGAAGAGAATCCGTCTGTGGAAACCGTGATGGCTGCACGGGATGCCGGTCTTGCTGCAGAGGCGGACTTTGTGATCGGGATCGGGGGCGGTTCACCGCTTGATGCCGCAAAGGCCGCTGCGCTCATGCTGGCACATCCGGAAAAGGATTGGCACTATCTCTATGAAACAGCGGATTCCGCTGCACTTCCGGTTGCAGCCGTTCCCACGACCTGCGGTACCGGCTCGGAGGTCACCGGCGTAGCAGTGCTCACGCGGCACGACCTCGGCACAAAGGTCTCCATGACGCACCGTGTCTTCCCGGTGCTGGCACTTGTGGACGGAAAATACCTGCTGACTGCGCCCCGGAAAGTCCTGATCCACACAGCTGTCGATGCGCTCGCGCATCTGATTGAAAGTGCCGTCAACACGCATGCAGATGCCTACAGCGATATGACGGCATTTGAAGGACTCCGCGGCTGGAACGAATGCCGTCCGTACCTGGCAGGAGAGACAGCGCTCACCGAACAGGCGGCGCAGCAGCTCATGCATGTTTCGACATTGGCAGGCATGTCCATTGCCCAAACCGGTACATCGATCCCGCATGCGCTCAGCTACATCCTGACCGCACAGGGCGGGATTCCGCACGGTGCGGCGGTTGGCGTATTTCTGGCTAATTTTGTGCAGTATGCGGAAGCAGGCAGGCGCGATGCCGTTCTTCGCGCAGCCGGATTCCAGGATGCGGAAGCATTGCGCAGGATGCTTTCTGCATGGCTTTCTGTAAAGGCAGACCGTGCGCTGACAGAACGTGCGGCGGAAAGCGTGCTGCGTAATCCGGCAAAGCTGAATACCTGTCCGTATCCGATCAATGCACAGACGATGCAGCAGATCATCAGCGGAATATAAAGCATAATTGCAAAGCAGCCGCCCGCGGGCGGCTGAGGTTCTTTTTTGTCAGTACGGATCGGAAATGGAAGCCGCTCCAATGATAAGATTATTGCGAACGGTGTATTGTTGTCAGCCCTTAATCCAAACCGGCATTATAGCGAGAGAGCAGAATGCCGTTCGGAAAAGCAAGCTGCAGCTGTCTGAGCAGCTTTTCATCTTTTACGGTCACGACGGACATTGTGCTGTCAAACGCCTCAATTTCAATTTCGGATAATGCGTTTCTCATCGTGACCGGATTTGTCCATATTGCGGTATCCTGACGGATATCAACCGATTCCGTCCGATAGACTGCCTCTCGGGAAACAGACTGATGAAAGCCCTGCAGCAGCCCCCATACCCATTGGACCTCCGGGCAGCGCGCAATGCAATCCATCAGGCTGTCCCCGTCGATCCATTTGTCCGGTGGGTTGCCGTTGAACAAAAAATCATCATAATACGTTCCGCAGCATTCAATTTCTGACAGTCTCCAATTCAAGGAACGAATGATATCACAGCCCAATGCTTCCATGATCGGCAGCATATAGTTTTTGTATGTTGTCTGTTCTCTCAGAATGAAGCCTTCCATAGACAGCACTTCTCCCTGACGCGTTTTTTATCATGATTATATCGGATTCTGTTTTATTTGTCAAGACTTCGGGCGCATTTTCAAATAAGCCTGCCCCGCTGCTGCATATCCTGCGGAAGCCCGCCGGCATAAGCGCTTTTCAAACGCACCGCGCATAAAAAAATCCCCCGCCTTGTGAAACGGCGGGGGAGAGCGTTCGGGTCCCGATGACCCTGCGAGAGAATGATGATGTCTTGTTCCTTACAGCGACATCTGCTCCCAGTAGGCATAGCCCCAGAGCTTCTTTGCCGCTGCGGTGAGCAGATCGAGCTTTCCTTGCAGATGCGGGAATGCCGCGATCATTTCCCTGGTATTCTTGTATTTGTAGCCGAGGCAGGTGTCGCCGGAGCCGAAATGCCACGGCGTATCGAACAGCGCCTCGATGAGGATCGCACTGTCCTCCATCCCGCTGACGATGCCGTAATCGCGGACAAAGCTGATCTCATCCGCGTCGATCGCGCCCTTG
>JAEEGL016074854.1_pt1 | contig 13275 bp, 11 predicted proteins | sample 9134231 | NCBI WGS metagenome assembly JAEEGL01 (sample SAMN16246548, study PRJNA631951) | gut metagenome | biome: gut microbiome; feature: rumen; material: fiber-attached | host: Bos | place: Iran: Karaj | collected 2018-10 | reverse complement strand
GCTGTCCACATTTTCCTTGTTTTTGACCACATATTTTTGATATCGCGCGGTCTCGGTGCATAGGGCTTCTTGCGTGCCTGCACATAAAGAGGATACAAGCGGGGCTGTTGCACATCTTTAATGAGCAGCAGCCCGCCTATGTTAATTCATTAGAATATGCGTGTAAATTAACCATGGCGTTGCTTTTTTTCTGCCGCGGGGATGAGACAGCGATTTCTTACGCAGGCCTCTTGAGCGACCGATGAGCTAACTCCTAATTTCGTCAGCAAAATCCCGTCATACAAAATGCCCCGCTGGAGCGTTTTGCTCTCCAGCGGGGGCGCTTGCTAACATTATCGCTTCATCATGCGGTCACTTCAATCAGCTTCTTTTTATTAACAGTATGCTGTCTTACTCCCCGCTTTTTGCTCTTCGTAAAATAATATGTGAGCATATATCCGGTGTCAAGATGACAGTCTTCCGTCCAGGATGAACTCTTGCCTCTTGCCTGCTCCTTCTTTGGAAAGAGGTGTTTCCTTCATCTCTGACAGGCTCAGGAAATAATTATACAAACGCGTCTCAAAGATGCGATTGGTAATACTCAATGCTCCGTCACGGTTCGTTATAAACCCGTACATTTCTCCATCCATTGATGGAATATTATCCGGATTATAAGGAATCCTCTCACCTCCAAAAAGGATTCTCTGCAAAATTTCCCGCAGATCGGCGTGGTCACTCACCTTTCCCATCAAAGAATCAAACAGCGTATTTTTCTCCGTAAGAATCAGGCGTACGGCCTCGCTGACTCCTGCTGCTGTCCAAGCCTCATGAAGAGAGGGGAATCTGTTCCCCTCCAGCTGCGTATCGATTTTCTGGCAAATCCGGCTGACCAGAAACGGATAACCACTTGTATAGTCATATATTTCCTTGGCTATCACAGATGTATCCATTCCTGTATGGTGATCCGCTTCATATTCATCAAGCATACCTTTAATTCCAGCTTCTGAAAGGCTCATATCTATGTTAAAATCAGCCGCAATATTCCAGGGGCTGTTAAACCTGATATCATCTTCGGACCGAATCTTCGCCTTCAGATGCTTGACATCTGTTACACCTGCAAGGATGACCGACTGAAACGTGTTGACATTCTTTCCCTTCTCTCTTTTTAAGTAAAGGGATCTAAGCTGTGCAAGAAAATCGAGAAACACCTGATTGTTTGTTGCCGTATCCACTTCATCAATCATAAGAACCATTGGTTTTTCTGAGCATCTGCACCATTCCGAAAAAGCCGAAAGCAGTTCATCCATTCTTCCATCCGCGGGACTTCTTTCTGACAAATCCAAAAAACTATTTCTGGCGGAAGCAGGAATGCTTAAACCACTTTCATCCGCTGTTTTCCGCACAATGCGGGAAAAGGTTTTGCAAAACTCCCCTTCATTGGAAAAGCTTCCATCCCCAATATCCTGAAAATCCAGATCAACGACAATATATTCATTTCGTAGATAACTGGCGAGCGCTGAAAGGGTGGTCGTCTTTCCATACTGTCGTGCACGGTTCATGCAAAAATATTTTCCCGCGTCAATCATGACCTTTATATTCTGCAGCCTCTGGTGTATATCAACCATATAGTGTTTCCTGGGATTGCACAGACCTGTTGTATTGAATTCTTTCACAGACAGAACCACCTCCTCATTCAGTATGATTCATATCCTTTCACGCGCTGCTTGCGTTACATGATATTGCTACTCGAACGCTCTCTTATATGTCATTTCTCAGGACGGTATACCGGCATCGGAAGCAGCTTATGCAGGTTAGCCTTGTGTTTCCGGTCAATTTTTTCCTTCGTTTCCGGATCCTCGCAGACACCGGTACGGATATAACGGTCCAAAACCTCATAGGTAAAGCCCAGTTTATCTTCATCCGACATGCCGGACAAGCCGTCGGAAGGTACTTTGTGAACCAGATGAGACGGGAGCCCCATCTCATCTCCGATGGCTAACACCTCGGTGACTGTAAAGGAGGAAAGCGGTGAAAAATCTCCCGCGGCATCGCCGTATTTGGTGGAATACCCCACGTAATCCTCGGAGGCATTGCAGGTGTTGGCCACGCGCCCCCCTTCCTCAAAGCTCTGGGCTACTGCGTACAGTGTCGTCATGCGAAGGCGCGGCGGAATGTTAATCTTCATATCCTGTGTCACATGATTTTCCTGCCCTATCGCTTTTAACAAACCTTCGTACGCATCCCGAATGTTAATAACCGAATACGGAATATCCAGAAAATGCACCACCTCCAGCGCATCTTCGATATCCGGCATCTCTCCGTTTGGCATGATCACGCCATGCACCCGGTCCTTTCCCAGTGCCTTGACAAGAAGAGCTGCCGTGACGGTGGAATCCTTTCCTCCGGAAATTCCGATCACAGCCTTCGCACCCCGGCCGTTTTCTTCAAACCAGTCCCTGATCCAGCGGGCTATCTTTTCACTTTCGCTCATGGTTCATCCTCCAGTCGATACTTCTTTGCAGGTAGTCAATATAGTTGGGGTTTTTGCACATTCCTTTGCCTGGCACGTCCGACAGCTTGGCCACGTCCTGATGGTTGCAGACGGTTGTCTTCATCACAATGTTTAATGCCGGAACTTCGGTATCATTCGCGATATATGTTCCAATGCCAAACGCCACCTTCGCGCGGCCTTCGAAGTGGGCCCGGATCCGATCCGCCCGTTCAAAGTCCAGGCTGTCGCTAAAGAGAAGCGTTTTGGTCTTCGGGTCAAGCCCCAGCTCTTCATAGTGCCGGATCATCTTCTCGCCCCACAGGATCGGATCGCCGCTGTCGTGGCGTACGCCGGAAAAGAGGGTGGCATAGGTCAGCCGGAAATCCTTCAGGAAACAATCGGTGGTAATCGTATCCGTGAGGGCGATACCGTTTAACACGCCGTACTCCCGAATCCAGGCCTCCAGGGCATACCAGTTGGAATAGGACGGGTTGTGGCGATGGTTTCCCTGCCCCACGCACATAATCCATTCATGGGCCATGGTGCCGACCGGTGTCAGCTGGTATTTCTTTGCCAGGTAAACGTTGGACGTCCCCACAAAGCGGGATCCCTCCATCGGAATTTCCTTAAATCGTCTGACCGCCATGTCCTGCGCCTCTCCAGACAGGCGCCTTCTGAGGCCAAACTCGGAGAAGGAGCTTAACCGGTAGGTTCCGTCCGTAAGGGCCTTAGCTTTCGCGTCAAGCCGGTTTTTAAAGCTTGCCAGCAGCTCCTGATAGTCGTATTTCATCCGGAAATAGACTTCGTTGACGATGGCCAGGGTGGGAATTTCATACATGGAGGTATTTAACCAGCTGCCGCGGGTCTCAATGGTTAAGCCGCAGGGGTCGTCCGTCCCAATCTCAAATTCCTCATAGCGCGGATGCCAGAGCCGCAAAAAATCAATGTAGCTGTCCTTAAACCACACGATACTCCGCAGGTAATCCAGCTCATCCTCGGTAAAGCTGAGCGTGCAGTATGCCTTAATCTGCGTCCGAATTTCCTCCACCATTTCCGGGGTAAAGAAGACGTCTTCATTCCGGCACTTGAACGACCAGGTGGTCGTGTACGTGGGAAATTCATGATAAATGGCCTGTCCCATGCTGAACTTATACAGGTCGGTTTCCAAAAGGCTGTGAATAATTTTTTCCATTAAACAGGTTCCTTTCCTCGCGGAAAAAAGGCTGTTCAAATAACAGCCTTTATGTACGATTAGTTATAAATCCTTGCGTTACAGTCGGATGATATCATCCTCTTCCGATCCCACCGTGCCTTTTTCCATAATGGCCAGGATCTGGCCAACAACATCCTTGGCCTCCGCGCTTCGGGTAGATCCGCCACCTATCAGCGACATGATGGCGCTTGCGATGTCTTCTACGCCGAAGGATTCGCCCTTTAAGATTTTCGTGGCTTTTTTCTTTGTATCCGAGTCCGCCTCGCGGTACAGCTCCACCAGCTTCTTCTCCGTGGCGGTTAAGGTGAGCTCCTCCGTCTTTTTGGCAGTGGAAGAGCTGCTGGTCTTTTTCGCGCTGGAAGAGGTCTTCTTCGCGGAAGAAGTGGTCTCCGTCTTCTTGACGCCGGAGGGCGCTTCTAAGAGCGATTTCTGCGTGACGCCCGTCGCCTTCGCGATCTGCTTTAACGCCTCCTTGGTCAGTTCCTTTTCATCCCGTTCCGCCTTGCCGATATCGGACGAGGATACGCCGTCCACCATATCCGCCAGCTTCGTCTGCGAAAGGCCGGCCGCTGTGCGGGCTTCCTTGATCAGTGTTCCTACGGTTTTCTTTGCTGCCATGTCATTCTCCTCCCTTTATTCTCGCGTTTTTGTATTACTTAGGCCCTCTATTTATACTTTCAGAGAGCCGTCCTTTTTCCCCTGTTGCTCCATTACAGCCGCATTTTCAGAACCATCTGACAGAAGGCCGCGTTATTGGGCGTATGCAGGAACAGATCCAGCACCTGTTCCACTGCCTCCTCCTGCTTCTGGTTTCCGCTGATGCGGTGCACTCGGTAGGACGCTTCCTGCTCTTCCTTCGTAAGGAGCAGATCATCCCGGCGGGTGCCGGATTTTAAGATGTCAACGGCCGGAAAGATGCGCTTCTCAGACAGCTTCCGGTCCAGAACCAGTTCCATGTTGCCGGTTCCCTTAAACTCTTCGTATACCACGTCATCCATACGGCTTCCCGTATCCACCAGAGCTGTCGCCAGGATCGTCAGGCTTCCGCCCTCGCGCATGTTGCGGGCCGCGCCAAAGAACCTCTTGGGCATGTGCAGCGCCGCCGGATCCAAGCCGCCGGAAAGCGTGCGTCCGCTGGGCGCCACGGTCAGGTTGTAGGCGCGGGCTAAACGGGTGATGGAATCTAAGAAGATCATGACATCCTTTCCCTGCTCCACCAGGCGCTTTGCGCGCTCCAAAACCATCTCGGCCGCCCGCTTGTGGTGCTCCGGCAATTCATCAAAGGTGGAATAGATCACTTCCACGTTGTCGCCCACGATGGATTCTTTGATGTCCGTCACTTCCTCCGGACGCTCATCAATCAGAAGAATAATCAGGTGCACGCTCGGGTGGTTTTTCTGGACCGATTTGGCTACCTGCTTAAGAAGTGTTGTCTTACCAGCCTTCGGCGGGGAGACGATCATGCCTCGCTGGCCTTTTCCGATGGGGGATAAAAGATCCACAATCCGCATGGAAACCGGACCGCCCGGCACCTCTAAGTGCAGCCGTTCATCCGGGAAGATGGGTGTTAAATCTTCAAAGTTCGGGCGTCCCTCCGACAGGTAAGCCAGCTCCCCGTTCATCTGATTGACGTACAGGAGCGCCGCGAACTTTTCGTTGCCCGTTTTAATTCTCTTGATACCGGTGACGATGTCTCCGGTCTTCATGTTAAAGCGGCGGATCTGCGACGGAGAGACATACACGTCGTTATCCCCGGGCATGTAGTTTTCGCTGCGGATAAAGCCGTAGCCTTCCGGCATGATCTCTAAGATGCCATGCGCGGGGACGCCGCTGTCAAGGCCCGCCAGTTCGGGGCGAAGGCCTTCCATCCGGCGCTCCGGCTGCTCCGTGTTTGCCGGGCGGTCTTCGCCGGTTCCGGCATCGTTTCGCGCTGCGCTACGGCTGTTTTCCGCCGCCTGATCGCCTCGGCCGGCATATCGGCTGCTTTCCGCCGCCTGATCGCCCCGGCTGGTGCTTCGGCTGCCTTCCATTGCGTTTTCTTTGCGTACCTTCTCCAGAAGCATATCCGTCTTCTTTGTCTCCGTCAGCGCTTCCGTATGGCTTCTGTCTGTCAGGGCCGCCGTACGGCTGCCGGGTGCGGGCGCTTCCACACTTGTCTCTTCCGCCGGCTTTTCTTCGGTCTTTTCACCCAAAAGCGTCAGGATCTCCTCGATCAGCTGCGACTTTCTGGTGGAATTGATGTTCCGGATGCCGTTTTCCTTCGCGATGGCCCGGATTTCCCCTAAGGGGAGGGTTTCTAATTTTTCTCTGATGCTACTTGCCATATATTTCTATCCTTTCGACTTGATACTCTTACGTAAGGGAGCAGCGCACAAGCGCCGCGCGCGGTTATTTGTCTTCCCGCAGCAGTTCTTTCATGGCGTAGGCGTAAATATCCTGACAGCTCCTCTTAAAGTGGGCGCACATAGCCTCCGCCTGGTCCATGGTGGGCACCGAGACGCTCATCTCAAACAACACGGATTTCCCTTCGCGGATTTCCCCGTGTACCCGGTAGTCCTGCTGATCGGTACGCGTATAGTCGGCCAGAATGCCTACCTCGTTGCGCATGCGGACCTTGTTTTCTTTCAGATAATCGTTGATGTCCTTGACAATGGCTCCGGACATTTTGTTCCCGAAAAAAGTGAGGGTGTCTTCCCCTTCGTCGGTGATCTCGTAGCGGGAGCTGTGATTGACGTACTCCGCCTTGATCAGATGGGCCTCGAGAAGCTCTGACACCGCCTGCTGCAGGGTAAAATAGGTGGTGTACTCATGGCCCAGGAAGAATTCTGACAGCTGTGTTCCCGTGATGGGGAACTTCACTTTTTTCAGCATGTACAGGATCATCAGCTTGTAAAGTGTGATCGGATCTGACAGCATGTTTTATCCTCTTTTTCGTTTTCTTTTATGGGATTCTTTTTTTTGCGATGTGATGACAAACGGTGACTATTCACGGTCAAACAGCCACGACAAACAAACGCTTTTCACTTGGAAAGCCGCCCGGGAAGGAGAGTTCCCGGCTTGCCCAACGCAGCTTATCGCATTTATGATAACAGGATTTTGGAAAAGAATCAAGTTGAAGTTTGGGGCTTTCCTGTGTTAGGATAGGGCAAGCGTGACGATTTGCGGATGCCCTGGGGCCTGTAATCCGGAAATGGGAACGCTAATATGATCCCGGAGGAAGATCCTCATGAAGCTCACTACCCTTTGCTACCTGGAAAAAGACGGGTGTTATCTGATGCTGCACCGCACCAAAAAAGAGCACGACGTAAACCATGACAAATGGATCGGCGTCGGCGGCAAATTTGAAGAAGGCGAAAGCCCGGAGGACTGCGCCCTTCGGGAAGTAAAGGAAGAAACTGGCCTCACCATGACCTCCTACCGTCTGCGGGCCGTTATCACCTTCGTCAGCCTCCCCTGGGAATCGGAGCACATGTATCTGTTCACCTGCGACAGCTTTACCGGCGATCTCATCCCCTGCGACGAGGGCGACCTTACCTGGCTTCCCAAGGAAGAGCTGCTGACCAAAAATCTGTGGGAGGGCGACAAAATCTTCCTACGGCTTTTGGACACGCGGGATAGCTTCTTTACCCTGAAACTGGTCTACGACGGCGACCGGCTGACCGAGGCTGTGCTGGATGGGAGAGAGAGGCTCAGATAGCGGGAAGGTGGAGACGCCGGGATGCGTGGTGTGTGGTGCGACATACGCCGCAGGCGGATGGCCTGGGACCTGATGGAGTGGTGACCCGTGAATAGTAACTGCCTCTCGCCACACAAACGCTTTTTCACACGGAATCCGTTGACAAACCTCTGCCAACACACTATAGTGTAGGCAAATCGGAGCCACGAAAAAACACATCACTTTTTCGTGGTGAAACCGGATGATACAGGGTAAGGAGGACCAAAGAACACATGGAAGAAAAACTCATGGACCTGATCCGTGAACTGGGAGACGCAGATACGGCCGACTTAGACGGAAGCAGCCAGGTGGACGAGTACGTGGATGAAATCGCGCTGGACGAACTTTCCATGGCGATTGAAGAAGAGTTTGGCGTGATTATCGATCCGTTCGACATGGAGGACATCAGTATAGACAAACTCTGCCAGATGATCCGGGAAGAACTATAATGAAACACAACACAGCTGCTTAAACGATGAGCAGATACGACACGACAACTATTGAAAGCCCCGAGTAGCGGGGCTTTCACACATCATGGGGTTATTTATGAATTACATGGACGAATACCAGATTGGCTTAAACAAGCTGGTCATCTTTCGAAATCTCTTACAGGATCCCGCTATCGAAAAACTCATGGCGCTTTTTAACGCGAAGGAGAAGGATACCCCTGCCCTCGTGGGGCATTATGCCGCCTTCCTGCAGGAACTGTACAAGCGCACCGACTGCTTGACCGACTATCTTCTTTCCTTTATCCTGGAAGATGAAAACCTGTACGTCCGCATGCGGGCGGCCGGCCGGGATATTCCTCCCGCGTTTTTGTCCTGTCTGAAGGACGAGCTGAATTTTCTGGAGCTGCTTGGCCGCTTAACCAGTGAGGAGCTGCGCACACGGATCGGCTACAACGGCTTTTTGCCCTCCTACCGCACTACGCGCCTGGATTTTTCGTCTCTGTATGAGGAGCGGCTGTCCACCATCCAGGAAAAGGGATACGGCATTTTTGCCAAGTATCATGTCTTTACCGTAAGCGACGGGCAGCTCGTCCCCGTTCGCTATCCGGATACGCAAAAGCTGTCCGAACTCACGGGTTACGAAAAGGAGCGGGCGCGCCTTCTTGCCAACACGGAGGCGCTCCTTTCGGGAAAGCCTGCCAACAACGCGCTGCTGTACGGCGATGCCGGCACGGGCAAGAGCTCCACGGTTAAGGCCATCGCCAACGAATACAAGGACCGCGGCCTGCGCCTGATTGAGGTGAAGAAAAACCAGCTGTACCAGATTCCGGAGCTGGTGGATTCTTTAAGCGACAATCCTTTAAAGTTCATCCTGTTTATCGACGACCTGAGCTTTTCCTCCAACGACAACGATTTTTCGGCGCTGAAGGCCATCCTGGAGGGAAGCGTCGGCGGACATTCCGGTAACCTCGTGGTCTACGCCACCTCCAACCGCCGCCACCTTGTAAAAGAGGTTATGAGCGACCGGGAGGGCGATGACATCCACTATTTCGACACCATGCAGGAGCTGATGAGCCTGTCGGCGCGCTTTGGGCTCACGATCACCTTCTCCCGCCCGGAAAAGGAGCTCTATCTGGATATTGTAAAAGCCCTGGCGCAGCAATATGAGATCGATATGCCCGAGGAGGAACTGTTTACGCGCGCCGAGGCGCATGCCATCCGCTCCGGCGGACGAAGCCCCCGCACCGCCAAACAGTTTATCGAAATGGTGAAATCCGGGGTAACCGGGTAACAAAGGACTAAACATGCAGAAAAGAATTCACGAACAGATCGCTTCACTCTCCAACGAGTTAAAAGAACTGGATCTTGCCATCTACAACCACCCGGAACTTGGCTACGAAGAGGTTCACGCCTGCGCGGTGCAGGTGGCCCTGCTGCAAAAACACGGGTTTTCCGTGGAGGAAAGCTATCTTGGGATGCCTACCGCCTACCGGGCCGTCTATAAGGGCAAAAAGCCCGGCCCGAACATCGCCTTCTTAGCGGAGTACGATGCCCTGCCAGGGCTTGGCCACGCCTGCGGTCACAATCTGATCGCCACCGTCGCCTGCGGCAGCGCCTTCGCCCTTAAGTCCCTGGTGGATGAGATCGGCGGAAACGTCTATGTGTTCGGCTGCCCGGCGGAAGAGACCAGCGGGGCGAAAGCTCCCATGGCGGACGCCGGTGCCTTTGACGACATGGCCATCGCCCTGATTGCCCACCCCTATTGCGCGAACGCCTGCGGCGGCAGCACCATTGCCTTAAACGCCCTGCAGTTTGAATTCTTCGGGAAACCGGCTCACGCCGCTGGAAATCCATGGGACGGCATCAATGCGCTTGACGGCGTCATAAACACCTTCAACATGATCAACGCTCTGCGCCAGCACATCCGCCCGGAAGCCCGCATCCACGGCTACATTGACCACGGCGGCACAGCCCCGAACATCGTTCCGGAGTACGCCTCCGCGAAATTTTATGTGCGCGCCCCGAAAAAAGACTATTTAGAGGAATTGTCGGAAAAGGTGATCCGTTGTGCGGAAGGGGCAGCCCTTGGCTGCGGCGCCCGCCTGGAGGTGTCCCACTTTGAGAACTCTTTTGACGATCTGGTGACGAACGAACCGCTGGCGGAGGCCTATCGCCTGCAGCTCCGTCTTCTTGGCGTGGAAGGTCCCATTTATACGGAGGCGGACGGCGGCTCCACCGACACCGGAAACGTCAGTCACCACTGCCCGGCCATCCACCCCTGGTTTGACATCACGGGGGATGAAACCATCAAAATCCACAGCCACGAATTCCAGAAGTGTGCCGGCACGGACAAGGCCTTTGATGCCGCTTGCCGGATCATGGAGGCGCTTACAAATATCGCCGTGCGGGTGATTACCGAACCGGCGCTTCTGGCGCAGATTCGCGAGGATTTTAAAAAGATAGACAAATAACCGATTCAGTCACTAAGGACGCTTGTTAAAGAGGAGATGTACGCTATGGCAAAAAAGCTCCCTCTCGGAATTCAAGGATTTGAAAAACTCCGAACACAGGATTTTTTATACGTCGATAAAACAGAATATATTTATCGTCTGGTGCATAACAATGTGCCCTGTTTTTTAAGCCGGCCCAGAAGATTTGGAAAAAGTCTCCTTTTATCCGCTATGAAAGCATACTGGGAAGGAAAGAAGGACCTGTTTGAAGGGCTAAAAATCACAGATCTGGAAACAGGTAATCCTGATGCATGGAAGACCTATCCCGTTTTTTACTTTGACTTTAACGGCGTCAACTATCAACGATCCGATGCTCTGGAAGAAGCTCTGCTTACTCATATCAAGCGTTGGGAGAAAACCTTTGGCGCAGCAGAACATAACGACCCTCTCAGCGAACGGTTCCAGAATCTTCTCATGCGGGCAAAAGAACAAACCGGCCTTCGCTGCGTGATCCTTGTTGATGAGTATGACAAACCGCTCCTGGATGTTATTGATAAACCCGAACTGCAAGAGCACAACAAAGAAGTATTTAAAGGTTTTTTCAGCACGTTGAAAAGCTTTGATGAATATATTCAGTTTATTTTCATCACCGGCGTTTCCAAGTTTCATAAAGTCAGCATCTTCAGCGATTTAAATCAGTTACGCGATATCTCCATGTCTGAAGAATATGCCGGTATATGTGGGATCACCGAAAATGAAATGGATGACTATTTTCATGAATATATTTCTTCCTTTTCCGCACGCAGAAACCTGACACAGGAAGAATGCCGGGCAGCACTAAAAAAACAATACGACGGCTATCTTTTCCATCCGGACGGGGAACCTGTCTATAATCCGTACAGCCTGCTCAATGCCTTTTTAGACAAGGATTTTGGATCCTATTGGTTTGAGACCGGAACACCGTCGTTCCTGGTAGAGGAACTCCGAAAAAGCCGGTTTGATGTGCGCAGTTTCACAGACAAAACCATCTTTGCCAGCGAATCTGTTTTAAAAGATTACACGGGTGATGCGATGGATCCGGTTCCGCTTTTGTATCAGACGGGGTACTTGACGATCTCTGAATATGATTCGCGAAGGAGACGATATACACTAAGTTTTCCTAACGAAGAAGTGAAATACGGCTTCCTCGAGAGCATGATCCCGTCCTACGTACCGGTCGCAACCCCGGGAAGCAAGCTGGATATTTTCACATTAGATGAATATATCGAAACCGCCGATCTGGAAAAGATACGTAATGTATTAACGGCGCTTTTTGCCAACATTACTTATACTTTACAGTCCGATCCGTTCGAGCACTACTTTCAGACAGTTATCTATTTGGTTTTCACTCTTCTGGGAAAATTTGCCTCCTGTGAAATGCACACATTTACAGGGAGAATTGACTGTAAAGTTGAAACCCCAAAGTATATTTATCTTTTTGAATTCAAGCGGGATGTCTCCGCTCAAGATGCGTTAAAACAGATTGACACCAAGGAATATGCGCTTCCCTTTGCTGCCGATTCCAGAACAATATACAAAATTGGTGTGTCATTTGATACGAAAACCAGGAAACTGGTTGGCTGGGAAGTGGGGTAAGAACTTCCCACACCGGAAAGGTGTGGGAAGTTTTAGTTATTAACATGTTGCAAAGTTTCTACTTTATTCACATTCCTTTATAGAAATTAATCAAACATCCCGCCAGAATAATCTTCTTCTCATCCTCCGTCAACGGATCCAAAAGAAGCGTAATCTCCTTCATGTCGCGGCTCACCACGAATGCCCGCAGCTCACTTCTTCCTTCTTCCACGGCTTTTCGGATGTCCGGCAGGAACAGGAAGTCGCCTTTGGAGAAGGGAAGCTCCCCTTCTTTGATCCGAAGCGGCAGCATGCCCCAGTTGATCAGGTTGGAGCGGTAGCGCTTGGTGGCGTACTCGTTCGCGATGTTGGCCCAGCCGCCAAGAACCTTCTGGCAGGAGGCGGCCTGCTCACGGGCGGAGCCGTCACCCGGCTTGACGGCAAAGATGGTGCTGCCGATGCCGGTGTTCTTCATGCAGACGTCCGGGAAGAGTTCCTTTACCTGACCCATGACCGGCTTCATATCCGGATAGACATGGCACAGATGCTCACCCGATTCGCGCACCTTTTCCATGGCCTGTACGGCCTTCGCTTCGCCCACATAGGCCGGGTCGCGGCGGGAAAGGGTGAACTCCGCCAGGCCAAGCGGGTTGGAGCGGTAGGAACTTGTCTCGCCGGAGGGGATCAGCTCATCGGTCGTGGTGACGGGGTCATGAATCTCCGAAACCACCTTTAAGAGCAGGTTTTCCGTCAACGATACCATGGCCGGCCAGTCCTTGATATTCGGACCGAGGCGCAGTTCTTCCTCCGGAATCGGATGTCCGGCTCCGTTGTAGACGCGCTTTTCGTAGATGGTCTTGTCGAAGAAATACGCCGGCTTTGTGAATGTGACATCCACATCCGTTGCCGCCGTGAGCATACCGTGGTTAGCCGCCGTAGCCGCGATGGAGCGGGCATCCATGAGTGCCACGGACGCGATCTGTCCGTTGCCCGGCTTGCTGCCTTCGCGGTTCGGGAAGTTCCGGGTGGAGTGGCGGATGGAAAAGCCATTGTTGCAGGGCACATCGCCCGCGCCGAAGCACGGTCCGCAAAAGGCCGTCCGCACCGTAGCGCCCGCCGCAATGAAGTCCGCCATGACGCCGTTTTTCACCAGCTGCATCATGACCGGCTGGCTGGCCGGATAGACGCTTAACGAGAAGGCTCCGTCGCCGATATCGCGGCCGCGCAGGATGTCCGCCGCATCGCACAGGTTCTCATATCCGCCGCCCGCGCAGCCGGCGATGACGCCCTGCTGCACCTGCACGCGGTCCCCGCGGAGCTTGTCGCGCAGGGTGAATTCCACGTTTCCGGAGAGGCCCTTTTTC
>JAEEGL011614129.1_pt1 | contig 13275 bp, 11 predicted proteins | sample 9134231 | NCBI WGS metagenome assembly JAEEGL01 (sample SAMN16246548, study PRJNA631951) | gut metagenome | biome: gut microbiome; feature: rumen; material: fiber-attached | host: Bos | place: Iran: Karaj | collected 2018-10 | reverse complement strand
TAGTCGGCTGAATAGTCAGGATAGTAGAGCGTGCGCTTGGTCTTCGTCAGTTCGTCCAGGCTGATAGCCATCAGACCGCCTTTCTCAGCCGTAATGGTGGCATTCTGGTTCGCGCGCACATAATCTATATAGATGACAGCATTGCCAGGAGTGGAATAGATGGCGAAACGGTTGTTGAGGGCTGCATCGTTGGTGTTCAGTTCACCGTTCATCACATAGCTGTTGCCTTTCAGGTCGTAAATGCCTGAGACAACGGGGGTTGCGTTGGTGCCTTTTCCCTGCACGTCATACCAACCAAGGAAGTTACCCGTATTATTAGCCTTGAAAGGCACAACAATCTTATTCTTGTCAACAGAGTTGGCTGCAATGTAACCTGTATAGCTACTTAGTCCCTTGCTCCATGAGAAACAGGTAAAGCGAGAGTCGGTAGCGGCACGAACTATATTCTGCGAAGTAAAAAGTTTTGCCTGCGCATAAGACCTATTAAAGTCATCCCAAGAAGTAGGCTGTAGCTCATAGGTTGAAAGTATCTCATGCATAAGCCAAGTCATCATCACACGATGAGCCTCAACACCCATACGGCGAGCTCCTACATCAGGACGTAACAGCCAAGTTCCGTCAGTAGTGGTGGTTTGGCGAGCCTTAATCATCTTATAGGCTAGGTTCTCCAACATTAAAGCATGTGGATCACGTAAGAAGCATGCATTGGTAGAATAAGAAGTTATTTGATCATATAGGAAGAGACTCCAGTCATTTCCGTTTGGCATCGCCAGTTCTCCATCTGCAAGGGCAAGCCAGTAGAGTACTTCTTTCATCACCTTGTCGTTATTATGCATCAAGGCATTTGTCTTCCACTTTTCCTCGCCATAAAGTCCCTGCTGGAATAACTTCAGCGCCAATGCGGCTTCTCCCAATTCCTGAATCACCACATTCTGGTAAGAGGTATGAAAATAATTGTGATTTTGTAATGTATAGTCATCGTATAGGTTCTGTCCTTTATAAAGGTCAGCAATGGTCTTCTGATCGTAGTCTGGATCAATAACGGTCTGGTCGTAAGCATCTTCTTTCTGTGAATAGCTATTGACAGCAAACTCACGTAGTCGCTGGAACCAACGTGAAGCCAAAGCGTCATTAGGGAAAAGGCCCAGTGTTGCTGCTAATACATCTGCCTCCCAACCGTTTTCCTCTGCCTTCGTATCGCCTGCAAAGCCTACGGGGATATCACGTTCCAACTCATAGTTACATTCAGCTTTCAACAGTTGGTAAATGTAATTCTTCTGCTGTTCAGATAGTTTATCCCATTGAAAAAAAGCCGAATAGGCCACAGACATAGCCCAAAGAGAACTTTCCCAAACATGGTCGCCATTTGAAGTTGATCCCCAATAGTTGTTCCCTGAGCACACTTTCAGCTTATTTGCTTTGTGGGTACTATATGCAAAGACCAAACTCTTCATAGCCATCGTCTCAAGGTCATTCCAGCTCACGTTAGCAGGTAAAGTAACTTTATCTTTCGCATACTTCACCAAGAAAGCACAAATCATGGAAAGATCAGCATTCGTTCGCACACCTTTCTCATCGTTAGCCATTGTATTCTCACCTTTGAAACAACCACATGCCTCATTCTGACTATTGGGAGCTACACACTCCTGAAAGTCATCTTTTAAGTATGTGGCGAAGTTTGCCAACATCTGCAGTAGACCATCTTTCATCTGTGGTTCAGCAACAAAAGCACTGGATACTGTATCTTCTGTTGGACTATTCACATCCATTTCTGTATGTTCCTGTTGTGGCACATAATCATCGCTGAACCTATAAAGACGAACATTATCAAACATTATACACGATCCTCCTGAGGCCCACGACAGGTTAAAGCCTATATTCACATCGCCATCAACCACCTGCTTAAAGTCGAGCGTTATAGTGTTCCATGACATTGTTGTAAAACAACCGGTATCGCCTTGTATAAAGGTATTACTTTCATTTGTCGTTCCTGCTACTATTTCAAATGTTGAAGTAGCATTGCTATAATAAGCGGAACGTACACTGGCTGTCAGTTGATAATACCCCTTGGGCAATGCTTCTATCGTCTGTTTGATGCTAGAGGATCCTGTAGTCCATCCCACGCGCTGGTAATATGCCTGTGCACCGTCAGCAAGAGTGGTCACCTTACCGAAGTTGTTGTCAGTGAAGCAATCTTTGGTCACAATCAAACTTACAGCACCTACATTGTTAGTTACAGTCCAACCTTGTGGTGATGATAACATATATCCACGTAAGCCGTCGGCTTTTTCTGATTTGGCTTGAAGTGTGCTGATGTCATCGTCCTCAAATGAGGCATTCACCAAATACAACGATGTAACATCAGTCCTATCATCAGCAGCCCACGTCGAAGCGAATCCAACAACATAGGCAAAAATAAGTAGTAGTTTTTTAGTCATGGTATAGCTTTAAATGTGCTAAGTATTCTGCTCTTGAAAATCTAGGTCGGCTTGTACTACGAAGAAAATGTCTTCTGATTCAAACGGCCCTTCCCCCTCTTCCTTAGCTTCATTGCAAACAAACTCTGAGATAGTATCCAAATCAATCTCCACCTCATCGTCGGCAGTTTCCAAGATGCCACTGGTATAAAAATAAGTACCAATGGCATCAATAATAAACTGTAGCTCGTCATCGGTGAACTTCTCCTTCAAATCGTTTGCCAATTGCCCGCGAATAAAAGCTATTTCGCGGCGATTTTCTTCTTCATCATGAAGAAGTTCCTCATCAAGACTTGCCATATTCTATTCCTCCTTAACTTTATTCAATTATTACAGCAATGCTTCAAACTTCTCTTCAAACTTAGCCTTGGGTACAGCGCCCACAAGTTTGTCTACAATCTCACCATTTTTAAAAAAGAGAACAGTAGGAATGTTACGAATGCCAAATTCAGCAGCAAGATCATCGCACTCTTCTACATCGCATTTGCCAACGACTATTTTACCATCATACTTCTCAGCCATCTCAGAGATAATTGGCCCTACCATGCGACAGGGGCCACACCAAGTTGCCCAGAAATCAACTACCAGCGGCAAGTTGCCACCTTTCAAACTCTCAAAGTTCTCGTTTGTAATTTGTACTTCCATTGTTTCTTACTATTTTATTAGACATAATTTTTTGCAAAAATACGAATTCTGTTTCGGAAAAAAGCATATTTCAGAAAAAATAACTTAACAATCTTATTTGTCTTAATTAATTTTGTAGTCAAGAGCTTCCGTTCGTTCAATATAGTCTATAAGCTTATAGCGTACATCAACCAAATTCTTCTGTGAGCGGAGCAAAACATGATGATTTCCCGTAGAGTCACGCAGTTGGAAGAAAAGCTTCGTCTTACCAGGATGTTCACTGATAAGCTCGTTCAACTCTTCCACAATCTGATCGTTCAGCAAATTAGTCTTTAGTGAAATCGTTATACGATCGATTGCTTTCTCCTTAACGCTTTGGAGGTATTCAATGTTACTGATTTTCAACTCCTTAACATTATTATTGAAAAAGCGAGGCCTCATCTTTGCAGTAATATAAACAGCAGCGCCTACTGTGAGCCACCCGTTCCACTTACCCCAATCGTCACCGAAAAGCGCAAGTTCTCCAGAACCATTATAATCTTCTAACACAACAATTCCCCAAGGCTTGTTGTCCTTGCCAATTCGTGGCTGCACACTAGTAACAATGCCACCCAACGTTACATCTTCGCGATCGCTGAGCGCAGCACCACGATCAACCAACTCGTCACAATGAGCGTTACAAAGGTTATCCAATACTATCCGATACTCATCCAATGGGTGGGCAGAAAGATAGATACCTACCAAGTCACGTTCTTTGTTCAACCGTTCTATGTCACTCCAACGAACGTCTGTCTTTGGTATAGGTGGGGTCGCAATCTCTACACTATCAAATCCACCAAACAGAGAACTCACTGCCTCAGCCTTGGCTTGTGCATAACTCGTTCCATAACGTACAAGCGAATCAAGGAATAACTGTCCTTTCGAATCTTCAGCGAAGAAAGTCTCACGACGAATGCCAAATGAGTCAAAGCCTCCACTCAAAGCAAGCGATTCAAAAGCTTTACGGTTCACACTCAACGATACACGTTCGGCAAAGTTAAAGATAGAAGTAAACGGGCCGTTTGTTTCACGCTCCTTGATAATTGTTTCCGCAACGCTATCGCCCATGCCCTTAATTGCCGCAAGTCCAAAACGTATCTCGCCTTTATGGTTTACACCGAACTTCAAATACGACTCATTCACATCAGGTCCCAACGTAGCAATACCCATCTGTTTACACTCGTCCATCAACTTAGTGATTTCCGTTATCTGGTCACGACGGCGGGTCATAATGGCTGCCATATATTCAGCTGGATAGTTCGCTTTCAGATAAGCCGTCTGATAGGCCACCCATGAATAGCAGGCTGCATGCGACTTATTGAAAGCATAAGAAGCAAACGACTCCCAGTCGGCCCAGATTTTCTCCAGTATCTTCGGGTCATGTCCGTTTTTCTTCCCACCCTCTATGAACTTTGGCTTCATTGCGTCAACAATATCCTTTTTCTTCTTACCCATTGCCTTTCGCAACGCATCACTTTCACCTCGAGTAAAATCGGCCAACAAACGGGATAGCAACATCACCTGCTCCTGATAAACTGTAATACCATAGGTATCTTTCAGATATTTCTCCATCACAGGAATATCGTAGGTGATTGGTTCCAAGCCATTCTTACGTTTAATAAAGTCAGGAATATACCCCATTGGTCCTGGACGATAGAGGGCATTCATGGCAATCAAATCTTCAAAGACTGTAGGCTTCAGTTCACGCAAATATTTCTGCATGCCTGCCGATTCAAACTGGAATGTGCCAACTGTTCGTCCCTGCTGATACAGCTCGTAGGTTTTGGGGTCATCAATAGGTATATGATCCAAGTCCACATCAATGCCATGAGCCAGTTTAATGTTCGCACAAGCCTCCTTTAACTCTGAGAGAGTTTTCAGACCAAGAAAGTCCATCTTTATAAGACCTGTCGATTCTATCACATGACCATCATACTGGGTACAATTAGTCTTTGTATCTTTGAAGTCCGGATCGTCAGCCGTACTTACTGGAACCCAGTCACTTATCGGATCACGACAGATAATAAAGCCACATGCATGAATACCCGTACCACGCACTGTTCCCTCCAGCATTTTTGCATACTTGATGGTATTAGACAATGCTGTATCGCTACTGGCCTCTGCATCACGCAACTCAGGTACTGCCTTAATGGCATTGGTTAGATTCATTTTGGGAGTCTTTCCATCTACATCTGGCAGACGATCAGGAATAGCTTTACAAAGTGCATTAGAAATGGGAAGAGGGACTTTCTCTACGCGGGCCACATCCTTGATGCTGTTCTTCGTAGCCATCGAAGCATAAGTAATGATATGGGCGCAATTCTCATGACCATATTTATCTTCCACCCACTTCAACACACGACCTCGTCCATCATCATCAAAGTCGGTATCAATATCAGGAAGCGATATACGATCTGGATTCAGAAAACGTTCGAACAGCAGGTCGTATTTCAATGGATCAATTTTCGTAATGCCTAAACAGTAAGCCACCACACTTCCTGCAGCAGAGCCACGACCTGGTCCTACCATTACCCCTAACTCATCACGAGCAGAATTAATAAAATCCTGTACGATGAGGAAGTAGCCTGGGAATCCCATCGTCTTCATGATATGAAGCTCGAAGCGGACACGATCGTCCACCTCCTTTGGTAAAGGCTCGCCATAACGTTCCTTAGCACCTTTATAGGCTAACAAAGCCAAATAGTCTGCCTCAAACTTAATACGGTAAATCTTGTCGTAGCCACCCAGTTTCTTGATTTTTTTCTCTCCCTCCTCAGGTGATAATTGATTCTCACCATTCTCATCACTAGTAAACTCCTTATAAAGGTCAGCCTCTGAGAACTTCTTTCGCCACTCATCCTCTGTACCGAACGACTCTGGAATGGGGAAAAAAGGCATAATAGGATCATGATCGAGCGAGTATATCTCCACCTTATCTAAAATCTCCAACGTATTGGATAACGCTTCGGGTACATCAGAGAAAATATCATTCATCTCTGCCTTTGTCTTAAACCACTCCTGCTTTGAATAAAGCATACGAGTTGGGTCGTCAAGATCCTTTCCCGTAGACAAGCATAGCAAGTGGTCATGCGCCTCAGCATTTTCTTGTTCAACAAAGTGAACATCGTTGGTGCAAACAAGTTTAATCCCGTATTCGCGTGCCAGTTCTATCAACGCCCTATTAGCCTGTTGCTGTAGAGGGAACGTTTCACGGTTGGCACGAATGGTAGGATCCTTTACTTCATGACGCTGCAATTCTAAATAATAGTCATCACCAAACAGGTTGTGATACCACTCAATCGCCTCACGGGCACCAGCCATATCGCCATCCAAGATCTTCTTGGGGACCTCACCTGCAATACAGGCAGAGCACACTATCAAACCTTCGTGATAGCGTTCCAAATCAGCACGGTCAGTACGAGGGCGCATGTAATAACCATCCACCCACGAGTTTGACACCAACTTAATCAGATTCTTGTACCCCGCATAGTTCTTTGCCAACACAATCAGGTGATAACCACTCTGGTCTTGTTTGCCGTTCTTCTGTTCTTTGGGACCATACTTCGACACATACATCTCGCAACCAAAGATTGGCTTGAACGGTTCTAACCCTTCTTTTTTACGGTCTTTGTTCACGCCCATCACAATGTCGTGAAACTCCTTGATGCCGAACATATCGCCATGATCGGTAATCGCCATGCCACGCATGCCGTCACCAATAGCCTTTTTCACCAGGTCTTTAATCTTCGACTGTCCGTCAAGTATCGAATAATAAGTATGTACGTGTAAATGTATGAAATCTTCCATTATCAATTATATTTCATAGTCGAGACAGACACGGCTAACCGTATATGGACGTACACGGCCATTGCCTACAGCCAAGTGATTTGGATGTTGAGCATATCCTTGCAAGGCCTCAGCCGATTCAAGTGTCGAGTCAAGCATTACATCCGCGTTTGATGATGCCAGACGTCCGTCAATAATCACTTTAGCATCAATCAGTCCGGGAACCACACCCACTAAACCTTCAAGACCTTCCTTAATGCCTTTTTTCACATTTCGTTTTTCTTCTTCCGATAGTTCTGGATTCAATGTCCAAAGAATGATGTGTTTAACCATAATGAGCAATATTTATTTCCGCTACAAAATTAAAGAAAAAACCTCAAAAACAAGTCCACTCGCTAAAAAAAGCACCCATTCAACTGTAAAAAAGCAAAGAATTAAACAAAAAGTTTGCCATTTGACAAAAAAAACATTACCTTTGCATAAATTTCATATAATCTATTATCCGCATAGATTACATTAAAACATGGGACAAAGAATTAAACAACTAAAGAAAATAAGAATTCATAGGGAAGGCACCGACGAATTGCTTTATACTCTATTTGCCATTATTGCCATTGCAATTATCCTGTGGCGCTTTTTTGACACATGGATTCCTTTTGCCATTTTCATACTTATCTTCGGATCAGCATGGATGATGATGCTCAACTTCTATCGCTGTCCTATTCGCTATTTCAATAGCGATACCGAGAAAGTTGTTGTAGCACCTGCCGATGGCAAGATTGTGGTGATAGAAGAGACTAGTGAGGATGTTTATTTCCATGACCGCCGACTGATGATTAGTATTTTCATGAGTCCGCTGAATGTTCATGCCAACTGGTTCCCTGTTGACGGCAAAGTGAAGTTCGTGAAGCACTTCGACGGCAATTATCACCGTGCTTGGCTACCAAAAGCCAGCGAAGAGAATGAACATGCTGACATTATGATAGAAACGCCCGACGGTCAGGAAGTGCTAGTACGCCAGATTGCTGGTGCTATGGCTCGTCGTATAGTCACTTATGCAAAAGACCAAGAAGACTGCTATATTGACGAGCATCTTGGCTTCATCAAACTTGGCTCGCGTGTTGACGTTTACCTGCCATTGGGTTCTAAAGCGGAGGTTAAGATGGGACAACCCACTACTGGTGACCAGACCGTGATAGCAAGACTCAAGTAAATTATGAAGAAACACATCCCCAACATGATTACGTGCTGCAACCTTATATCAGGCTGCATCGCTACATTTTTCGCTTTTCAATGGAATTTCTCATTGGCGCTGCTTTTTATTGTCATTGGGGCAGTATTCGACTTTTTTGATGGCATGACAGCTCGTTTACTGCATGTTTCATCGCCTATAGGCAAAGAACTTGACTCATTGGCTGACGTTATTACCTTTGGCTTTGCGCCCTCTGCCATTTTGTTCTCTTACCTATGTAGCTTCCATCAGCATTTATCCTTCTTGCCTTTCGCTGCATTTATCATGGCGGCATTCTCTGCCTTGCGATTGGCCAAATTCAACCTTGACGAGCGTCAGACCACTTCATTTATCGGCTTGCCCACACCTGCCAATGCTTTGTTCTGGGGTTCACTCATACTTTGGCTGAACGACAACTATACCCTGCCACCTTATTATATATATATAATATTGGCAGTGATGTTAGTTAGCAGCTATCTGCTCGTGGCTGAGTTGCCGTTGTTTGCACTAAAGTTCAAGCACTGGGGCTGGAAAGGCAACGAAGTAAAATATATCTTTGTGGCTACTTCTACACTGCTTATTGTTTGTCCATTAGTAATAGGTATGGGCTTTATTGGTATTGCGGCTGTTATTGCATGGTATGTACTCCTATCGGCAATTAGCAACAAGCACATCAACTAAGTTGCCCAATACCCTTTACTTAAACTAAAAATCCTATGAAATTTTTTGGTGCTGTCATCATTTTCCTAATAGCATTTTTTGCAGTTGTTCTGCTAATAGTGTTTTTCTTCATACGGAAGCTTGTTATTCGCTTTCGTCAGCATCTGACTGGCGACTATGACGAAGAGACATTCAAACGCATGGCTGATAAACATTATCGAGGTGATGGACGCGGACCACAATTTGAAAAGGACTACTTCAAAGGGACTGGTACCTCACGTAATGGCAGTGGCTATACCAAGCAGCAACGTCAAGAGCACCAGCATAATCAAACACAGTGCCACACAACTACTACTGATGAAGGTGTCACCATAATAGACAATCGCCAACCCAACAAGACCGACAGAAAGATATTCACCCACGATGAGGGAGAATATGTTGAATTTACAGAAGAATAATTACGTATTAACAGTTTTTCTTTTCTATTATCATCGTCGCTGACGGAAGAATTCTTGCATCAGCTCACGACATTCGTCTTCAAGTACACCTCCTATGCACACTGCCTTAGGATGTAGCACCTTTGGCGCATATTCGCGAAAGCCACGCTTCACATCTGGTGCACCATAGACAATACGTGGCAGCTGAGCCCATCCTATTGCTCCTGCACACATGGGGCAAGGCTCAACAGTAACATAAAGCGTACAATCGGTGAGGTATTTACCGCCTAACTCGTTAGCAGCCATCGTAATAGCCTGCATTTCGGCATGGGCAGTTACATCGCAAAGTGTTTCCGTCAGGTTATGAGCGCGCGCAATGATACGGTCTTTGCATACGATTACTGCCCCAATGGGAATCTCACCCTTTGCACCGGCCCTTCGGGCTTCGTCGAGCGCCCGCTGCATATATTGTTCATCCCTATTCATCATTTTTCACAGGCCAACTGATTGTCATTGAATAATCATCTCCATCCCAAACACATCCTTCGTGGTCCTCATAGCCGTCAATGCTATTTGAGAAGTGTATCGACTCACCTGGTGTTAGCACTTTCATATAGCGACCATAGTCCTTGAAAGTAATAAGGTTCTTCCTCACCTCCTCAATATGAACGCCGTAGAATCCTTGTATATCCAAGCCTCCCACCTTCGCCACTATATCATACGATTCCCTGGTGACTTTACTACTACCACTCATTGACCACTCGTCGTCTGACCACTCCACATGGAGCATGATGGGTTCGGTTGGTGCCTCTTCATCAACAAACTTGCCCTCTATCCATAGTCCTTCCTGACGGATGCCTGCGCTGGGATAAGTGTAGATACCCTCACCGTGGGCCAGACCTTGATGGAAATAGCCCTCATAGCGTCGCGGCTCTGCCTTGTATTCAACACTATGTTTGTTGGTAAACGTACCTTTACCTTCAGGTAACCCATGCTGCATCTCGCCCTCATATGCCATATCGTAGTCATACTCAATGTATCCGTCCCACACCTTCGATGCCAAAAGCAACTTATTACCAAAGGGGTCGGTGGGAATCATCACTTCCTTACATCCTCGAATGTCGTACTTCCATTCCGCACTTCCATCAACTTGCTGTCCCTCTTCCCATTTACCATCAATTGACTTACCCGTCGAAGCATCATAGAAATTGGCATAGCCATTCCAAGGCTTCATGTATCGATAAGTACTGGTACCTGAATGACGGAACTCATTACCGTTGTCGAACCGTGTCTCGCATCGAGGATGCGATGCTCCATGCTCAACCTCGCCCCCCTCTTGAGTAACAGTACGTCCACCAGGAATCTTCACCTCCAGCAAGTTCTCACCATCGGCACTCTCTGTATAGGTATAACTCACTCCGTCATCCCAACGCTGCACCTCCACATCATCCTCATAGTTGACAACCACGACTTGCTCGCCTTCAATCACTTCAAGTCCCCACTTTTTGCCGTCAATCCACATAGTGATGTGGTTACTACCATCGTGGCACTTCATGCGGAATATCCCCATCAACCGATCATTGCCGTTTATCCAGCAGTCGGCTACCACATCACCATTGGCAAAAAGGTATTTTCCACGAGCCGCATAAGCAGGTCCGTTTATGCAGGCATAGCTTAAGTGAAAAAAGCCCTCAAACCGATCACCGTTAGGATAAAAGATGGCACCTTCGCCTATTGGACCTTCCAGCAATTGCTTGATAGTATCGCCAAACTGCCACTCACCGTAGTACAACTTTCCGTCTTCATTGTATTTATGCATAGTTAATAGTATTTGGAGGTATTTTTATTTATCGCCACAAATATAGTGTTTTTTGGAGAATTCACACTCGAAATGCATAAAATATTTTGCATTTCACTCACTAAATTGTACCTTTGCGCCCAATATGAAAATGGAAATAGTGCATATTAACGAAATTGATTCTACCAACTGTTGGTTGAAGGAGCACTCGTCAACACAGGATATGGTGGTGTGGACCAACTACCAAACAGCAGGACGAGGTTGTGGCACAAACACTTGGGAGAGCGAACGAGGGAAGAATCTGTTGTTCTCCATACTTTGCCATCCAGAATGGATCAAGGCCAACAGACAGTTCCTTATTTCTATGTCCGTTTCTATTTCCATTGCCCGTATAGTGGAGAAATATACGAAAAACAATTCCAACCACAACGTAAGCATCAAGTGGCCCAACGACATCTACGTTGACAGCAACAAGATTTGTGGCATCCTGATAGAGAATAAGCTACAGGGAAGCCACATCAAGGAAAGTATTATTGGTGTAGGACTAAATGTAAACCAAAAAGTATTTCACAGCGATGCACCCAACCCTGTTTCCTTAATTCAACTGCTTCAGAAAGAATTAGATAGCGAACTGCTTCTTAAAGAGATACTTGCTCAGTTCTCAGAATTGATGAATCCCGAAAATGAAACATCAGTCAAGGAAGAATACCGTCAGCGTCTTTATCGCAACAAGGGTTACCATATTTATCGAGATGCCAATGGTGAGTTTAGCGCACGTATTGCTTCTGTTGAAGACGACGGCCACCTTTTATTACGACTTCCTGATGAACAGGAACGACGTTATGCCTTCAAAGAAGTTCAGTTCTGCATTGTTTGAATCACGAAAAGACACACCTTCAAAAAGTCCGTCACCGTCGGACTATGAGTCCGAGGCCTTCGGACTGAGAGTCCGTCGCTTGCGGACTATAGGTCCGAAAGCCAACGGACAAGACAATCCGCTGTGAGTTTTACTTGCCATCAAAATAATTATTTCTTCTTTATCACGATTGTATATCTAAAAAAAAATGTAACTTTGTACCCAAGTACAAACAAATCCGTTATTAATATGCGATTCAAAAGAATTCTATTAAAGCTTTCGGGCGAGAGTCTGATGGGCAAGCAGGGGTTCGGCATCGACCCTGAGCGCTTGAGCGACTATGCTCAGCAAATTAAGGAAGTAAGTGAGATGGGGGTACAGATTGGTATCGTCATTGGTGGTGGTAACATCTTCCGCGGACTCAGCGGAAGTCAAAAAGGCTTTGACCGTGTGAAAGGCGACCAGATGGGTATGTGTGCAACCGTCATTAACTCACTGGCACTCTCGTCGGCACTGGGTGCTATTGGTGTGAAGAACAAAGTGCTTACTGCTATTCGCATGGAGCCTATTGGCGAGTTCTACACCAAGTGGAAAGCCATCGAAGCTATGGAGGCCGGCTATGTGTGCATCTTCTCTGCAGGCACAGGCTCGCCCTACTTCACCACCGATACAGGCTCGTCGCTGCGTGGCATTGAGATAGAGGCAGACGTAATGCTGAAAGGTACACGCGTGGATGGTATATATACAGCCGACCCTGAGAAAGACCCCACAGCCACTAAGTTCAACGACATTACATACAAGGAAGTGCTGGCTCGCGGTCTGAAAGTTATGGACCTCACCGCTATTTGCATGTGTCAGGACAATAACCTGCCCATCTATGTGTTCAACATGGATATTGTAGGTAACTTGAAAAAAGTGATGCAAGGCGAAGAGATTGGCACATTGGTACACAACTAAAACACTTGTACAATACAACTATTATATATAAAAAATGTGTATCGTTGCCGATTATTCAGGAAAAAGCAGTAATTTTGCAGGCAAATTTCAAAAAACAAGGAAGAAATGATGACTGCAAAAGAGATTCGCGACTCGTACAAGAAGTTCTTTGAGTCGAAGGGACATGCCATTGTGCCATCGGCACCTATGGTGATTAAGGACGACCCCACACTGATGTTCACCAATGCTGGCATGAACCAGTGGAAAGATATTATCCTGGGTACTCGCGACCCAGAACCACGCCGTCGTGCCGACACACAGAAGTGTCTACGTGTAAGCGGAAAGCATAACGACTTGGAAGAAGTAGGACACGACACCTATCACCACACCATGTTCGAGATGCTGGGCAACTGGAGCTTTGGCGACTACTT
>JAEEGL011169121.1_pt1 | contig 13275 bp, 12 predicted proteins | sample 9134231 | NCBI WGS metagenome assembly JAEEGL01 (sample SAMN16246548, study PRJNA631951) | gut metagenome | biome: gut microbiome; feature: rumen; material: fiber-attached | host: Bos | place: Iran: Karaj | collected 2018-10 | reverse complement strand
TAGCCCACCCAGAAATTGTATTTCGAGTTCCGGCCGGCGAGGAAGACGCAGGTCAGCCCCAGCAGGGAGCTGATGAGGTCCACGAGCAGCACCGGCTTTCCGCCGAGTTCAAACAAAACGAGATTGATCCAGTCCATCATCCTACCGATCCTTCAAGTGATACTTGCAACAGTTTCTGCGCCTCTACCGCGAACTCCATCGGAAGGCGGGAGAGGACTTCCCGGGCGTACCCGTTGACGATGAGGCCCACGGCCTCTTCGGGACCGATGCCCCGCTGGTTGCAGTAGAACAGCTGGTCCTCGCTGATTTTTGAGGTCGTCGCCTCATGCTCGACGACGGCCGTCGGGTTGTCGGAGCGGATGACCGGGAAGGTATGGGCCCCGCACTTGGAGCCGATGAGGAGGCTGTCGCACTGCGAATAGTTGCGGGCCTTCTTCGCCCCGGCACCCATCCGCACGAGGCCACGGTAGCTGTTCTGGCTGCGTCCCGCGGAAATGCCCTTGGAGACGATGCGGCTCCGGGTGTTCCGGCCGATATGGACCATTTTCGTGCCCGTATCGGCCTGCTGGTAATTGTTCGTGACCGCCACGGAATAGAACTCGGAGGCCGAATTGTCCCCCTTCAGGATGGTCGACGGGTATTTCCAGGTAATGGCGGAACCCGTTTCCACCTGGGTCCAGCTTAAATGCGCTCCGTCGCCCTTGCAGATGCCGCGCTTGGTGACGAGGTTCAGGATGCCGCCCTTGCCGTCGGCGTCGCCGGGATACCAGTTCTGGACGGTGGAGTATTTGACGTCAGCATCCTTCTCCACGATGATCTCCACCACGGCCGCGTGGAGCTGCTGCTCATCACGCATCGGCGCGGTGCAGCCTTCCATATAACTTACGAACGAACCCTCGTCGGCCACGATGAGCGTGCGCTCGAACTGGCCCGTACCGCGAGCGTTGATCCGGAAATAACTGGAGAGGTCCATCGGGCAGCGTACTCCCTTGGGGATGTAGCAGAAGGACCCGTCGGAGAACACCGCGCTGTTCAGGGCCGCGAAATAATTGTCGCCCGACGGGACCACGGTGGCAAGGTATTTCCGCACCAGGTCCGGATGCTCCTTCACCGCCTCGGAGAACGAACAGAAGATGATGCCTTTCTCCGCCAATGTTTTCCGGAAGGTTGTAGTAACTGATACAGAGTCGAAAACGGCATCAACGGCCACGACTCCTGCAAGCACGTCGCGCTCCTTCAGGGGAATGCCCAGCTTCTCGAAGGTTTCGGCCAGTTTCGGGTCGATCTCCTTCGGGCGGTCCTTGTCCTTCTTGGGGGCGGCGTAGTAGATGATGTCCTGGAAGTCGATTTCGGGAAGGTCCAGATGGGCCCAGCGGGGCATTTCCATCTTCTGCCATTTCCGGAATGCGTCCAGGCGGAATTCCAGCAGCCAGTCCGGCTCCTCCTTCAGGCGGGAAATCGTACGGATGATGTCTTCGTTCAGGCCCTTGGGCACGAACTCCTGCTCCACATCCGTCACGAAGCCTTCCTTGTACTCCCCGGCGGTGAATTCCTGTATGATCTGCTTGTCCTGGTCCATACGTGTTTAAGATTGACCGAGAAGGTCTGCCAGGACGATGGCAGCCATGGACTCCACGATGACGGGCGTGCGGAGGGCGAAACAGGTGTCGTGACGGCCGGGGACCTGCAGGGTGGTCATTTCCCCCTTGGCGAAATCGTAGGTTTCCTGGGCCTTGGCGATGCTGGATGTGGGTTTGAAAGCCACCCGGAACACCAGCGGATTGCCGTTGGTGATGCCGCCGTTCACGCCGCCGGCGTGATTCGTGGCAGGCGTGACGAGACCCCTGCGCCGGTGGCAGCAGCCACCCTCGTGATGGCCTTCGCCATGACAGTGGCCGTCTCCGTGGCCTTCACCTCCGTGGCAGCAGCCTCCTTCGTGGTCATGGCCTTCACCGTGACACTCGTGGCCTTCGCCGCCGTGACAGCACTCATGCTGCTGGCTCCCGCAGTTGCGGGCACCGAACGGGGCATAAACGTCGTTGTGTTCGGAACCTTTCATCCGGGCGGCGGCAAAGCCGTCGCCGAATTCCACGCCGCGGACGCCGGGGATGGCGAAGATGGCGTGCGAAAGCTTCGACTCCACACTGTCCCAGAAGGGCTCTCCGAGTCCGGCGGGAATTCCGCTCACGACGCATTCGACGACTCCGCCAAGGGAATCGCCTTCCTGGCTGGCCTGCTCCAAAACGGCATCCCACCGCGCCGCATCCGTGATTCCACCGATTTCGGTGAGGGCCGCGTCGCAGCGGAACTGCACCTGGCCTCGCGTGGCGCCGGCCACGGTAGCCGAGAGAAGTTTCTTTGCGATGACGCCCGCCGCGACGACGGGAAGCGTCAGGCGGCCGGAGAAGTGGCCGCCGCCGCGCGGATCCTGGAAGCCGCCGTACTTGAGGTTGGCGGTATAATCGGCATGGCCCGGACGCGGTACGTCCTGCAAACCTTCGTAATCGTTGCTGCGGGTATTCGTATTGCGGAATACGACGGCGAGCGGAGCGCCCGTCGTATGGCCTTCATATACGCCGCTCAGGATGTGCGGCTCGTCGGCCTCGATACGCGGAGTCGTGCCTTTCGCCCCGCTCCTGCGCCGGGCGATGTCGGCCAGGAAATCCTGTTCTCCCAGTTCCAGTCCGGGAGCGACGCCATCCACGACGACGCCGATCTCCTCTCCGTGCGACTCGCCGAAGATTCCTACTCTGAAGATAGTTCCAAAAGTGTTCATAGTCTGTCGAATAAATCATTGAAGCCCGGGAAGGACTTCGCGACGCAGGCGGTGTCGTCTATCTCCACGGGGGCGTCGCAGCCCAGCGAAGCGACCTTGAGGGCCATCACCATCCGGTGGTCGGCGTGGGAGGTGAACTTGCCGCCCTTCAGGAGGTTCCCGGTCAGGATACGCTGCGGGAGGCCCATACCTTCGACGGTCATTTCGTCTTCATCGACCTGGACGGGAACTCCCATCTTCGTGAGCATCTCCACGATGGCGGCGGCACGGTCGGTCTCCTTGTGCGCGAGACGCTCCACGCCGCGGATGCGGCTGACTCCCGGACAGAAAGCGGCGAGCACGGCCACGATCGGGAAGAGGTCGGGGCAGTTGTTCAGGTCGGTTTCGAAGGCGTTCAGGGGAGCCCGGGCCACGTGGAGCGGCCCGGTCGTGGGCGTCCCGCCTTCCAGCTGGGACATGCCCGCCCCGGCGTCCATCAGGATGTCCATGATGGAGATATCGGCCTGGAGGGACTGGGTATCAAGTCCTTCCACTTCCACTTCGCCGAAAATGGCGCCTGCGACGAGGAAGTTCGCCGCGCTGGACCAGTCGCCTTCGATGCGGAAATCCGCCGCGTGGTAGTGCTGGTGCCCGCGCATCTTGAACGTCACGCCCGTGCACAAGGTCCAATCCTGCGTCTGCAGGAAATCCTCGTCCCCTTCCATCTCCGAGCCGATTTCGATGCCGAACTTGCGGAGCACATCGACGGTAATGAACAGGTAAGGGATGCTGCGGGGGTCGTGGACATAGACCGTGGACCGGCTTTCGGCCAGCGGCAGGGCCGCCAGCAGGCCGGATATGAGCTGCGAGCCTCCCTTGCCGGACACGTCGGCCCGGCCGGGTACCAGCGGGCCCTTCACGGTCAGGGGGATATAGCAGTCGTTCTTGCGCGCCGGGTCGATGCTTTCCGGAACCAGCCGCACGCCAAACGACGCCATGATGTCGTGCGCTGCGGCGAGGGGACGCTTGAGCAGCGTCTTCTCGCCCGTCACGCGCACCGGGCCGTCGGCGATGACCGACAGCACAGGGATGAGCATCCGCGTGAGGAATCCGGACTCCCCGGTACTTATTTCGTTGATGGAAAGGCACTTCTCAAATGCGCCTATGCCTGTGATTTCCAGATTTGTGCCGTCTGTCTTCACGCGGGCGCCCAGCCTTTTGGCCGCCGCGAGAGCCGATTCGTTGTCCCCGCAGGGCGAATAGCCGGAAAGGTGTGACGTGCCGCTGGCCAGCGCCGCGGCCACGATCGCCCGCTGCGCGAAGCTCTTGGACGCCGGCATCGAAAGGTCCTTCGAGCCGATGAAGCGGAAACCGCCATAGACCGCGTCGCGCATTTCGGCAGCGGTCCACTGGCCGGGGGCCGTGGCTTCTTCGGGGGTCAGGCAGGCGTATGTGAAAGGGGCTCCGTGGCGGAGGGCATCCAGACGCGATGCGCGTCCGGCAGGGCCCATGCAGAAGGCCACGAGCGTGCCCGGTTCCGCCTCACGGTAGAGGGAAAGCACGGTGTCAGCATCGGCTTCGGACTTGGCTGTAGTCACGATTTTCACCACGTCGCCTCCGAAACGGCGGCCTTTCTCCAACAGGGACAGGAGCGTCGCCTCGGGCGGAGTGCCTTCGAAATCATGGAACGAGCGGATGAGCATCGTCCCGTACTGCTGGCAGGCCTGGCGGATCTTGCGGCCCGTCATCGGCGGGGCCTCCATTTCCAGGTCCACATACTTTGCACCAGCCTCGATGGCTTTCAAAAGCTGATTTTCAGCAAGTTCCTCGGCGGCATTGCGGCCATGGCGCGGTTCGGAGAGGAAAAGTCCGTCTTCCGAAAGGACCTTGCCGGCATCGGCCAGGAGATTCTCCTCCCCTTGCACGCGGAGGGCGGCTTCGGCGATCCGGCAAGTCGCGATGAGCGGCACGTCGGAACCCGAGAACAGCGTCTCTATCTCCTCTTCGTCCAGCTCGCAGCGGTCCAGCCGGATTTCGGCCATCTCCACTTCGCCGCTGTCCAGGATCGCGAGGATTTCCTCCAGGGTCTTGCCTTGTATGGATGTACAAATCATATTCTGGTGGCGGCTAACCGCCTGTCTATCAATTGTTTCAATGGTGCTCCCCTGTGCGTTCCGTCACAGGGCACACCCCTATGTCCGGCTGGTAGTCAATGCATTAAGTGCCACCGCTATGGGGAAGTCGCGGATGACGATCGAGCCGATGCGCTCTGCAAGCACGAAATGCACGAGGTCCCCCTCGGCTTTCTTGTCCTTGTCCATCGCATCCGCAAGGGTTTCGAGGGGATACGGCGTTGCGACGGGCAGGCCGACGGCGGCGAAGTCCGCCGTCAGGCGGGCCTCCAGGCCGGCGGACACACCCAGGGCGTCGGAGAGCCGTGCGGCCAGGACGACGCCCATCGCCACGGCCTCGCCGTGGGTGATGTCGTCCCCGCGCTGCCGCGCCTCATGCTCGATGGCATGCGCAAACGTATGGCCAAGGTTCAGTTTCCGCCGCTCGCCCGCCTCAAACGGATCGCGCGAAACGATGCCGGCCTTCACGCCGGCGGCGGCGTAAACGAGCTCCTGCCGCTCCGCATCGGAACCGCCCGCGGTAAGCCAGCGGACCGCCCGATCATAGTGATCGTCTTGATTCTCAATAATAAAGGTCTTCAGCATTTCCGCCGCACCGGACAGGAAATCCCGTCGCGGGAGGGTCCGCAGGACCTCGGCGCAGATGAAGGTGAACACCGGTTGGACAATGACACCCAGCATGTTCTTGTAGTCGTCCAGGTTCACGCCCGTCTTGCCGCCGACGGCGGCATCGACCTGGGCGAGAAGGGTCGTGGGCAGATTCGCATACCGGACGCCACGCTTGTAAATGGATGCAGCGAATCCCGCCAGGTCGGTGGTGATTCCCCCGCCGACGGCGAGCACCAGCGCCTTCCGGGACGCCCCGGCCTCCATCAGCGAACGGACGATCAGCAGCACCGTTTCCATCGACTTCCCCTCCTCCGAGGCCTCCAGGGCAATACTTCCGCGTACTCCCGGCACGGCGGCAATCACCTCCGCCGCCACCCAGTCCGCGTTCGCATCATAGACGACGAAAACCTCCTCCTCTCCCGCAAGCAACGGTGCAATCCCGGCGATACGGCTTCCGCCGGCCACCCGGCCGGCAGCCTTCCCGTCGATGCTGATGACGATCTCTTTCTGCATAGGATGCAAAGATACGGGAAATATTTTGCAAATCTCCGAAATTACGGTAAATTTGCAGTCCGTCTCCCTCCGAGACCGTCCTTTGCCCGAATGGCGGAATTGGTAGACGCGCTGGACTCAAAATCCAGTGTCCCTTAAAGACGTGCCGGTTCGAGCCCGGCTTTGGGCACGAGAACGAAAATCGTCAGCACTTCGTAGCAAAGTCTGCAAGTTGCTGGCGATTTCCCGTTTATAGACCATTGTACCTGCGTTCTCGCACCCTGGGCCTCTCTCCGGAGGCCTGGCACCAACTCATATAGAACTAATTGACAATCAATATTCTACAAAAACAATGGTGCCAAGCCTGAACCTTGAAGAAGAGGCCTGACACCATTAAAAACACAATTGACTATCAATCAATCATTTATAAACCATGCGTGTCCACCCTCCGCTTGGGTACGCGCTTGGAGAGGCCGATGGCGCCGGTCGGGCACACCAGTTGGCAAAGGTGGCAGCCGACACACTTGCTTCCCACGATACGCGGCTGGCGGTCATCGCCGAAGGTAATGGCCTGGTGCCCACCGTCACGGCATGAAACGTAACAGCGGCCGCAGCCGATGCAGGCGTTCCGGTCGATGACCGGGTAGACGACCGTCGTTCGGTCCAGGTCCGCGGCGCGGACGAAGCCGGGAAGCATCTCTCCCACCAGGTCCTCGACGCGGGAAACGCTCCGGGAGGCCATGTAGTTCTCCAGGCCGTCGATGAGATCGTCGATAATCCGGTAGCCGTATTGCATGACGGCCGTGCATACCTGCACGTTCCGGCATCCCAGCTGGATGAAATCCAGCGCGTCCTTCCAGGTGGTGACACCGCCGATGCCGGACAGCTGGAGGCCGGGCATGACGGGGTTCTTCGCCATCTCCATGATGAAACGGAGGGCAATGGGCTTCACCGCCGAACCGGAGTAGCCGGAGATGATCCGACGGCCGTTCACGTCGGCCCCCATCGTCACGGACTTGACGGTGTTGATGGCCGAAATCCCATCGGCCCCGGCGAAATGGGCGGACAGGGCGACCCCTCGAAAACGACAACTTTCCCGGAACGATTGCCGACAGGCATCACCGGGATGCAAGTTCCGCCTTTACGCTGTCCCTGTATTTCCGGGAAATGGGGAGTTCCTTGTCGCCGACGATGACGGTGTCCTGCGGGCCGGGGGTGGAGAGGGCGGTATTGACCAGATAGGAGCGGTGGATGCGGAGGAAGCCGTCGTCCAGGAGGTTTTCCCATTGGGAGATGCCGGTCTTGTTGCGATAGGATTTGCCGGAGGCCGTGACGACACGGACTTCGGTGTCATTGGATTCCACGTATGCGATTTCAGAAAGCCGCAGCGTCACGCTTTTCCGTTCGGAGAAGAAGGTGACGGTCCGGTCTTCCGCCTTGAAACGCCGGCCCAGCCATTTCGCCCAGAAGAAGTCGCCGATGGAAAGGACCGTGAGGATGAGGCCCAGAAAGGCCGGGTTGATGAGCATGGGAGCGACTTCCTTTTCGGTCTGGTACCCGAACTGGTTGATCCTGGACCAAACCGAATAATGAAGGAACAGGATCAGGACGATCACGGCGACCAGGACCGCCAGCGACAGATAGACTTTGTCCATCGGCTTCCGGGCCTTGGGCATCAGGTACTCCAGCGCCAGGGCGCAGGGACAGAAGATCAGGCTGATCAGGACGGCCTGGGCCAACGTATAGTCCAGGCTGACGAGGATGGCGGTCACCAGGGCAAGGGCGGCCAGCCAGTATGCTATCCTTCCGAGAGCTCTCATTCCAACGCAAAAATAGACAAATTCCCGTGCGGATACAAACCGGAACTCTCCACGGTGGGTTTTGACAGGCCGCGAAGGGGTTTCAACTTTGGAGGCAAGGCCGAATCCGCCGTATCTTTGCCTCGAACCAAAAACACAAACGCCATGATCAAAGAAGAAACCTATTATGTCGTGGACTCCCTGGGAGTCTCCCAACCGGAAACCATCGAACGGGCCAGCGTGACGCTTCCGCAGCTCTTCGTGGAAGGCGGGCTGGTCTGGATGATCGGCATTTCGCTGCTTCTCATCGCCCTGTTCATCGCCGCCTGGAAGGCGCCGCGGTGGGTGAAGGAAATCGGCATCGCCGCTCTGGTCTTCGCCGTTTTCGGAACGCTGCTGGGCATTCTCCAGGTGCTGGATGTCCTTCACCTCTTCGGCGACATCAGCCCCGCCGTCATCTGCGGAGGCCTGAAAGTGACCCTGATCCCTACCTTCTACGGCCTCATCGTCTATTTCATCTCCCTCGTCATCCGGGTCATCCAAAAGCCGAGAATCTGACAGAATGATTTGAGAGGTTTTCCGGCGACGGTTTGGGATTTACGGGAATAATGGCTATCTTGTGCAGTACAAACGGTTAGTTACGAGTCTATTATGAAAAAGATCCCTGCTGCAATAGTATGCCTCATGACCTTGGTCTCGCTCCTGGGTCTCGCCGGATGCCGGCCGTCGCCTCCTGACTTCTGCATCGTAAAAGGAACCATCAAAGGTGTCGACGACGGCGCCCAACTGGAGTTGCAGGATGGCTGGAACCGATGCCGCGTCGTCGGTACAGCGGTAGTCAAGGATGGAACGTTCGAGTTCCATCCGACGGTTTCTGCTCCTACCCATGTCTTTCTGTATCAAGATAATCTGCAGCTACAGGATTTCTTCCTGGAGTCCGGAACCGTCTTGGTGGAAGTGGATGCAGCCGAAGGAGACGACTATGGCCCCGGAGCGACAGGCACTCCCTCCAACGAGGTCCTTTACCGGTACCGTACGTTGCGGCAGGATGGAGAGACCGACGCCATGAAAGCCTTGATGGACTCCGTCATGACCGCAGAGCAGACCGGCCCGCTGGCCGTGAAGTTCGCGGACTCCCATTACAAGCCGTCCGTCACGGCCCTGGATGCCCTGGAAAACCTTCCCCCCGAACTAGCAGCCCTCCCTATCGTAGCAAACCTGAAAGAAGAACTGTCTTTGTGCGCGAAAACGGAGCCCAGGGCCGACTTCAAACCTCATTTCATCAATCTGGAATATAAGGATGCCGAGGGGAATCCGATCAGCCTGGAAGCTGTCGTGAACAATCCGCAGAACCGATACGTCCTGCTGGACTTCTGGGCGACCTGGTGCGGACCGTGTGTAAGGTCATTCCCTCATCTGAAGGAACTTTACGCGCAGTATCATGGGAAAGGCCTGGAGATTTATTCCGTCTCCTTGGATTCGAACAAAGCCAAATGGAAGGCTTTCCTGAAGGAGAACGACCTGGGCTGGATCCACGTCCTGGACGATATGGGAGGCGGGAGGAATAGCAAACTCTGGGAGACCTATGCCGTCAACCTCATTCCCATGCTCCTGCTCATCGACGGGAACACCGGCGAGATCCTCGTCCGGGAGAATCAACCGGACCTGGACACCCTTCTGGCCGGACTGTTTGCATCTTCATCCGACGAATGACGACGATGTCCGCAAAACCCGGTCAAAATAATTTCATTTAAATTTGGTTTATAATGTAAACTTGTTTATATTTGCATCGAGATTCAGGCGGACTGCGCAGCCGCGCTGCACCTCATAAACCATTTAAATGATTGATACAATGGAACAAAACAAAGAAATGGCCGCTCAGCAGAGCCTTCAGATCATCACGGAAACCATCAACAAGAGCCGGAAAGGCATCCTCCGCAACAGCGCAAAATACTTCATGCTTTGGGGTGCGCTGCTCACCGTTACCTCCCTTGTCATCTACCTGCTATGGCATTTCACCGGGAAGCCGCAATGGAACTTCCTGTGGTTTGCCATGCCGGCCATCGGCTATCCCGCCGCTGCGCTGATGGGCAAGTACAACATCAACGTTCCCCAGAATGAAGTAAGCAAGATGCTCAGCGGCGTGTGGTCCGTTTTCGGCACGTTCGCCATTACGCTCAGCGCCATCGCCGTCTGCCTGGTCCCCATGAACGTTTCGCTGATCATCGTCATCATCCTGGGTCTGGCCGAATGCATGTCCGGCGTCCTTCTGAAGAACTGGCCCATCATCATTTGCGGTTTTCTCCTGGGCGTTTGCGGGGCAGTCGTCGCCATGCTGGTCAAAAACGAGGCACAGCTGCTCATCTTCACACTGGGCGGCGTCCTCCTGCTCGTCACCGGCTGCATCATGAAACTTCAGAACAAGTAACCCATGTTTCCCAAGTTAGACCCGCTCCTTCATTCGGAGCTCAGATTGGCCGTCATGTCCATTCTGGCAGGAGTGGACGAAGCCGACTTCACCTATCTCAAGAATCAGACAGGTGCCACTTCCGGGAACCTCAGCGTGCAGATCGACAAACTTGCCGCCGCCGGTTATATTACAGTGGAAAAAGGATTCAAAGGGAAGATGCCCCGCACCACCTGCATGATCACTCCGGCCGGCCTGGAGGCCTTCCGGGGTTACGTGGAAGCACTGCAAGAATACCTTACAGGAAACAAGTGACCATGAAAAAGGCCGTCGCTCTTGTTGCGATGGCCTTTTTTTATGATCGGCTTCCGGAATCGTGAGCGGCTCCCGCCCACACGACGCCGGCCAGGATGGCGGCGCAGCCGAAGGCGGCAGGCAGCGTGAGGCGCTCTCCCAGCAGGATTGCCGCCGTGACAAGCGTAAAGACCGGGTTCAGATAGACATAATTGGTGGACGTCACGTTTCCCAGCTTGTCCATCACCAGATTCCAGGCTATAAAGCAGACCAGCGAGGCCATGAGGCCCAGAAACAGCAAGTTGCCCCAGACGACCGGCCTGCCGAGGATGGCCGGAGACAAGGAGTCGCCGTATCCGCCCAGGAACGGGAGGATGGTCAAAAGCCCATAGAAAAAGACCTTCCTGGTTGCCGTAACGGTTCCATACTCACGCGTCATCTGCCCCATAAACAGGCTGTACACCGCCCAACAGAGCGCCGCCCCGATAGCGAGCAGGTCTCCCCGGGCCGACAGTTGCAACTGTGCCCCGTCGAACACCACCAGCGCCATACCCGCAAGAGCAAGGATGGTTCCGCCGACGAGGGGCCAGCCCAGACGGATATTCTCCAGCCCGTCGGCAAAACGACTCTTTCCGAAACGCCTGTAAATCAACGTGAAAATAGCCGTAAAAAGCGGCGCAGAACAGACCAGGAACGCCACGTTGCTCGCCTGCGTATAGGCAAGCGCCATATTCTCCGTAAGGAAATAGAAAGAGCCCCCGGAGACGCCAAGCAGCAAAAAAACCAGTTCCTCCTTCCAGCCGTACCAGAGCCTGGCGCTCCCGTGCGACAGCCAGATATAGAACCATATTCCCGCATATGCCATCAAGAACCGCACGAAGAAAATGGCTACCGGATGCATTCCTGCACCGATCAGCACCTTCGTACTCACGAACGTGACACCCCATACGGCGACGACCGCCAGGGCCAGGAGATGGTATCTGATACTGCCGGAGGCCACTATTTCTTCACGAGCGTAACCCGTTCCGCCTTTTCGCCGGCCTTGATCTCCTTATCGGTCAGGATATCCTCCAAGACCAGCTCCTTGTCGGAGAGTGAGATAATCCTGTACCGCTCCGGCTCCTTCAAGTCCTTGGCGAGTTCCCGCTTGGCCGGGCCGACCAGCATCGACGCGAGAACAGAAGGGATGCCCTCCACCTCCACGTCGATCTTCGGTTTCGACTTCCTGTCCGGAGTGAAGGTAAGGATGTTGCCCTGGCGGGCCCAGGTGCCGGCATTCGATCCCGTGATGGTGATCTTCATCGTCACCTCCCCGCCTTCCGATTCGGCCGACATGTCCATGACGACCAGCATCTTCGTCGAATAAGACTCTCCCTTGATGGTATAGGATACGGTGGCCGTCGCAGAAACGTCAGCCCCGTTGGAGTTGTCTTCCAGGTTCTCTTTCCCCGTCCAGGTGCCTTCGAGGCTCTGCGCGAAGGCCAGGACACTCACCAGCACGGCGGTCAAGGTCAGGATCAATCTTTTCATTTTGTTCTGAATTAGAGCGGTTAAAGATAGAAAAAAATCACGATATTTGTCCAAACTACGACATATGAAACGCTTTCTCCTGTTCCTCACGGCCCTCGCTGCCGTCCTCCCTTCCTTCGCCCAGAACAGTGCCGTCCATCAGCGGTCCGACGGCTATGTGTGGCCCACGGACCCGTTGGTCCTCGAGAAACTGGATGCCTGGCAGGACCTCAAGTTCGGCGTCCTGATGCACTGGGGACTGTACAGCGTTCCCGGCATCGTGGAGTCCTGGAACCTGTGCAACGAAGACTGGATCGTCCGGCCGGAAGGTTCCACCTATGAAGGATACAAGCAGTGGTACTGGGGCCTGTCCCGGGAGTTCAATCCGGTGGGCTTCAACCCGGAGCAGTGGGCCGACGTCTTCGAGGACGCCGGCATGAAATACATGATATTCACGACCAAGCACCATGACGGGTTCTGCATGTTCGATTCCGGTTTCACGGACTTCTCCGTGGCAAAAGCCGGGCCATTCGCGTCGAACCCGAAAAAGGACATCGCCCGGTACGTCTTCGACGCTTTCCGGCCGAAAGGTTTCCTGATCGGTGCCTACTTCTCCAAGCCCGACTGGCACTGCGAGTGGTTCTGGAATCCGTATTACGCCACTCCCGGCCGTGGCATCAACTATAAGGTGGACATGCATCCGGACTGGTGGCGGAACTACGTGGCTTTCACGAAGAACCAGCTGGGCGAAATCACCGGCGGCCGGTACGGGCAGCTGGACATCCTCTGGCTGGACGGTGGCTGGATCACCGGCGACGAAGTGGGCCTGAACGAGGTCCTGCCGGAAGCCCGCCGCGTGAGCCCCGGGCTCATTTGCGTGGACCGCACCATCCAGGGCCCGAACGAAAACTACCAGACTCCGGAACAGTCCGTCCCGAAAACCCGGCTAGACCACCCCTGGGAGTCCTGCATGACCCTCGGGAACGACTGGGGCTGGACCCCGGACCCGCATTACAAGAGCGCCCGCAGGGTCATCGGCACCCTCGCCGAGATCACGGCCAAGGGTGGCTGCCTGGCGCTCGGGGTGGGTCCCACGCCGGACGGCATCATCGAAGAGAAGGCCGTCGTCATCCTGCAGGAAATCGGTGCCTGGCTCCGCCGCTGCGGCGAAGCCATCTACAATACCCGCCCGACGGAGAAATACAATGACGGCAACCTCTGGTTCGACATTTCCAAGGACGGCCGGACGATGTATGCCGTCTATGCCCTTCCGGACGG
>JAEEGL016756150.1_pt1 | contig 13276 bp, 7 predicted proteins | sample 9134231 | NCBI WGS metagenome assembly JAEEGL01 (sample SAMN16246548, study PRJNA631951) | gut metagenome | biome: gut microbiome; feature: rumen; material: fiber-attached | host: Bos | place: Iran: Karaj | collected 2018-10 | reverse complement strand
CCCTGCTTAATGGACTGTGCGCCGAGTGAAGGACCGACAACCTCTTCCTGTACGATACGGGTCGGGGCCGGCATCTTACCAGAGTTCAGCCTGTTGGCCAAGTCCTTGGTGTCCTCGATGGTAAAGTTACCTGTTATCTGTGAGTTACCACCGTCAATTTGCGTGAGGATACGCGGAGCAGAATAGACTGCGTCGTCGAGCACGATGGCCACGCCACGTCCGATGTTCTGCTTCGTAATCTGGCTCCAGCGACGGGCACCGTCAGAGTTCATCTGCATCGATACAGAGGGATGACCCATCTGGTCGAAGTCGTCCTTTGACGATCTGATGACGTCACCCTCCAGCGGAGCACGGCCGTTCGGCTCAGTAATCTTCAGGGCATACAGGGCAAAGACGTCACCCTTGGTATTCTCGCCACCAAAATCCTCAGCCTTGGCACCCCAGCGCAGCTTGCACTCAGCAGGCAACACTGTAGCGGCAATCTCAGAGTAGATGACCTTATTGACATCAGCAGTATCGCGTGCATTGGCATAGCCGACGATGGCCAGGCCCTGAGGTACGGGCTGGAACATGGCGAATAGCGGGTTCTGCTTCAGGGCATCAGACTTGCTCTTGGCATCAGCCGCCTTGTCGGCCTTCTTGCCTGCTGCCAGCTTGGCAGCCAGGTCGTTGGCAGCAGCAGCGGCAGCCGTAGTATCAGCGGCTGTAGAGTCGGCGGCAATGGTAGCAGCTGCGGCAACGATAGCAGCGGTATCAGCAGCCTCAACGTCACCACCGAGGGCAGCATACTTCTGGTTCAGCTGAGCCAGCAGCGGATAGATTTCCTGTGAATTATAGGTCTCCCAGAACTCGAGGTTGGCAGAACCCTGCAACAGCTTACGTACACGCTCGGGCTCTTTCACACCAGGCATCTCGACCATGATACGGCCCGACTGACCTTCCAGCTTCTGGATGTTGGGCTGTACGACGCCGAACTTATCGATACGGTTACGCACCACGTTGAACGAGTTGTCGACAGCCGACTGAACCTCGGTACGCAGGGCGCTCTCAACTTCTGCATCGGTCGACTGTGTGCTGACCTTGCCCTTCATCTGCTGAGTGGCAAAGATAGCAGCCAGAGGACGACCGTTGGCATTCTTCTTCCATGACTTGACGAACAGCGAGATAAAGTCGTCCTGACTCGTCTCTTCTTCCTTCTTAGCCTCGGCAAGGGCCTTCTTGTAGGCTGCATCGGTCTTGTGGTCAGCCAGCACATCGACAACGTCGGGTACCGAGACCTCAAGAATCACGTTCATACCACCCTTCAGGTCAAGTCCGAGACCCATTTCCATCTCACGGCACTGCTTAAATGAGTAGATACCGCAGTACACTTTCTCGTTCATGATGGAGTCGAGGTACTCCTGTCCTGCCTCCTCGCCCATGGCCGCAGCCTTACTTTCGTAGTGCTTGGTCACAAACGTGAAGGAAAGGTAGAAGCAGCAAACGAGCACCAGAACGATTGCAATAAATTTTACAATTCCTTTGTTTTGCATTTTGTTGTTTTTGATATTATAATTTATGATTTCTCATTTTAAGCCTGCAAATATACGCATTTTTCCTGACATGACGAAATTTATCACGAAAATTCATGCTTTTTTCACTGTTTTAGCGACATTTTTAGCCAACATACCACCGGATAGTGGTCGCTGGCGTCCATTTTGCTGTCAATTTTGCAACAGTAGGGAGTTAGCTGCGACGAACAGAAAACATGGTCGATGCGGAGAGAGAAAGCTTTCTGATTATATGACAAACCTATCCCCCACCCTGTCGTGACGTAGCAGTCGGTAAGCACCTCGGACATGTAGTGACGTGAATACGAAATAGGATTGTCGTTGAAGTCACCACAGACGATAACTGGATGCTGGCTGTGCTCCTCGACATAGCGGCGCACAGCCTCAATTTGTGGCGCACGCTTGGCATTGGCCTCGGCCAGCTTGACCAGCAGCATCTGCGACTCCGCACGTACCGAGTCGCGCGTCATCTCACCGTGCAGTATCTGGCGGTACTGGTGGCGGTCCTCCTTGTTCAGGTGACAGCTCTCAAAGTGGTTGTTCACCACTATCAGCGTGTCACTGTCGGTCTTCAGCCACCATGCCACACTGCCGTTTGCCGACGACGGATAGTCGATGCGCTCGCGCTTGACGATGGGGAAACGGGTATGTATGCCAAGCGCATTCTTGCTGGTGGGCGTATCGCAGATGACCATCGTGTCGTTATGGGCAAACACCTTACCATACTCCTTCATGACGTACCGCCGCCATGTGTCATTGTCCTCCTGAATACAGACGATGTCGGGCTGCTGCTCCTTCAAATAGTCAAGCACCGTCTCGAAGCCATTCTCGTATTTGTAGTTACCACCATAGCAACACACGTTATACGACACCAGCTTCAGGGTATTGTCGGGTATATCGGCAGACGGATTCAGCGGCATGTATATAGTAATAGGTACGTACGCAAGGGCAAAACCGGCAACAGGAATCCAGGCCCTGCTCCACTTGAATATCAGCCACAAGACCATGAACAGCAGGTTAAGCAGCAAGAAGACAGGAAACACCATGCCCGCAGTCGACAGCACGGGGTGGTCGGCAGGGTTCAGACGGTCACTGAAACCTGTCATCAGCATGATGATGATGGTGGCGATGTTTGCGCCCGACAATAGCTGGACAGTGAATTTCTTCAGCTTCTTTATCACTATGATCTATGAACTAAGAACTAAGAACTATGAACTAAGAACTTCATCTTCTGCTTTGGTCAAACAGTTTCTGCTTCTCCTCTTTCGTCAGACTGTCGTAGCCGCTCTTGCGTATCTTGTCGAGTATCGCGTCAATCTCCTCCTGGTTACGATGCTGCCGGGCATTGTATTCCTCGTCGGTCTCACGACGCGGATCGGTGTGCTCGGCCGTCATGTTGGCATGCCGCTGACGTTCCTCATAGCGGCGCTTCATGTTGTCGAAGAACTCCTGCCCACGGCTACGTCCGAAATGCTGGCTGGAGTCCGGATGCTTCTGCCAGTAGCGTATCAGCAGGAATCCGAACAGCATGCCGCCCAGATGAGCCATGTGAGCCACACCGTCGCCAGGTCCGCTCATAGCCGAGAACAGCTCGATGGCGATATATCCCACGATGAGCCACTTGGCCTTGATTGGGAACGGGAATGGAATGATGAACAGCCGCTCGTTGGGGAATATCATGCCGAAGGCCAGCAGGATGCCATACACTGCACCCGATGCACCTATCGTTGTCCACAGGTTGATGTAGGCATCAGTGGTCATCTGCACACCGCCTGCATTGACGTACTGGTAGGCCGCCATACCCTCGATAGAGTAGTTGGCATACTGCACCAGCTCCTGTGTCAGACCAGCACCAACACCGCACAGAATGTAATAAAAAAGGAATTTTTTAGGTCCCCACACTCGCTCAATCACGCTACCGAACATCCAGAGCGCAAACATATTGAAAAGGATATGCGTAAAACCCCCATGCAGGAACATGTAGGTCAGGAACTGATAAACATGGAAATCGCTGGCCAAGAAAAAGTGAAGCCCCAGCAGCGACGTCAGATCCACGCCGCGTATCTCGAACACCCAAGTTGCTATGAACGCCAGTATATTGACGATAAGCAGGTTCTTGGTCATTGTAGGTATGTTGTTCATCTTGCTTGTTAATGATATACTATTTTCTGTTTACGATTTATCGATTACACGACTTTCGCGCACAAAATTACGAAAAATATCTGTTTTATGGCACAAAAACAAGGCAATACGCACTTTTTTTCAATAAAAATGTTATTTTTTTCAGATTTTTGTTTGTTTTCTAAATACTTTCACCTATATTTGCGTCAGAAAACGACTTATTCTATTAATAACCCTTTTAAAAAACAACAAAATTATGAACAAGACAGAATTAATTGACAAAATTGCAGCAGGTGCTGAACTGACCAAGGCAGATGCAAAGAAGGCTCTCGACGCCACAGTAGCAGCTATTAAGGACGCTCTCGTAGCAGGTGACAAGGTTCAGCTCGTTGGCTTCGGTACTTTCGCCGTTGCTGAGAAGCCCGCCCGTGAAGGCATCAACCCCGCTACCAAGCAGAAGATTAAGATTGCTGCCAAGAAGGTTGCCAAGTTCAAGGCAGGTGCTGAACTCGCTGACGCTGTGAAATAACCATTTTGTCAAGAAAAATCAAAGCGGAGGACACCTGTTGGGTGACCTCCGCTTTTTAGTTATCACAAGAAAGGGGGGCTAAAAATGTCATAGTCCTTGTTGTAAGCCAGAGAACCGATGGACAACAAGTTGAGCACAGGATTCACGAACGAATGCTGACGTAGTGCTATTTTAGAATGTTGTACTGGAAATCGTCGAACTGAGCCTTACCCTTGTCACCATAACAATAGAGGCCTACGCGGAAGCCCTTCCAATTGCCGTCGCGCATCCCGAAGGGCTCGCCGACAGCGGTATAGTGCTTGCCGTCAAGACTATAGTAGAACTGGTGGCGGTTCGTGGTGACATTGAGCGAGACTCGAAGATACACCTTGCCAGGCTTCTTACCGGTAACGAGTTCATGCCGGCCGTTGTACTCCGTATAGATGCCGCCCGCACAGACGCCGATGCCCCGATACTCACGCCCCATACAGAGCAGTCCGGCAAAGGAACCCTCCGTGATGTTGCGACAGTCCATCACCGTGGTGGCTTCACCCCGATAGCCCATCGTCTTTTGCGTCAGCATGTTGCGGGCATTCTTCAGGTCTGTCGAAGGCAAGGCATGCAGCGTCAGCCAGCCCTTGCGTTCCGTCAGAGACCAATGGTCGTTGGCAGGATTGTGGCACCACTGCCACTGCAGGCCGAGACGCTCGCTGTCGAAATTGTCCGACGTCTGGGGAAGCTTGGGCTTCGCGACGGCCATGACGTTGGGACTTGTCCACACGCTGACAGGCTCGCCGATGCCGTTACCGTCGATGTCCACTCCCATGAGCGGCCAGTCGTCCTTCCATCGGGCGGGTTGCAGATGCACCACACGGCCCAAGGCCGGTGTGGACTGGAAGTGGTAAAACCACCATTCACCATTTGGCGTGTCGACCAAGGCCCCCTGATGAGGTCCGTTGATTGGTGTGGAGCCCTGTTCCAGCACGACACGCTTCTCATACGGTCCATATACATTCTTCGAGCGAAGCACCGTCTGCCAGCCTGTTCCGACGCCACCCTCAGGAATAATCAGGTAGTAATAGCCATTACGCTTCAACCACTTCGTACCTTCAGCCACAGGCCCTGTGTATACCGTCACACCGTCGTCAAGCAGCGTCCGTCCGTCAGCCGACATTTTGTGTACGATAATCGGCCCTGCTCCGTGCTGGCTGCGTCCGAGATACACCATCCCGTCGTCGTCGAACAGCGGACACGGGTCTTCCCACTTTGCAACGGCCTTCACACAGTGCAACGGCTCCCACGGTCCTCGTGCATCGGTAGCCGTCGACACAAACAGCCCTTCCTCGGGCGTACAGAAATAGACGTAGAACCGTCCGTCGTGCCAACGGATGCTGGGAGCCCACGAGCCACCGGCATAGTGCTTGTTCTCGTCCCACCCCGGCAGGTCGAAGCGGTTGTATATCTGACTGACTATCTGCCAGTGTACCATATCCTCAGACTCCAGTACCTGCATGCCGATGAAGTGGAAGTCAGAAGCAACCATATAATATTTCTGGCCCACACGTATCACGTCCGGGTCTGAGTAGTCGGCATTCAGCACGGGGTTCTTGTAGGTACCATTGCCCTGGTCGCCCCAGGCGAGTTGTTTCTGGGCCACACTGACAGTCACCCACGCCACGGCAAGGAATAGTAATGCTCTTTTGTTCATTGTGGGTCAACCGTTGGTCACATCACACAGTGAAGGTTCTGCTCCAGCTGGCGGGTACTGCTGGCACCAACCAGTACGCTGGTGACGCCCTGCTGCTCCAGAATCCAGCGCAGGGCGCGCTCGGCGAGGCTCATACCCTGGGCGGCGGCCTCGTCGTTCCACTGGCGCAGCTGACTGAGCAGGTCGTCGGTCAGCATGTCGGGGCGCAGGAACTTGGCCTTGGCCATGCGCGAGTCGTCGGGGATGCCGTCGAGGTAGCGGCCGGTGAGTAGCCCCTGAGCGAGCGGCGAGAAAGATATGAAGCCGACACCCTCGTCGTGGCATAGCTGAAGGATGCCCTCGTCAATAGGCTCGCGGTCGAGCATGTTCAGACGGCCTTGGTAGATCAGCAACGGCGTGTCGCGTCGGCGCAGGTAGTCGATGGCAAAGCGTGTGGCCTCCAGCGGCCAGCGCGAGATACCGACATAGAGTGCCTTGCCGCTGTGAACGATATCTACCAGTGCCTGCAAAGTCTCCTCCAATGGTGTGTCGGGGTCGTAGCGGTGGCTGTAGAACAGGTCGACATAGTCGAGGTGCATGCGACGCAGGCTCTGGTCCAGCGATGCCATGAGGTACTTACGCGACCCCCAGTTGCCGTAGGGGCCTGGCCACATGTCGTAGCCTGCCTTGGTCGATATGAACAGCTCGTCGCGGTAGGGGCGCAGGTCGTCGTCCATCAGCCGGCCGAGCGTCTCCTCGGCCGAACCGTAGACAGGGCCGTAGTTATTGGCCAGGTCGAGGTGCGTCACACCGTGGTCGAAGGCGAAGCGCACTATCTCACGGCTGCGCTCGTAGGGGTCCACACTGCCGAAGTTGTGCCAGAAGCCCAGCGACACCTTTGGTAACAACACGCCACTGCGTCCGCAGCGGTTATACTGCATGCCACTGTCGTAGCGATGCTCATCTGCTTGGTATATCATGATGAAACGTTAAGAATTAAGCATTAAGAATTAAGCATTAAGCATTACGCATTGTCCAGTGTGAAGTCGAGCTGGCGTTTTTCCAGGTTGGCGCGAGCCACCTTGATGCGCACAGGGTCGCCGAGCTGGTACTTGTGGTGGTGGCGACGGCCTACGAGACAGTAGTTGCGCTCGTCGAAGTCGTAGTAGTCATCGTCGAGGTCGTGCATGGGAACCATACCCTCGCAGTGGTTCTCGTCAATCTCGCAGTAGATGCCGTACGACTGGATGCCGCTGATGTGGGCGTCGTAGGTATTGCCAATCTTGTCGGCCATAAACTCCACCATCTTGTACTTGATGGAGTCGCGCTCTGCCTGCTGTGCCACCTGTTCCATGTCGGAGCAGTGTTCGCACAGCTCCTCATACTTCTCCTGGTTGGCCGAGCGGCCGCCGTCCTGATACTTCGTCAGCAGCCGGTGGACCATCGTGTCGGGGTAGCGACGGATGGGCGACGTGAAGTGGGTGTAGTAGTCGAAGGCCAGGCCGTAGTGACCGATGTTGTGGGTCGAGTACTTGGCCTTCATCATGGCACGCAGGGCGACGGTCTCGATGAGTTTCTGCTCCTTCTTGCCCTGACAGTTCTCCATCAGCGCGTTCAGCGAGCGTGAGATGGCACCCTTCGTGCCGCTGGTCTTCATCTTGTAGCCGAACTTGGTGACAAACTCGCGCAGCGTCTCCAGCTTGGTGGGGTCAGGCTGGTCGTGGATGCGGTAGGGCAGCGTCTTGCCCTTCGTACCCTTCTTCACCTTACCGACGCTCTCGGCGACGTATTTGTTAGCAAGCAGCATGAACTCCTCGATGAGCTGGGTAGCCTCGTTGCTTTTCTTGAAGTAGGCGCGAACAGGCTTTCCCTTCTCGTCGATGTCGAAGTGCAGCTCCTCGCGGTCGAACTTCACGCTGCCATTCTTAAAGCGGCGCTCGCGCAGCTTCTGAGCCAGTGTACTAAGAATACGCAGTTTCTCAGCGTACTCATCATTTTTCATTTCTCCTTTCTCATTTCTCATTTGAAGAAGTTCTAAAACTTCTTCGTACGCGTACCTTCTATTACTCTTGATGACGGTGTGGGCGATGTGGAAGTCCTTGACGTTGGCTTCCTCGTCCAATGTGAAGATGGCGCTGTAGCACAGTTTCTCCTCGTCGGGACGCAGCGAGCAGATGAAGTTACACAACCGCTCGGGCAGCATGGGGATGGTGCGGTCTACCAGATAGACGCTCGTGGCGCGCTTCTGTGCCTCCTTGTCGATGACGCTGCCCTCCTTGACGTAGTGGCTCACGTCTGCAATGTGGACGCCCACCTCCCAAAGCAGCCCCCCTCCTGTCCCCCCTTGGGGGGATGATTTCTGGTGGCGGGGCTTCCCCCCAGTGGGGGACAGGAGGGGGGCTTCTCTTATCGACAGTGCATCGTCGAAGTCCTTGGCGTCCTTCGGGTCGATGGTACAGGTCCACACGTCGCGGAAGTCCTCACGGCGGCTGACCTCCTGCGGCGTAATGCCCGGCTCGATCTTCTCGGCGGCGTCCTCCACGTTCTTCGGATATTTGTAGGGCAGCCCGTACTGTGCCAGTATGGCGTGCATCTCGACGTTGTTGTCGCCCTCGTTGCCCAGGACGTCGATGAACTCGCCGACAATGTTCTTCGAGTCTTTCGACGGCCACTGCGTGATGCGCACCACGGCCTTCTCGCCGTCCTTGCCTCCCTTCAGCTTCTTCTTTGGGATGAAGATGTCGTGAACGAAGATGTTACCCTCGGTGATGAGGAAGGCATAGTCCTTCTCCACCTTCAGTTTGCCGACGGCCTGGTCAATCTTGTGCGACAGTATCTCGATGACCATCGCCTCCTTGATGTGCTTCTCGCGGCGCGCCATGAAGGTCACCCGCACACGGTCGCCGTTCATGGCAAACAGCGAGTTGCGCTCCGACACGAACACTGGTGTGCCGCCGTCGTCGGGCTTGAACGAGTTCTTGCCGTTGGCCTTGCGGATGAACGTACCCTCCTGCACCTGCGTCTTCGTGTTCAGCCGGTAGGCATTGTCGCCGGCTTTCGACAGGTAGTCGTCCCACGCCATCTCCTCCATCACGTCGACAGCCATCATCTTCGCGGGGTGCGTCGACAGCTTCAGGTTCTTGAATATCTGCTTGAACGAGAAAGTCTCGTTCGGATTCTGTCTGAACAGCGTCTGCAGCATTTCGACCAGCATACGCTTGTTCAACCGTTTTCCACTCTTGTGCTTGCTCATAATATCATTTTGTTATTCGTTTGCTGACGGCAAAGGTAATCATTTCTTTTGAATCCTCCAAAACATTTCCACTATTTCTATGTGAACATAAATTTGCGAAGTTAGTGATTATTTCCCATATTTTCATCACGTCCGACCATTTTTATTTATCCCGCCATGCCTTTTCCACTATTTCCTGTGAGCCTCATTACCTCTTAGCACACACGTCAACAAACCCTTCACCGTCGCAACAAAACCGCTGAAATGCTGCATGTTACGGTGAAGGGTTTGTCAGTGTGGCTTCTGTTACGGTTACTTCTACCTCTGATAATGGCCTGGGCACAGTTATGGGAGCCACACCGTTTCTTCTCTGCTGCTATATGTTTCCTTGTTTCCATAATCGTTATAAATACTTTTGTCGAACTGCTTTTGTGAGTTTAGATGCTACAAGTTGATAGGACTCTTTTATCCATTCCTCGACTTGGGTATCATCCAAGTGCTCGTAATATACATCACTCCAATGTTTCTTATTCCAATGATAGGCTGGAGTAACAGTCGAGAACTGCGCCCTAAGTTCCTCATTCCTTTCAGGGGATAACTTCAAGGCGAGTCTTGGCTCACCGTCCTTCATGTCATATTTACCTCCGCCTATCCAAAGGCAGACGAATATCTTGCCTTCCAGTCGGAAGGTGATGATGTCATCGCCAAATGGTTGGTCTTCAGTTACACCATATAGCGACAGCGTGTATTCTCTTACTTGCTCGATGTTCATACTTAGTATTTCTTTGCCAAGGCATCAGACTACAGTGGCAGCAGTAGTATTTCCATATTCTTCTTGTTCTTCATTCTCATAAGCAGAATTTGCTTCAATTTGTGGCGGTAAAGTTACGAAAAAGCCTCCATATCGCAGTGATTCTAAGGAATATTTTGTGATTATTTGACTAAATGTGCTTATAAAAAAGGAGCAACACCCACTATGAATGCTGCTCCCATTGATTAGGTAATAGGAATCAGTACCTTGATGCCAAACGAGCGTCCCATGTTGCAGATACCTGGTCCATCAGCATACTTCAGACGGCTCAGATGCGACTGATAGGCACGGTCAGTGAGGTTAGTAGCCGAGAGATAGATAGAGGCTACAGTACGATTGTTCCAACGTAGGTCTGTGCCAGCAGTCAGATTCAGCAACGTATAGGATGGAGAGGGCGTCTCCGTGCCATAGGCGGTATGGGCATTGGCCTGACGCAGATAGCACTCCAAGTCTAACGAAACGAAGGTGTTGGTTAGCGTTCGGCCATCGCGGATAATGTTGTAGCGCAGGTCACTGTTCCAGCGGGGAGCTGGCGTAAATGGCAGCCAGCGGCTCTCTTCGGGCTGATTCAACTGACGGGCATTAACATACGAGAACGAGTTCTCGAAGTGCAGTGGTTCTATGGGGTGGATGTCAACCACAGCTTCGAACCCCAACAAACGAGCCGTCCCCTGTCGATACTGAAAACGATTGTCTGTGTTGTCACTCGTCAGCTTTTCCAGGAAGATGTAGTTCTCGATGTGGTTGGCAAAGAGTGACAACTGTGTGGAGATGATTTCCGACGAATAGTCGATACCGAAGTCCAGCTGCCAGCTATGCTCTGGCGACAGTTGCTGATTGCCTATCTCATAGCGGAACGTGCCTTCGTGTTCGCCGTTGGATCCCAGTTCACTGAGGTTTGGCGCACGGAAACCCTTCGACAGGTTCAGGCGCATGTTCATCTTGGGTGTGACGTTGTATATGGCACCCACCGACCCCGTCAGTCCTTGGAAATTGCGGATGAAATCGACGAAGCGCAACTCACCATCGTCCTTCTGCTCGTAGCTATGCAGACGACGGATGTCATAACGCAGGCCACCACTAAGCGTTAGGTTGTTGAAATGGCGGGTGACGGAGGCAAAAGCGCCTATGTCGAACAGACGATAAGACGGAATGAGATACTCCTCGCCCAGATTCTCAGAATACTGCCACATGCCTGAGAGCCCTGCAGCATACTGCCAATCGCTGTTTGTGGCCTGCAGATAGTGGACGTCGTAGTTGACGGTATGCAGACGGAAGTCCAGTCCCAGCTCGTCAGCATTCTCATATTCGCGACGACGGTTCTGCTGGTAACCTACGACAGCCTTCAGCGAGCCATCGCCAATGAGGAACGAATTGTCGAGCACAGCCTTGTAGTGGCCTATCTTCTGGAAGGCCTCAGATGGCTCCAGCACGCCTGTATCCTCATTCCGCTCGCCCTCTATCAAGCCTGGCTTCAGGTGGTAGTACGACAACTTCAGGTGCGAATAACCCCAGCTACGATTGATACCCAGCATACCCGTCAGAGCACGTTCGTGAAACTGCGAGCCAGGCACGCGCCCGTCTACCTTATTCTTATATTCTCCAGCATCTTTCTCGCTCCAGCGCCAGTTCCAAACCCATCCTTTCTGGTTGCCAGCAAAATCGACGGTATAGTCCCAGAGGTGGTTGTTTGTCTGGTATTCCGTAGCCACATTCAGTGCCATCTGTCCTTGCGGCATCACAGGCGTTTCGTGAAATACCAGCACCCCAGCCATGGCATCGCTGCCATACATCAGTGTGGCCGGACCTTTCAGGATTTCCACCGAGTGAACGCTTTGAGCATCAATCTCAATGCCGTGTTCGTCGCCCCACTGCTGTCCTTCCTGGCGTATGCCGTCGTTCACCGTCACAATGCGGTTGTAGCCCAATCCACGGATGACGGGCTTGGAGATGCCACCGCCCGTAGTAATCTGTGACACACCAGGCTGATGGGCTATCGCATCGATGAGATTACTGGATGGCGTGGCCTGCAGCACACGTGGTGCTACTACCGATATAGGTGCTGGCGAATGGTCGGCACGTGTCGATCCCGTCAGTCCCGTCACCACCACTTCTTTCAGCGTGGCATTGTTCTCCTGCATCACGAAGTTACGTTCTGTCGTTATGTGCAGGTCGATGGATTCTATGATGGTCAGGTGTCCCACGTAAGTCACCTGAATAGTTGTCTTCACGGCAGGCAGGTCTTTTATCTCATATAGACCTTCATGATTGGTGACTGTTCCCTGCTTCAACAGTGGAAAATAGATACTTGCGCCTACAACGGGTTGTCCGTCGATGGCATCGGTCACACGACCCTGTAGTACAACTTTCTTAGTTGTAGTATCTGCTGATGCTGGTACACACAAGCATACCAACACCAGCAATATTGAAAATATTGTCTTCATGTTGTGTCTTATAATCTGATTTCATTAATACCAAAATATTAATCGCTATAGTCAGAATAAGACGGGAGGTGCTCTTGGGGAATAGTGGCGGTAAGTCGCAAACTGCAGCTTACCCGATGGTTCAACAATAATAAAGCAACTCAGAGTAATTGCCGCCAGTACGACAGTCGCTGCAACAAGAAATGGTATCGAAGTAAATTGGCACAGCAAACAGTCGTGCAGATGGATTGTATCAAGCGAAATGTGGCCTTGATGCGCTATATGGTTGATACAATCAGGGCATCCGCTACGAGGATCAGCATACTCATGGACATGAAGCGACGAGAGTAGCAGTATCGGCAGAAATACCGATAACAACAGCCTAGCTGATATGCTTCTTTTCGTCTTGATGTTCATAATCGGATGCAAAGGTACATAAAAATCTCCAAATCATAGGGACTTAGGAGATGATTTTTAGAGTAAATATTCTTTTTAGCATATAAAACGCCGCTACATCGCATGAAAAGCAGGGGAACGGTTACCGCATTCTGATAACGGCTTTTCAAAACCAGGCCAAGGCTTTCTCCCACCACAAGCGTGGTTTTAGTGCCTGTTGCCGTAATTTTCTATTGCCGACGGCCGTCAGCAACATTGCCGACAGCTGTCAACCATGTTGCCGACAATCGTCAGCAACCTTGCCGACGGCCGTCGGCAACGAAAAACAACGCATGAAAAACGAAGCAGACGCCACGGAGTGACAGGGAATGACGTGGAGGTTTTGTTCAGCCACGGAGGAACACGGAAGGACACGGAGAATTATTATTCCGTGTTCCTCCGTGGCAACATTATTCCTCCGTGTATTGCTGTGTACAAGAGTAAGCGTATCCGCAGTAGCATCTTGTACGCAATGCCAAAAGTCAGTACCTTTGCACATTCACTTTAAT
>JAEEGL015818774.1_pt1 | contig 13276 bp, 8 predicted proteins | sample 9134231 | NCBI WGS metagenome assembly JAEEGL01 (sample SAMN16246548, study PRJNA631951) | gut metagenome | biome: gut microbiome; feature: rumen; material: fiber-attached | host: Bos | place: Iran: Karaj | collected 2018-10 | reverse complement strand
GGTACCCAGATCGATGGGGTGTTCCGCAAAAAGAGCCGCCTTGGCAAAATCCTGCACGCTGTAGTTTAAGGATTTTGCAAAGGGCTCGATAAAGGAACCGCAGCCGGAGGAGCATGCCTCGTTCAGCTGTACGGAATCCACGGTCTGTTTTTTGATCTTGATGCACTTCATATCCTGGCCGCCGATATCGAGGATACAGTCGACTTCGGGATTGAAAAAGGCAGCGGCATAGTAGTGTGCCACCGTCTCGACCTGGCCGTCGTCCAGAAGGAAGGCCGCCTTCATCAGCTGCTCACCGTAACCGGTGGAGCAGGAGCGTGCGATCGTAACACCCTCCGGCAGCTGTTCGCGGATCTCTTTGAAGGCACGGATTGCCGTCTCCATAGGAGAACCGTTATTATTACTATAGAAAGAATAGAGCAGTCGTCCGTCTTCATCCACGAGAGCCATCTTGGTGGTGGTGGAGCCGGCATCGATGCCCAGGAAACATTTGCCCTTATAGTCTTTGATCTCGGCGGTACCGACGCAGTGACTGTCATGACGTGCGGTGAATTTGTCGTATTCTGCCTGGTCTTTAAAGAGCGGTTCCATACGTTCTACTTCAAATTCCATATGGATATCGCCGTTTAAGCGGTCAAGCATTTCCTTTAACGTGCACTGGCCTTCTTCGGTAGCATTCAGTGCCGAACCCAGTGCTGCGAACAGATGGGAATTGTCGGTCTCGATGATATGCTCGTCATCCAGCTTCAGAGTGCGGATGAACGCAGCTTTTAATTCGGATAAGAAATGCAGCGGACCGCCGAGGAATGCGACATGTCCGCGGATCGGCTTGCCACATGCAAGGCCGGAGATCGTCTGGTTAACTACGGCTTGAAAAATGGAAGCGGAGAGGTCCTCACGGGTCGCACCGTCATTGATCAGCGGCTGGATGTCGGTCTTGGCAAACACGCCGCAGCGGGCCGCAATGGTATAGAGCGACTTGTAACTCTTCGCATATTCGTTTAAGCCCATCGCATCTGTCTGGATCAGGGATGCCATCTGGTCGATAAAGGAACCCGTACCGCCGGCACAGATACCGTTCATACGCTGTTCCACATTGCCGTTTTCAAAATAGATGATCTTTGCATCTTCGCCGCCCAGCTCGATGGCCACATCGGTCTTGGGCGCAAAGGTCTCTAACGAAGTGGAGACGGCAAGTACTTCCTGTACAAAGATAACCTTCAGATGCTTTGCCAGCGTGAGTCCGCCGGATCCGGTGATCACGGGGCGGATGGTCATATCGCCAAGGGCATCATACGCCTTTTTGAGCAATCCCTGCAGGGTCTCACGGATATTGGCAAAATGCCGCTCATAATCCGAAAACAGGATGTTGTTCGCATCATCGATGATCGCGATCTTCACGGTAGTGGAGCCGATATCAATACCCAAACGATAGATTTTATCCTTACTTACTTCCATTTCAAACCTCATTTTATTCTATAACTGTTTCGTGCAATTATACCATGTACGCACTGCTCTTTTTGTAACATGTGTTACAAATGAGCATACAAAGCGAATTATACATGATATTTACATAATTTGCAAGTTTTCGCAAAAGTCATGATTGCTGGCTCTTTGGCCTGCGGGTATACTCTACGGCCCTCCGAGTGTATTGGGGGAGGGGACGCCCTTGCCGCCCCCCCATTGATGGGAAGGTGTCGCCGCAGGCGACGGATGAGGTGCCAGGCCAATGCTACCAATTGAAGCCGGACAGTAAAGACAGTTTTCACGCTGTGCCTACGCAAGAAGTTTGTTACGTCCTGCGCTGCCCTCAAAACCGACTCGCCCTTCGCAAACTCGCTTGCTCGTGCCTATTTATGGCACGAGCTACGCTCAAACATGCTCAGGACGAGTGTGGACAGCTTGGCCTCACAAACTGCTTCGGCAAGGCTTCGAAAACTGCTTTATCTGCCCTGGCTTCTTGTCTGCAATATAAGAAACCTCATCCGTCGGCGTCATGTATTCTACATTCAAGGAGAAGGCAAGGGCTGAAGAGACTTATGGTTTGCGTAGTACCCCACAGCACAGAATAACTGCCGGAGATCGATGGGAATCCCCCGCCCCCCAATACCCAGGGAGGGCCACAGAGTAAACCCGAAGGTCAAGCCTTCGGTATATAACTTTGTACGACCCGGCACTTACCTAAGTACCGGGTTATTTATTCGTCTGTTTTTTGACTTGCATATTTGAATAGTTTGCGATAATATATAAATGATATTAACATAAAGAGAATATTACAGAATATTCGCATAAGATTCGGAGGAAAAGATATGACAGGTATGAAAAAAGCAGGAATGGTAGTGATACTGTTAGGACTGTTGTGTGCGTGCACCCGGGAAGAGGGCGGGAATGTGCCCAAAGCGGAAGTGACGACGGAAACGCCGGCAGCCGAAACGGATGAAGCCAAAGCAGAAGAAAAGCCGGAAGAAACTGCGGAGACGAAAGCGGAAAAGAATGACGCGGAAGCGGAAATGACGCCGGATGAGGTTGAACCGGAAGATACATCGGAAGAGGACGAACCGGAACCGACGCCGGAAGCTGCATCAGTAAATACGACAGACGTGTTACTGTCTTCCGCGAATATGACGGAAGAAGAAGTTGATCAGAAAAATATGGAGCTTATCGGCGGGACAGTGGAGTTTTCTGACGAGGCGTCGGGGATCGCATATGAATGCGCGGTGTATGCAAAGAGATACGAAATGGGATTGCTGCAGAATGCGGAATTGTGGCAGGATACGTACGGAGAATATTATCTGGACGTTGTCGCGGAGGATGGAACGAACTATGAGTTTTACATGGGGTTCTACCTGTATGTTGATGCGATACAAAATCTGGATACCGGAGAATTTATCTTAAGATCTTACCAGTAAAATATGGGGTGGTATGCGGCGGCGTCTTGTGAATAGGCGCCGTTTTTGTTATAATACTGATGTTTGGGGGAAGGACTACCGGGGCATTCTGCTTCGGAACAAAAACAACATGAGGAGGTAACAAAATGGAGTACACGATCACTTGGAACAGTCTGCCGAAGAATCTGGAGGAACTGAAAACACTGCCGCAGGCAGATCTGAAGAGTCCTGAGGGAACCGCTGCTCTGACAATTGCAGCGCTTGATGTTTATCCGGAGAATCCGGAAGAATGCTACCGGATGCTGGATTTTCTCCGGGGACCGCGGCCGCTTTCCAATATGGAGAAGCAGTTTATCCGTGATCGTTTTATGGACGGTAAGTCCTATCTGGCACGTTCCTATTTTCAGGGAGCGACACCGAAGAATGATTACCGGCCGGATACACCGTTTACCCTGCATTTTTCCGACAGCGCTGCACAGATCGCTGAGGAAGGATACAAGATCCTGAATGTAAGGAGCGGAGGGGCAGATTCCCCGCGTTCCATCACATTACGTACCAAACCATCTACCGGGGAATGGTTTCTCTGGGAGCAGATGCTGCTGGCAGGAATCCGCATTCCGGAAAGCCAGGATGCTTGGGCATAAAGTTCCTGATTCATTGTCAAGTGCACTTTACTGAAATGTCGCGTGAAGTTGCTTGTAACAATAGCAGGTTAATGATATTGTCAAGTTATGTATAAGTGCACGCGGCAGAGGAGGTGACGCTATGAAACTGATGAGTCTGAATTGTCCGAATTGTAACGGCCCGGTAAAGCAGGTCGGAGAGGGAAAATTTCATTGCGAAAACTGCGGTACGTCTTTTCTGGCAGATTATGATCGCGAGGATGTGGATTATCAGAGAGCCAGAAATGAAGCGGAATTTAGGAAGCAGCAGATCCATCTGGCACAACACGGAATGGTGGATCAGAACCGTAAGGCGAAAGATCAGTTCCGGATCAAATTGATCGTCATTGCCGCTGTATTTATCTTTTTTATGACAATCGCAATTCCTACTGTTATCGTTACACTGAAGGCGCAAAAGAGCGCAATGGAGAGTTACGCTGAGCAGGAACGGGCACGGGAGGAAAAGCGGGAGCGCGAACAGCAGGAGGCAGAAGAACGGCGGCAACAGGAAGCGGAGGAAAAGGCGGCGGCGGAAGAAGCGGCCAGACAAGCACTGTTGGCTTCCTACAGAGTAACCACCGAAGAACTCTTGGCAGATGCATTCTTCCTGGAAAATGCGAATAAAGCGCTCGAAGGTCAGCTGGAGAAGAATACCAATCTGTATTATACAAACTGGGTATACGGTGAGCCGGAATATATCACGAGCTATATTCTGATCGCCAAGGATGAAAATAACCGTGAACACAATATCGTGACCAGTATCTATAAAGTGCATTGGGACAAAGTTTTTGACGATCGTACAGAGCATTATGTGATGTATGACGGCGCTTGTCTGCGTAATGTTTCGCTAAATGAGGATGGAACGATCAAATCGGATTATGCGCCGCATTCCCTGACATATAACAGTGAGATCGTAGCAAATCAGTGGCTGAGCGGTTATAAGGATTACGACCAGCTGATCCGTCAGGAGATCTACGGGAATGCAGATTACGACTATATAGAGTTTAAAATGATGGAAACGAGCGATACGGTAGATACCACAGAGAATACCGGTGCAGACGTGAACGCCATCGACTAATGGAGCCAAGGGGACGGTTCTACGGCTCAAAAACGGCCGAAGAACCGTTCGCTTGTCTTGCAGATCAGATTGGAGAGACTTTATGAGTTATATTACAACCATATCCGGAAAGCATTTTGATCCCATTGAGCCGGAAGAAGATCTGATTGATATTACGGATATCGCACATTCGTTGTCTCTGGTCTGCAGAGGAAACGGACACGTGAAACATTTCTATTCCGTGGCACAGCACAGCATCTGCTGCGCAAAAGAGGCACAGGCCAGGGGGTACAGCGATACGGTAGTCCTGGCATGTCTTTTGCATGACGCCAGCGAGGCGTATCTTTCGGATGTGACCAGACCGGTCAAAAAAGATCTGACCTATTATCTGGAGGTGGAAGACCGCCTGCAGCATCTGATCTGGCGGCACTTTATCGGGCGGGATATTACACCGGAGGAAGATGCGCAGGTCTTTGCCGTTGATGACGATATGATGTCTATGGAGTTTCATCTCAATATGGCTGAGACGATCAATGAGGATTATAAACGGCTGATCGGGACAATCAACTGTGCTTATCAGAACCCTGCAGACGTGGAATGCGAGTTTTTAGAGCTTTTTGGAAAATTGAGATAGCCTGCCCGGGAAGGGCCATAAAAATCTTTCCTTATTTTCGTATCTTCTGTAAAGGGGATAAAGGTTCAGGATACTGAATGAGCCTTAGGAGAGAGGGCAAATATGAAAACTACGAAAAATACAAAAATTCTTTTGGTCATTTTGGCAGTAACCATTCTTGTATCGGCATTGTTCTTGCGCCTGAACGGTTTCGGACGAAAAGATCCGGGAAAAATGTCTGATCTGAACAGCAATGATTTGAAAATGGTTGATCTGAACATCTCTGTTTATGTGGTTTGTGATTATTTGAATAATGATGCTCATCGGAAAACCGCCTCGTCCGCAGTTCTCAACGATATAGAACTTCGTCATGATTATGAATCTTTGATGAGCAGTCGTACAGCAAAAGATCTTATATAAGAGCTCAATTCTCTGCCGGATGTTTGGGGGGATGAAACAGATGAGATTGCTTATAAGATCCAATATCGTTACTATGATGAGGAAAAACTCCTTAAGTGGTGTGAAAAAACAGGATATGGATCGTTTCCGGAAAACTGGAGCCGAATCGTTTCGGACATTAATAGAATACGTGACGGATATGATTACGGACACCCGCTAACGTACAGTACGAATATTGTTCCGGTCAAAGAGACACTGATAAACGCCGGGGTCGAGAAATTACTTCCTGAAAATGTAACGTTAGATCAATTCATGCAGCAAACCGGTATCGTAAACAGCGCGGATATAGGGAATTTAAATGATAAGATCTATCAATTCGGCTACGATTATTACGATTTCGGAAATCACAGGATCACAGCGGAATGCGTCCCGACAGATTCGGATACCGGTTCCTTAAATGAATATGCAGAGAATCATCTGGATTGTATAGAAAGTTTCAGGAGTTACAGTATCATCGGATCCTATCAGAATTATACTTTTGAAATTGTCCGATTTGACCGGTTTGAAAATTGGAAAGAAAACATGGAGGGAAAACACTCATATTTTGAGATCATCTACGATCATGATGGTAATGCTATGGATATATCTATGAGTGTCCCGGAAGTGACTAAAAATATGAGGATTTATGTGGATTCAACCAAACGTTTCCTGATTGTTACGGAATGCGATGATTGTAATCTGATCAAGGATTTCTTTTGATCGCATCTTTGATCCGGCAGCGTGGAGTTAGTCAATCCTGCTCCATGCATCCGGATCAAAGATGTTCCCGTTTACCGTGTACCAGTTGTCGTTGGCGCAGTCAAAAACATTCTTGCCGATCTGGTTGCGGATATTGCTGGTGCCTTCTGTCGAGAAGGTGATCCGTACATTTTCTTTCCCACTCATCGATAGTTCGTTTCCGGTGTAGGGGTTAACTGCCGGTACAAACAGATCTTTAGTCGCCAGATACGGCGCATCTCCATTGGTCATAAAATCATCGGATACGGTGAAGCCGTGGGCGTCAAAATCCTTGACCATAAATAAAGGATTCACTTTTTCCAGATCAAAGTTGTTATCGATCTTCGGGTACCCGAAATTGTTCTCCAGCCAGCCGTGGTCGGAAACCAGAATGATACGGGTGTTGTCGTAAACGCCGAGGGCACGCAGTTCATCAAACCATTCTCCCAGACGAAGCAATGCGGACATATTGATGTGATAATGTTCCATACTTTCCGGATATTCGGTTTTCAGATCGTTGCCATCCCAGGAAATGCGCGGTTCGGTATCTGTTGTATCGACGGAAAGATCCGTGACCGGTGTGTAATCCGGGCGGGCGAGCATGATGGGCTCATGCGCGGTATTGTTATCCATCAGGAATAAGGTGCCCTTAGGAGCTTCCGTGATCTTTGTCATTGCCGGAAGTGAGGTGAGCACACTGTAGGTATCGATAAAGTGCTGTGCGCCGGCAGTATTGCTGCCAAAGGCCTGATAGTCGCCGCCGTCATACAGCCAGGTCTGCATTATCACAGGGGCTGTCTTGAATAAACTGTAGAAATAAAAGGTGCGCTCCATCTGTTCCACATCCAGAACCGATTCATATTCTCCTGCAAAACGCCCTTCGAGGTTATAAGCATCTACCCCCGGCAGATCGTCATAGATACTCATATCCGGTACGGTAGAATAATTGGCATACGGAGAGTCTGCCACGAAAACCGAGTAGCCGCCCTGCGAAAAGAGCGCGGGCAGGACTTTCAGGGCTTCGTTGTTCTTATCCTTCAGGGATTGGCTGTTTCGTTCGTTGATCGCGGCAGGTGTGTATTCGTAACCGCCGTAAAGTGCCGGTGCGCCGTAAAGGGTGCACTGCCCGAACGAAACCGTATTCGGATAATAGGTAAAGCCGTCATACATATCATAGAGTTCATTTTTCTCGGCAAACAGATACGGCACAAAACCGCTGATGGCACGGTCCAGCATGATCACGACGACATTCTTCCCGGCCCTGCTGAAGGTGATCTGCGGATATTCAGAGGATGTTGTCTGGACATTGTCAAAATCCATTGCAGAAATGTCCCGGTTGGCAATGAATAAGTATCTGCCGGAAACGGTAAGCATTGTCAGCAGCAAAATCACAGAGATTTGTGTTGTCTGCTTTGCAAAATGCCGGATCAGCAGGCGCGCGATGAAAAGGAGAAGCGCAAGGAGAAGCAGGTTGATCAGTTTGTCCGCCATCGGGTAGACCGGACGGTCGTGAAACATCAGGACCTGGGACAACTGGCCGAAATCGTGCCCCCAGAAGAAGTAATCGGCCAGAGAGCATAACAACAGCGCAACATAGATGGTTAAACCTAAGCGGCGTTTCGAAGCGGGGAGCAGAAAATAGAAGACACTGCCCCAGACCGCGTACAGACCGCACGCGATAAACGCACCGGTAAGGACATAGTGCAGAGGATTTACATAATGATAGATGTTGACAAAATCCTGCGCCGAAGAAGAGATCACGGACAGGGGGATCAGTACACCCTGAAATACGGCAAGCGCGATCGCAACCGGCCAGTGGGAAACGGCCGGGCCGGAAACCTCTGCGGGATTCGTTTTTTTCTGTCCGGCAATCAGGGAGTGCAGCAGCGGGATCTGGCAGAGGATGGGTAACAGGATGCCGAAGGCAAGCCAGCCGTATTCCGCAAGCAGAATGCTTTTGCGGTATTTTCCTTTCCACAGCGCATGGGCGGCAAAAAGGATACCGAGCAGGGACAGAAAAAGATATAGAACACGTTTCGGATCTTTGCAGTATTTTGTGACGATGTTTTTACATAAGGAAAACAGGTTGTTCATGGTCCAGTATATGACCAGGGCCGCCGGAGACGGGTACAGAAAGACCAGAAAGAACCCGGCCAGGATATAGATCTGCAGTTTCTCACGCAGAGGGTGGCCTTTGGTATAGACGGCACCGGACAACAGGTTGATGCAGGTCATAGCGACCGGCAGGACATTGACGGAAAGACCGCCGATCTTAAGCAGCGCGTCCGGCCGGCTCAGATCCGCAATGCCGAAAGCGGATGCACCACGAAAGATTTCCAGATGCGACAAAAAATGATAGGCCGCCAGGAAAAACGGGATCTGCAGCAAAAGAGAAAGTGTACCCTTTAATGCCGAAGCCGGGCGATAATTCTGCTGACGGTAGAAGGTGCTGATCATCATCAGCTTTTCGTCGCCGGAAAAAGTGGCGCGGATATGTTTCAGCCAGCGTTCCATGGAGGTCTGCTTGTCATGCTCCGCCTGCTGGATGGCATCCGCGCGAAGATACAAAGGAAGGCAGAGCAGGCTGACGACGATGCTCATACCGATCAGACCGGTTTTTAAGGTGAAAAAATGAAGCAGAAGCCGGAAGACGATCTCCAGCATGTATTCAATCGGTGAGATGATCATTCTATAGAGTAAATGAAATAACATTTTCTGCTCCGGAAGATGGTTTCGCAAATTATAGTAAACCGGAATGGCTGACATCCCGATTTACCCGACTGCTATCATATCATAAGAAAAGAACTGTCTGCAATACCTTATTGACAAAACAGAACAAATGTTCTATACTTCCTTTTGCGTGTACAAAGCAGGCATCTACCATATTTTGTTTTTTCGGTTGCGGATAACCGGAGGAGATGCTATAATGTGCGGGTGTGTGTTTTGGTTTAAGATGCGGTTTTCCGGGAGGATTTGCTTCCGGTTTGTGTTGACATAAGACCGCAAAAGGAAGTATGGAGGAAAGCATGGCAGAAGAGAAGAAGAACGGCAGTTACGGCGCCGAAAATATTGTTGTTCTGGAGGGACTGGAAGCCGTTCGTGTACGTCCCGGTATGTATATCGGCAGTGTTTCGACCAAGGGTCTGAACCATCTGGTCTACGAGATCGTGGACAACTCGGTGGATGAGCATCTGGCAGGGCACTGCAGTGAGATCAAAGTAACGTTGGAAAAGGATGGTTCCGCAACCGTGGAGGATAACGGACGCGGTATGCCGGTGGAGATGCACGCAAAGGGTATGAGTGCGGAACGACTGGTCTTTACAACGCTGCATGCCGGCGGTAAATTTGATGATTCCGCCTACAAGACCAGCGGTGGTCTGCATGGCGTTGGCTCTTCCGTTGTAAATGCACTTTCCAAGCATTTAAAGGTTACGATCAAGCGTAACGGACACATTTACGAAGATGAATATGCGCAGGGCAACCCGATCACGGAACTGATCGGAGGCCTGCTTCCGGAGGTAGGAAACACCCGGCAGACCGGAACCAAGGTCAATTTTACGCCGGATGATACCATCTTTGACAAGACCTGGTTTAAGGCGGAGGATATCAAGTCGCGTCTGCACGAAACCGCCTATCTGAATCCGGAACTGACGATCCATTTTAAGGATGACCGTCATGAGGAACCGGATGAAGTGACCTTCCACGAACCGGAAGGGATCCGGGGCTTTGTAAAGGCGCTGAACAAAGGCAAGGAAGCCGTACATGACGTGATCTATTTTACCGGGGAACAGGAAGATGTCGAGGCGGAGATCGCGTTTCAGTATGTGAATGAATTTCATGAGAATGTACTCGGTTTCTGTAACAATATCTACAATGCCGAGGGCGGTACCCATATCACCGGCTTTAAGACACAGTTCACAGCCGTGATCAATACCTATGCGAGACAGCTGGGAATCCTGAAGGATAAGGATGCAAACTTTACCGGACCGGATGTACGTAACGGTATGACAGCCGTGGTTTCCATCAAGCACCGGGATCCCCGCTTTGAAGGTCAGACCAAGACCAAACTGGATAACCAGGATGCCGCGCGTGCGGTCAGCAAGATCACCGGTGAGGAAACGGTACATTTCTTTGACCGTAATCTGGAGATTCTGAAGAATGTCATCGGATGCGCGGAAAAAGCCGCTAAGATCCGTAAGAGCGAAGAAAAGGCCAAGACCAATCTGCTGACCAAGCAGAAGTATTCCTTCGATTCCAACGGAAAACTGGCAAACTGCGGATCCAGGGACGCATCCAAGTGCGAGATCTTTATCGTCGAGGGTGATTCCGCAGGCGGCAGCGCCAAGACTGCAAGAAACCGCGAATACCAGGCAATCCTGCCGATCCGCGGTAAGACGCTGAACGTAGAGAAGGCCAGCATCGACAAGATCCTGGCGAATGCCGAGATCAAGACCATGATCAATGCGTTCGGCTGCGGATTTTCGGAAGGTTACGGCAACGATTTTGATATTACGAAACTGCGGTATGACAAGATCATCATCATGGCCGATGCCGATGTCGACGGTGCGCATATCTGCACCCTGCTGCTGACACTGTTCTACCGGTTTATGCCGGAACTGATCCAGGAGGGACACGTATACATCGCTATGCCGCCGCTGTATAAAGCAATCCCGTCCAAGGGGAAGGAAGAGTATCTGTACGATGATGCGGCATTGGAAAAGTACCGCAAGACGCACAAAGGTTCCTTCACGCTGCAGCGATACAAAGGTCTGGGTGAGATGGATGCACAGCAGCTGTGGGAGACCACACTGGATCCCGAGACCAGATTGCTGAAACGCGTGAACATTGAAGATCCGATCCTGGCATCGGATACGACGGAACTGCTGATGGGTGCGGATGTGGCACCGCGAAAAGCATTCATTCACGAAAATGCAACTGAGGCAATGCTGGATATCTGATCCACGGCATTTCTCTCGGGGCGAAAGCAGGGATAATCAACATAAGCAGGAAATAAAGGGAAATACAAACGATGAGTAAGACAGAGAATAATAACGGGGAAGAACGGATCCTCAAAACCGAATATTCCGATGTAATGCAGAAATCCTACATCGATTATGCGATGAGTGTTATCATTGCCAGAGCGCTGCCGGATGTACGTGACGGTCTGAAACCGGTACAGCGGCGCGTGCTCTATGATATGCATGAACTGGGAATCCGCTATGACCGGCCGTATCGTAAGAGTGCCCGTATCGTCGGTGATACGATGGGTAAATATCACCCGCATGGCGATTCCTCCATTTACGATGCACTGGTTGTGATGACGCAGGATTTCAAAAAGGGTGCAGTATTGATCGACGGCCATGGTAACTTCGGCAATATCGAAGGTGACGGTGCCGCTGCGATGCGTTATACCGAAGCACGCCTTGCACAGATTTCCCAGGATGGTCTTTTATCCGATCTGGATAAAGATGTCGTGGATTATATGCCGAACTTTGATGAGACGGAAAAGGAACCGACGGTATTGCCGGCACGTTTTCCCAATCTGCTGGTCAATGGTACGGAAGGTATCGCGGTCGGTATGGCAACCAAGATTCCGCCGCACAATTTCGGGGAAGTGATCGATGCGACCATCGCCTATATCCGTAACGAGAATATTACCACGGAAGGGCTGATGAAATATGTAAAAGGGCCGGATTTCCCTACCGGGGGTATCGTAATCAATAAAGACGAGCTGACCGAGATCTACTCGACCGGCAGCGGTAAAGTGAAACTGCGCGGTAAAGTGGAGATCGAGCAGGCCAAGGGCGGCCATGTACTGCTGGTGGTAACAGAGATTCCGTTTACCATGGTGGGACAGGGAATCTCCAAGTTCCTGATGGATGTGGCAGCTCTGGCAGAGACCAGAAAGACCACGGATGTAATCGATATCTCCAACCAGTCTTCCAAAGAAGGTATCCGTATCGTGATCGAACTGAAAAAAGATACGGACGTGGAAAACTTCAAGAATATGCTGTACAAGAAGACACGTCTGGAGGATACCTTTGGCGTGAACATGCTGGCGATCGCCGAAGGACGCCCGGAGACCATGGGACTGCGGGATATCATCAGGCATAATGTGGCATTCCAGTTTGAGGTGAACCGCCGCAAATATACGAATCTCCTGCAAAAGGAACGGGAAAAGAAAGAAGTACAGGAAGGTCTGATCAAGGCTTGCAATGTGATCGATCTGATCATCGAGATCCTCAGGGGATCCCGTGACCGTGCAATGGCAAAAGCGTGCCTTGTAGACGGTGTGACGGACGGTATCAATTTTAAGAGTAAGGAATCCAAGATCATGGCCGGGATGCTGCGCTTTACGGAGCGGCAGGCTGATGCGATCCTGGAACTGCGTCTGTACCGTTTGATCGGTCTCGAGATCGAAGCGTTGCAGCGGGATTATGAGCAGACAACGGCGAATATATACCGTTATGAAGATATTCTGGACCGTCGTGAGTCGATGGCTTCCGTGATCATTCAGGATCTGGAAGCGCTGAAAAAGACCTATGGCAGACCCCGCCGGACCGTGATCGAAAACGGTGCGGAAGCGGTATACGAAGAGAACAAGGTCGAAGAGATGGATGTAATCTTCCTGATGGACCGCTTCGGCTATTGCAAGACGATCGATAAGGCAACGCTGGATCGAAACCGGGAGACCATTGAGGCGGAAAATCATTATATCGTGGAATGTAAGAATACCGGTAAGCTGGCGGCCTTCACCAATAAGGGCAATCTCTATACCTTCAAGGTTTCGGATCTGCCGCATGGACGTTTACGGGATAAGGGCGTACCGGTGGATAATGTATGTAACTATGATTCCCAGCAGGAGGACATTCTGTTTGTG
>JAEEGL014948424.1_pt1 | contig 13276 bp, 8 predicted proteins | sample 9134231 | NCBI WGS metagenome assembly JAEEGL01 (sample SAMN16246548, study PRJNA631951) | gut metagenome | biome: gut microbiome; feature: rumen; material: fiber-attached | host: Bos | place: Iran: Karaj | collected 2018-10 | reverse complement strand
TATTACCTCCACTTTGAAAAGGGCTCTTCGAAGGCATAGCAATCCCTCTAACCGGCGGGCCCCCAATGTGTGAGGTGGGTTACGCTCCGGGGTCTCCCCGGTATAAAATCGAGAAGCGTTAGAGGGCCAAAATACCCTCAGGTGATGCCCACCTTTACCTGAGGGTTTTTTGGTGTTTAAAAAATTGCTCTTGACATGGTGTGATATCATTATATATATGGCAAAAAATTTAGTAATAGTAGAGAGCCCAGCAAAAGCACATACCATCGAGAAATATCTCGGTGATGATTTTAAAGTGCTAGCATCAGTAGGACATATTCGCAAGGACACCAAGGTAGATAAGTCTACTTTTGATGTGACTTATGAAATTGATCCAGGGCACAAGGCTATTATTACTGAACTCAAAAAAGAAGCTAAAGCTGCAGACAAAATCTGGCTCGCGACCGATGAAGACCGCGAAGGAGAATCTATTTCTTGGCACCTATGCGAAGTTTTAGGTCTACCAAAGAATACCGCGCGTATTACTTTTCATGAAATTACCAAGTCTGCGCTTGATGAGGCTATCAAAAATCCTCGCACTGTAGATATGGATATGGTATCAAGCCAACAAGCTCGCCAAACACTCGATATGCTAGTAGGTTATGACCTTTCCGATATGGTCCGCCGCAAGGTACCAGGTGCTATTTCTGCTGGTCGCGTGCAGAGTCCAGCTCTTCGTCTAATCGTGGAACGCGAAAAAGAAATCGAAAAATACGAAAGTAAATTTAATTATAAAGTTACAGCAAAATTTGCTAATTTTGACGCTACCTATGATGGCGATGCTCCAGAAGACGAAAAAACAGCAAATGATCTTATTTCTAAACTTGTTAATGAAAACTTTACCGTAGAAGACATTGCTGATGAAGAGGGAACTAAGGCAAACCCTGTACCATTTACTACTGCCGCTCTCCAGATCGAAGCAAACTCCAAACTTGGTTTTTCATCCCGCACTACCATGACCGCCGCCCAAGGACTCTACCAGGCTGGTCTTATTACTTACCACCGTACCGACTCCCTAAATCTTTCCAAGCAAGCTACCGCTGCGATGGCTAGCTACATTGAGAAGACTTATGGTAAAGAATACTTACACGTACGTTCATTCAAAACCAAGGACGCTAGCGCACAGGAAGCACACGAAGCAATTCGTCCAACCGACATTACCCGCACATCTGCTGGCAAGAATGATTACGAGAAACGTCTCTACCAGCTAATTTGGGCTCGCACACTTGCAACTCAGATGGCAAATGCTAAGGTTGCAAAGACCACTATCAAAATCGCTCCTGGTACATTTACCGCTAAGGGCGAAGTAGTGATCTTTGATGGCTTCTTAAAAGTTTACGGCAAGAGTAAAGATACTGAACTTCCAAAACTCGCTAAAGGTAGCGCGGTAAAACTTACCGAACTTATTGCTCGCCAAAACTATGGCAAACCTGCCGCAAGATATACCGAAGGTTCGCTAGTTAAAAAGCTCGAGGAGCTCGGCATTGGCCGTCCATCTACTTATGCATCCATTATGACCGCTATCCAGGCTCGCGGCTATGTAGTAAAAGGTGAATCTGAGGGCGAGGAGCGAAAAGTAGTAGAGCTCGTAGCAAAGCCTGACAAAGAGACTGCAAAAACTGAAGTTACTGAAAAATATGGCGCCAACAAGGGTAAACTTATACCAACACCAATTGGCGAACTTGTTTCTGGATTCCTCACTGACAACTTTAAAAATATCGTAGATTATAAATTTACTGCAAATATCGAAAAAGACCTAGACCTTGTAGCTGAGGCCAAGCTCGAGCGCGTAAAAATGCTTCGTGACTTTTATGGTCCATTCCGTGATACCGTGCTTATTGCGCAGGGCGTAGAGAGATATAATAATGCAAGGCTTCTAGGCCACGACCCGGAAACCGGTAAGCCAATTTTTGCCAAAGTAGGAAAGAATGGTGGCTTTATTCAGCTTGGTGACAACGAGAAAGAGTCAAAAGAAAAACCTCGTTTTGCACCACTTCCAAAGAGAAAATCCGTAAAGACAGTTACTCTCGAACAAGCATTGAAACAGCTCGCTCTTCCAGCTTTGCCGCGTACACTTGGCGTAGCTCCAGACGGCGCAGAATTAATTGCAGCCAATGGTCCATTTGGTCCATATCTAAAGGGCGGCAAGTATAATATTCCAATGAAAGATTACGACCCGTACATTGTAAGTTTCGAAGAGGCTTTGCCACTTTATCAAGCGAAAGTTGATTCTATTATCGCTGACTGGGACGAGATTATGATTATAAACGGCGCATATGGACCATATATTAAAGGCCCAGGCCGTAGAAATAATGTAAAGATCCCGAAAGACATGGATCCAAAGAAGATTACCGTCGAGCAGGCCAGGGAAATGCTTGAAAACAAACCAAAGGCCACCAAAAAGACTCGTCGTGGTACCCGTGGTGGAGCCAAGAAAACTACAAAAAAGACAACGAAAAAATAGCCCCAAACAGGGGTTATTTTTAGCACGCTTATGTTTTTTACAATTTTTTTTTGTTTTTGTAAAAAATGTGCTACAATAGTAGTGGAAATTAATAATTTTCGTAGTTGACAAAGACACAAACTTATGATATTATAAAGAAAATTAATACTATTAACAGATGTGGGAATAAGGAAATACCTAATGGACCAAAATGCGGAAATCCTAAAAAATGCAATCTCCGGAAGCCTAAAAATCATTGAACAAGATCGTGAAAAAGAAATCATTTCACGCCGCTTCGGGCTCACCGGCAACAAAGAAACTCTTGAACAAATTGGTGAAATGTTGTCTATCACACGTGAGCGTGTGCGTCAGCTAGAAAAAGCAATCTTGATACGTCTCCAAATTTCCGCTGAGGAGAACAAAATCCCAGAGCTCGCAGCTGCTGAAAAAATCCTAATTAGAAATCTTACCGAAATGGGCCGTGTGGCCAAAATTAATGATCTCGCTGATAAGGTGTATGGTAAGGCTGCAACCGCGTCTCAAAAGACCGGCATTTATTTTATTGCAACCTTCTCAAAGAACCTTACCGTCGTAGAAGAGAACGACAAGTACAACGCTGCTGTTGGTATTGCTGAATACGGCGATGAAAAAGCTATCCGTGGCAAGGTTGATGAAATCGTAAAGCTCATTAAAGAGAACAAACAACCAATGTCCATCGACGAACTTGACAGCAAGCTAAATTATGAACATCCTGATCATATTAAAGCTATTGCGTCAATTTCTAAGGCTCTCGCTACCCTTAATGGTATGTGGGGTCTAGCAAAATGGCCAGCAGTAAACCCAAAGAACATTCGCGACAAGATTTTCGTAATCCTTGAAACCAAGAAAGAGCCAATGCACTTCTCTGATATCGCAAAGGAGATCGCTGATTCTAACTTTAAGCGCAAGAACGTAACTATCCAAGCTATCCACAACGAGCTCATTAAAGATTCTCGTTTCATCCTAATCGGCCGTGGTATTTATGCTTTATCTACCTGGGGCTACAAGAAGGGAACTATCTCTGATATCATCAAGTCTATTCTTGAGAAGTCAGACAAAGCTCTTTCTCGTGAAGAAATCGTAAAGCAAGTTCTTAAAGTTCGCAAAGTAAAAGAAACCACTATTCTTCTCAATCTCCAAAACAAGAAATTGTTTAAGAAAATAGATAAAAACTCTTATACTTTAGCCTAAATATGCTAAAATAAAAGTATGGATAGCGTCATACACTTTATTTTAATGCCGATATTCTGGATTCCTGCAGTTGGAATTCTGGCATTTTTAACCTATAAAAACTACAAAAAGCTCAACAAATTGAAAGTACTAAACGTCGACTCTGTACTCTTGATGCTTGAAATTCCTCGCGAAAACGACAAAAAAGAGCTTGCCGCTGAGCAGCTTTTTGCGTCACTTCACGGTATCCTTCGCGACAGGAAAGAGCTTAGAAACTCTGGCGGCGTACAAGAGCATTTGTCATTTGAAATTGTTTCAACAGCTGGGCAAATTCGTTTTTACGTATGGGTACCAAAGGTACTTCAAAGCTTTGTTGAAGGCCAGATTTACTCTCAATATCCTACCGTACAAATCTTCAAAATGGACGAGGATTACGCAGATGGACGCAGCAAATATCCAGTAAACTACATGACTGAGCTATCTTTGTCTGAAGACCAGGCGCTTCCAATTAAGACTTTTGATTCATTCGAAGTTGACCCACTTGCAGGTATCACTGGTACGCTTGCTAAGCTCGATCCAGATCGTACGGAAGAGATGTGGATTCAAATCCTCGCTCGTCCAATTCCTGATGATTGGCATAAAAGCACCACAGATCACTGGGTGGAACGCGTAAAATCAGGGAAGAAACCACTTCTTGGCTCTGGCCTTGACTGGGTATGGTTAGTAGAGGCTCTCGGTGCGCTATTTCGTCCACCAGCCGGGGGGAACGGCTCTGACGAAAAGATAGAACTCTCTGAGCGCGCTAAAACTCAAATTGCCAAGGCAGAAGAGAAAGCCACTAAGCTTGGCTACGAAGTAAAGATTCGCTTGGCATACCTAGGCCAAAATGACACTGATGCTAAGCTAAACATGCAGGCGCTTGTTGGTACATTCAAACAATATAATTCCACCAACCTAAATGGCTTTAAACAGGTTGGTGGCACCTTTAATAAGGCAGATCTTGCCGCATATAAGATGCGTCAATTCTCGGATCACGGCTTTATCTTGAATATCTCTGAGCTCGCTTCCGTTTATCACTTGCCGCACACCTCCGTAGAGACCCCTAATATCGTTTGGGCAAATTCTAAGACCGCTGAGCCACCTGCCCAGCTTCCAGTACTTACTGGCGATCCAAAGATTGATGAAAATATCTCTGCGTTTGGTCTTACTAATTTCCGTGGTATTAACCACCAATTTGGCCTAACTCGTCGCGACAGGTCTCGTCACGTTTATATTATCGGCCAGACTGGAGCAGGAAAAAGCGGCATGCTCGAGCTCCTTGCGCTCTCTGATATTTTCTATAATCACGGCTATTGTATTATCGACCCACACGGTGATTTTGCCATCGACAACCTTAAGTTCGTGCCAGAATCACGCATCAAAGACGTAGTTTACTTTAACCCTGCTGATACTGCCTATCCAGTAGCATTCAACCCGCTTGAAATCACAGACCCATCCAGAAAGCCAAATATCTGTTCTGAGGTGATTGGGGTGCTTAAGCGTATGTTTGGCGACTCTTGGGGTCCAAGACTTGAGCATATTCTTCGTTATACCCTTCTAGCGCTTCTAGACCGCCCAGAAACCACGCTTCTTGATATTTCCCGCATGCTTACCGATAAAGAGTTTAGAAAAGAAACATTGGATTATTGTAAGGATGTTACCGTTCTTCAATTCTGGAAACATGAGTTTGGCCAGTGGAACGAAAAACAGGTAAATGAATCTATTGCCCCTGTTCTAAACAAGGTTGGTGCCTTTACCGCAAACCCAATTATCCGTAATATTATCGGCCAGCCAAAGTCATCATTTGATGTACGCAAAATCATGGATGAAGGTAAAATTCTTGCCGTAAATCTATCTAAGGGTCTAATTGGCGAAGATAACGCAGCAATCCTTGGTTCGTTCCTAGTTACTAAGGTCCAGCTTGCTGCTATGAGCCGTTCTGACATCCCGGACATCGCAGATCGTCGCCCATTCTATCTATATGTAGATGAGTTCCAGAACTTCGCAACAGATTCGTTTGCTGTAATCCTCTCTGAAGCACGTAAGTACGGTCTAAACCTTACTGTAGCCAACCAATACGTCGCCCAGATGACCGAATCTGTACGTGATGCCGTATTCGGCAACGTAGGTACCACTATTTCATTTCGTGTCTCCGCAGATGACGCGCCTATCCTTGTCAAACAATTTGAGCCAACGTTCTCTGAGTCTGATCTAGTACAGCTAAATAACCGTAATTTCATCATTTCTATGATTATCAACGGGGAAAAGGTGCCGGCCTTTACTGCTACCACTCTTTCGATTCCAGAGACCCCTAAGGACAATTTTGAGGCCATTATAGCCAATTCTAGGGCCCACTATGCACGTCCACGCGCAGAAGTTGAGGCTGAGATCCGTGAAACGATCGAACAATCTGAGAAATACAAGAAAGATCTCTCCGATTCTGGTCGCCAGCAGGAAATTGCTACCCCTGTTTTCGCCCCTGTTAGAAATACCCCTCGTCCAAGGCCAGTTTCTCCTCAAGCTGAATTTCGCCGTCAGAATCTCTCGCCAAACGCCGCCGAAGGCAAAGAAAGGCTCGGACTTAAAGATCTAGCTATCTTAGTAAACCAACAACAGCAAGGGAAAGATCAAAAACCTGGCAAAAAGAAAGGGAAGAATCACTCTAATAAACAGAGTAATTCCCCTGTTTCTTCCCCTGTTAGACCAGAGACGAAGCATAGAGAAGAAAACAAGCCTGCTTCCCTATCTACCCCTGTAAAAGACTCGGCAAGCCGTACCCCTGTTGACACCCCTATTAACACCTCAGACAGCGGAACGCTAAATATTAAGCATTAGAACGAGAATTACAAAAAACGAGGGAAATACTAAGCCGGGAACTAAACCCGGCTTATTTAATGAAAAATAAACAAAAATAGCCGGTCAGCCACAAAAATACATAAAAACCCCACGCATCAACAATCGACTTTTCATTATATATTCAATGTCGCACAATACAGATTTTAAGACATTTAAGGTAAATTCAAAAGACGGTAAGTTAATCGTCTAAACGTAAGCAAATATGTAGGCTGGGCGGGAAATAACGCTTATGCATAATTCTAGCCGGTCAACAATACATATAAATCGGATCATTAATGGCCGCAAATATTCTTATTAGTAAACATTTGAGCGAACCCGATTGGAGGAATATTTTTACAGGTCCGAATCCGAAACTGGTAATTTTGGTGAAGACCTGACTAAAAATATTCTGACAATCGGACGTGAGTCTCAAGTTTACTAATAAGGATGTTGGCGACCTTTAAATGGCCCGATTTATCTGGATTCTGGCGAGTTTTCCACAGCTGGCCTGGATTTTTTGGCCCAAATTTTTAAATTTGACTTTTCCCCATTTTTATTTCCCTTTTTTCGTTTTCCCCTGTTATTTTACATATTTCCCCGCCCTAACGCGTAAATTCATTTATTGATTCCCGAACAAAACCCGAACAAACGGAGTAGAGAATCAGAATTATAGAAGGGTATAAAAATAACAGGGGTGGACCCCTGTTAATTTTGCCCTTAATTCCCTATTTCCAATAGGCCTTGCCATCTATACGTACATCTATATAAGAAAACTCGTTTACTCCTGAGCTCTCGAGGTAGCGGAGCATGCGATCTGCATCTTCAACAGATACACCAGAGCCACGATCAATAATCAGCTTAACACAACCCGGCTTGCCATCTAGGTAGAAGTCTACTTCCCTGATGGCCCCCTTTGGAATAACTGCCTTTACAGGAACATATCCAAGCTCACGGAAATCAGCCTCGGCTTGACCAATATATTCCTTCATACGTGATGTGATAGAGCCACCAGCGGCTGCCGCAGTGTCTTCATCAATTACCTCGATGGTTGGAGCGTATGGGACCTCAATAGTTGGAGAGTAATCCTCTGGTTTATTCCCTGTCGTGAAAAAGATCAAAAGCCAAACTAGAATACCTGCACCGACCAAAAAGATAATAATCGTAGATACTAGACGAAACTTTCTCTTCTTCTCATTCTTTTTATGAGCAGCAGTACGTTCCGAAGCTGTTTCGAGCTTTTCCCTGCGCTCACCGATCGTACGGCCTGATTTCCATGTAGAATGCTTATTTAAGCCTCTTTTGGCGAGTTTTGGCGGAGCAATATTTTCCTCTTTACCACCCTCAGGCATGATTACATGACCTCCAAGATAATATCGGCTAGACGCTTGGCGGCGTCTGCACGAGCTTCATCGTGAAGCTTGTCTGCCATCTCAGTGCGAAGTTTTGGATTTTTGATAAGTCTTCTAATTTCCTCTAGTAAATGACCAGGGTTTTTCATCATTTCTGAATCTGCAACCATAGCTGCTGCGCCTGCTTCGGCAAGCCTTTCGGCATTCTTTACTTGGTGGCCACCAGGAAGACGCTCGAATGGCACAAGGATAGTTGCTTTCTTCAAAGCAGCCATCTCGGCGATCGTAGTAGCACCGGCACGAGAAACAATAATATCAGCTGCACCAAGAAGCTCATCCATAGTAGTATTAAACTCCCACATACGGAAATTGGATTCGAGAGAGGCTTTTTCCCAGTTTTCATACTGTTTCAAATCTATCATGTTTTCATAATGCTTGCGACCAGCAATTAGCCCCACAGAAGAAATTTTAAGAAGCTCTGGCAAGATAACTCTAGTGACATCATTAAGGTTTTCTGATCCTTGTGAACCGCCCGTAATGACTACTAGGGGTTTGTCTTTATTGAACGAGAAAGCTTCTTTTAGTGATGCCTGCTTTGCTGCATTTACGGCCTTGAATTCTGGGCCAACTGGAATACCAGTCCAAACATAATTCGGATGTTTTTCAGCAATTTCGTCTGGAATTGGCATACCAAAAGCAACCTTCGTTGCCTTTTTCATGAGGACGCGATTTGCAAGTCCTGCTACGACGTCGGACTCGTGGATGATATATGGGATCTTAAATAGTTTTGCAATAATACCAACTGGCAAGCAGACGTAGCCACCCTTTAAAAAGATGACATTTGGGCGAGTTTTCTTTGGTAGAAGACGACAAAAGCTTGTAATAACTCCACCAATAAAGCCGAAGAAGCCAAGGATATTACCCAGAATAAGATCTTTCAACGTAATATCCATATGGGCAAAGTAATCGGAAAACTTCCAACCAGAATAGCGATGGAATTTGCCAGCCATAATACGACGTACGCGAATGTATGGTCCTTTTTTGCGCCTGCTTTGATATTGTTCTTCACCCCAAGAAACACCGATTTCGGTGGTAAGCTTTGTAACGTTTTTGTGATATTTAAAGTCAGTCCAGAATTCTACCTCGGTACGAGGTTTTTTGTCTAGGATTTCACGAACGACGGCGACGGCTGGAGTGATATGCCCGCCGGACCCCCCGCCCACTACTAATATTTTCATTTTGCTTTACCTCTCTACCAGTATAACATGAAACTTGTAAAACTAGACCAATCGCAAAACCAATAAAGATCATACTAGTACCACCATAAGAGAGGAGTGGCAATGTAATACCCGTAACCGGAACAAGGCTAGTCATTGCCATAATATTTACTACAACTTGCGCCAGAGTCCACGCAAAGACACCAGTTACCATTATTTTTTCGTTGCTATCTGATGTTCCGTCTGCAATTTTTAGCATATGGATCAGCATTGCGCCAAACACCACAAGGATCGCAAACAGCCCCACAAAACCAAACGTCTCGCCCATAATTGCAAAGACGGAGTCGTTAATAGATTCTGGGAGGTAGCCTGTTGCTTGGACCGAATTACCGACACCTACACCAAAGAACCCACCCGTACCAATCGCGAGCATTGCGTTTTCGATATGATAGGTAGAGTCTGTACTTTCGCTACCGGAAAGTGTTGCTATCCAGGCATCTACGCGTTCCCTGCGGTGACTGGACGTAGCTACAGCGCCAACCGCAACTACTAAAACAAGAGCTAGCATTATTAGGTATTGTTTGGACGGGACGCCAGCAATAAGGAGCGTACCAAAGATGATTGATATAAGAGCTACACCTGTACCAAGGTCACCTTGTGCAATCACCACTAGAAATAGCGAGAGGCCACAGATGATAAGTAGCGGTAGCCAAAACTCTTGGAATTTGCCAATAGTTCCCTCTTCTTTTTTGCGAGCGAGGAAATCAGCAAGATATACTACGAGTGCAAGTTTCAAAAATTCAGCTGGTTGAAAGCTTACTGGACCTAGATTATACCAACGACATTCGCCGAGCTCACATTTAGCAAGACTGGAGTGGCTCATTGCTAAAATCCAGAGGAGGCCAGAAAGGAATAATGCCAAAATCATAATTGGCTTAGCAAATTTACGAATGTATTTATAAGGGATTACTTTGAATGCTAAAAAGAAAGCCACAAGAGACAAACCTACAGAACGCAGCTGTCCGATAAAGAAGTCGTTTGCGCCATAATTGGTTCCGTAGGTAGAGTTTAGGACATTAGCACGCATTGGGCCGATTGCGTAAATCACAATTAAACCTAGTGCCATTAGGCCAAGTGTCGAGAAAAGAACCACAAGATCTGACTTGTGTTTGCGGTTCATTAAACTATGCCTCCAACGGCGGCAATAAATACGCCGATAATTGCTGATACGCCAGCAAGAATCCAAAAGCGCATAACAATTTTTGCTTCACCCCAACCTTTTGCTTCTAGGTGGTGATGGAGTGGTGCAGAAATAAAGATCTTTTTTCCAAAGAATCTCTTTGACATTAATTGAATGAGACTGGAGCCTGTTTCGATTACGAACATAAGGCCAATAATAGGAAGTAGTAAGAATGAATCAGTCATCATAGCTACTACACCAAGACCTGCGCCAAGCGCAAATGAACCAGTGTCTCCCATCATGAAACGGGCTGGTGGAACGTTGAACCAGATGTAAGAGAGGAGCCAGCCAACTACAGTCATACAGAAGCCAAAGAGCATAATGTTGCCCTGAAGGAGTGCAATAATGCCGTATGCAACGTATGCAATCATTGCAAGGCCGCCAGACAAACCGTCGAGGCCATCAGTAATATTTACGGCGTTTGAGGTTGCAACTACTGCAAATGTAAAGACTAAGATCATACCTACGACACCGATTTCGAGGTCACCAACGAATGGCATCATGATTTGAGTCCAGCCAAGTTTTGCTGCAAAGAACCAACCAAGTACTGCGCCAACTACGGTAATTAGGAAGAACTTTACTGGGCCACGAAGACCTGCTGCACCACGGCCAGAACCAAATACATTAATAAGATCATCAATTGCACCTACGGCTGCACCGCCAAGAAAGCCCGCGAGTGGAAGCCAAGTTTGGCCACGATCTAAATTAAAAATCCAGGTTACAATCGTAATTGCGATAACACCAACAAGGCCAGCCATAGTTGGAAATACGTGTTTGAACTTGTGGGCATGGAGCTTAGTCATGACAGGAAGTGCTTCCCCATCCACAGTAGTTTTCTTTTGCTTTTTCCAGAATTTATACTTGTATGCAAAATAAGTGTAAACTGGAGTTAACACCATTGAAAATAAGAAGCCAGCTAGTGCAAGTAGTAGCCCGTAAAAGATTTCTTCATTGATGATGCCCATTTTATAACCTCGGTTTAATTTTCAAATAATCAATAACGTAATTGGATAACGAATCGAACAAACCTTGCGCGTCACCACCGCCCAGAGCTTGGCCTTCGCCCCACATTTTAACCATTATAACATACTTTGGAAGCTCGGTGCTAGGACCAACAAAACCAATGTATGAACCAACCATCTGAGCAAAGCTATCATCATATGAGCCGTTCACGACAGTCTGAGCGGTACCAGATTTACCACCTACGGCATATCCTGGACGATCAATTCCCTGACGCGCTTTATAATCACGGTTGTGAACAAGCATCTCGCGCATCATACTACTGGTACCTTCGCTAAGGATTTGCTCGCTAGTTTTACCGGCAATTTCAGACGCGCTTTCTTCGTTTATTTCCCCGTTTTCTAAGGTGCCGGCAACTACTGTTGGGGTGCGCCAAACGCCGCCGTTTACCACTGCGGAAAAGGCCGTTGCGGTTTGAATCATAGTGATGCCAAGGTTCTGGCCAAAGGTCATGTTTGCATAGGTTGAGTTGCGGCCCCAACCTTCGTTTGGATCTGGGATAAAGCCCTCGGCTTCAATGAGTTCGATACCTGTAATTTGGCCAAGGCGGAATTTGTCGTGATAATAATTATATAGTCTCTCGCGGCCTGTTTGGGTAATATTATTTGGGTCGTCGCCGAGGAATTTAAGAGCCTGGATACTACCTACGTTCAATGACCAGTAAAGGGCATCCCTCATCGTGATGGTATGGTTGTTTAGTTTTGCCCTCTGTTCTGCGTTCCAAATTTTCCAGCCATCTACTTCGGTATATGGAGTATTTGTATAAGTTGTATCGGCAGTCATTTTGCCTTCGTTAATTGCAGCGGAAAAAGTAAAGCTTTTACAAATAGAAGCAGGCTCGTATGGAACTTCGGTGGTGTAGTTTGTATATGCGGAGGCGTCTTTTACGTTGCCGTAATTCCCTGGGTTGTAAGTTGGAACGTTGGCCATTGCTACTACTTTACCAGTGTTTGGATCCATGACGATAGCTGCTGCGTTGGTTGCGGCAGAATTTGCGACGGTACTTACCATGATTTCTTCTATGCCGCGTTCCAAACCACGATCGATAGAGAGTACCACGTCTTTTCCGTCTTCGGCTGGAATCTTAACGTTGTCATTACCGATAGAAAGAGCCACATTATTTACATCTGAAACGCTCTTTAATAGACCGTCTTTGCCGGCCAAAGTTTTATTGAGCGAACCCTCTACGCCATATTGGCCAAGACCATCTGAATTTACAAAACCAAGCACACCAGAAGCAAGTTCACCCTCTGGGTAAACGCGCTGGTTGTTCTTTTGGAACCATACGCCACCAATTCCCTTATCTGCGATCTTCGTTGCAATAGTATGTGGAACGTTTTTTGCAACAATATAATATCTAAGGCCTTCAGTGTCATATACTTTGTCGATATCTGCAGAAATATAATCTTTTGCATCCTCTTCTAGAGCTTTTTTAATATCGTCTTTAACGGTAACCTGTGGGTCAATAATAATAGAATAAACTGTTTGATTTAGAACAACTGGGACTGGCTCACCACCATCCATCATATAAATCTCGCCACGCTTAGCAACGATAGTTTCTAGCATCGTGTGCTGTTCGTTGGCTTTTGCTATCCACATATCATGCTCGATAATTTGGATGAAAAATAGTCGCACGGCAATAATACCGAGTGCGACTAGAACTACATTTTTGAGGATTTTAGTCCGCTGCATACCCTGTTACCGTCGCGTCTTCCATCGCGGCTGCAACAGTGCTATTTTTTGCGGTCGCTACAGAATTAAGACGCGCCTTTTCTACTGCGAGATCATCACGTTTTGCGGTCATTTCGGAAATTTCTGACTCCACTTTTGAGATTTCATAATCATAGCTAGTTACCTTGGTGCCCTCTGCCACATAGATAAGCCC
>JAEEGL014240734.1_pt1 | contig 13276 bp, 11 predicted proteins | sample 9134231 | NCBI WGS metagenome assembly JAEEGL01 (sample SAMN16246548, study PRJNA631951) | gut metagenome | biome: gut microbiome; feature: rumen; material: fiber-attached | host: Bos | place: Iran: Karaj | collected 2018-10 | reverse complement strand
ATGCAGGTCCTTCATGACAAATTCTGCAGAAGAAAGAGCCACATCCAGATATTTTTTTTCACCAGTCACTTCATACGCATCCATCAAAGCTGTAGTACAGAAATTGGTCGCCACAACTGTCGGCGTATATTTAGGGAACAAGAACAAACGACGTGCCTGCCAATCAAAGTTATATCCCCAACATGCTCCATGATAATGTCCCCGAGACTTCAAACGAATAAGCAATTCGGCTAATGCATGTATCTTTTGCTGAAGTTCTGCTTTTGAGCCAAAATCCTGTTGTAGCTCAGAATTAATGTCAATAACTCTATAAAGATTACAATATCCCTGCAAAAACAAGCCTATCCCTTTTGCGTTATATTCTTTGGGAACCAATGCTATCTTTCGCAAATTGACAGGGCACCTCTTAAAGCCTTGAATCACGCACAACCTCAGTATCGCCGAATGCTTCAACGGCAACAACCAATGAGCAAGACGAGAGTTTAGGCCGTCATATGGGTCCCAGCCTTTGAAGTTCTCTTTTATGCAATAAGAAATAAGATATTGAAACGAGTTAATCAGGTTTTTCTGATTCCACGACATATGATGAAACGTTAGAACTCAACCGGCAAACCACCCTCCTGTACAGACTTTAATGCGGCAAAGGTAGCAAGAGTTACATCAAAGATTTCTCTCATAGGAATGGGAGTACCCCCATGTTCAAGGGCACTAAAGAATGCTTTCAGCATAGCTTTTTGTCCTTTATCTTGAGAATGAGTTTTGAATTTGGTAGGATTGCCTTTCGAGAAAAATTTGGTCTCCTTAAAGTCGTCTATTGTGGCGGAAACACCAGAACTGAAGACTTCAAAATATTCTTTAGGCATAGATTTTGAACCATTTGCATAATAAGCCACGACCCCAGTCGAACCGTTCTCAAACTCAACAATGATATTCATCGTATCGTTCAGATGTTGAGTGTCTGGAAGTACTGATGCCATCACTTTGACCGGTGTGCTGCCACATATAAAAGTCATAAAATCTATAAAGTGGCATGCTTCACCAATGATACGTCCGCCACCAACTTTCATATCTTGAACCCAAGAATCTCCTGGAATACAGCCTGCATTAACACGGAATATCATAGACATTTTTCCGTGGCCTAATTTCTTTTTAATGGCTTGTGCATGGGGAGAAAATCGACGATTAAAACCGATCATTACACTCCGTTGTTTTTCTTCACAAAGCCGACGTATCTTTACTAATTCCTCAACATTCAAACAAAGAGGCTTTTCCACATATACATTCTTCCTGTTTTGCAACCCATCTATCACATACTTGGCATGGCTGTCGTGGCGAGTTGCAATGAAAAGAGTGTTTACGGCTTCATTTTTCATGATGTCATCCTCATTCGATGTGCAACTCTCAAAATGGAAACGTTCAGCCACTCGCTTAGAGGTGGCACCGGAATTAGTCATGACACTAACGCGGCGAATATCATTTGGGAGGTTCGGCAGTAACTGTCCTTGGGCATAACTTCCCGCTCCTATAAAAGCCACGCCAACACTACTTGTAACATTCGTGGCATCAACAATCTTGACTTCTTGATAGTGATGAGTTTTGTTAATATCGTATTTCAACACAATTCCTAAATATGGCTCCATCCGGTTAGCCACCATATCATATGCCTTAGGAGCATCCTCTAAAGCAAATATGTGGGTAGTGAGATACGACAAATCCATTTTCTTTGATGCCAACAATTCTTGAAAGGCTTCCATATTACGTTTCTCTGTCCAACGTACATATGGTGCTGGATAATCAACTCCTTTCTCCTCATAATTTAGGTCATAACGACCGGGACCGTAGCTGCAGGACATCTTCAGTTGCAGTTCCTTCTTATAATAATAAGGCTCACGGTCAAAGCCTGTTGGAACGGCACCAAGCACCACCACTGTACCCTTTTTCCGCACAATAGCCCCTGCAAAATTAACAGGATCTAGACTCTGTGTTGCAGCAGCAATAATCACTGCATCAACCCCTAACCCATTTGTAAAGTCATTAATTTTGTCTTCAATTCCAGCCGTATTGCGTTCTAATGAAATATCAGCACAATGTGCTGCAGCTTGGGCCACTGGAACAGGACTCACATCGATGCCTACAACTCGTACACCTGAAGCTTTCAACAAGTTACATACAATCTGACCAATTAATCCAAGACCAATTACCGCACAAGTTTCACCTAACCTCATGTCAGCTTGTCGTACTCCTTGCAAGGCTATTGCTCCCAATGTATTATAACAAGCCATAGCCAGATCCGCATCCTTATGCAACTTGACACACAGATTCACAGGCACACTCACAACTTCCGCATGATTGGCCGTCAGTCCACCACACGCGACCAAATCACCAACCTTAAATTCTTGTACATCATCAGCCACCTCTATTACCTCGCCAGCACAACTATATCCAAGTGGAGAATATGCCTCAAGTTTCTTTATAACGGTTCGATATGTTTGTACGAAACCCTGTGTTTTCAGAACCTGTAGCACTTGCTGCACCTGTTGTGGTCTAGATTTGGCCTTGCCAATCAAACTTTGACGAGCAGCCTTAACGGTTGAGCCCTCTGTTCCTGCACTAATCAACGAATAATGATTCTTCACCAAAACCATACCTTCACATAACTGAGGCATAGGCAGTTCTTGAACAGTCATATCTCCGTTAGAGAGTTTTTGTGTTAATTCTTCCATTATGCATTTTTTATTCTACATTTTCGTATATATTATGATATAACGTATAATAACTCACTGGTTGAGGAATTTCTACTGGGACATTCAAGGATGCCATCTTTTGAATACCTTTTATCAAGCCTTCCACGTCACGAGTAGCAAACAAACCCACACCTTCAGGGCGTTTTACCACATCCGACGCCAATACGGGTACTTCAAAATAGAGAGCCTCACGTATTGACACGGCATCGCCATCGGTATTGGTTGTACGTAATACTAAATCACACAGTTTCAATAATCTAACAAACGAGACAGGCTGTTCCCATATCAATATGCGATCCTCCAGACCATTATCAATTATTTGCTTTTTATAATTAGCCATTCGCTCTTTTTGTTCCGTATTACTTGCTACAACAAATACCAGATAGTATTGTGCTTCTTTATTCTCTTTTAACCTTTCCATTGCTTGAATGCACATATCCACCCCATAGAGATCTTGGCCATTATTCATTACAAGATTCCATGCATTGGAACACATCAAATAAGAACCATCTATCTTCCTTATATTATCTATCCATGTTATAATTCCTTCAGGGAGCGGTGCCTCATCATCCATATTGGGAGGAAGAAAAGCTGGTTGCAACAAATATTTGCACTTCCCATTACACTTCATGGTTTCATAACCCTCCTTGTTTACAAGAATTGCATAGTTACATTGTTTCAGCAACCACTTAGTTAGAGCTATAAAAGGTTCAATATTAGGGTCTCTGTGAATCGTAACAACCACTATCTTCCGCATCAATATTTTGCAAATAATAATATGCCAGGCACGAAGAAACCACAAACCACTATGAATGTGAATAATGTTCGCTTTGAAGACCTTTGCAAGATAAATAAATAAATTGCCACTACGTAAATTATACATACCTTGATAGCGAGTATGGCCTTCATCGACATAATCTAACATATAGTCACTTCTCATCATATCAGCCAAACGACGGATATGAATACTGATTCCACCTATACCCTGCGGTGCTGGTCCAACGAAAAGTAGCTTTCTCATTTATGATTCTCTTTTTCTTACAAATTTCACTGGATTCCCGACCCAACCCCCAAAAGAAAGTATGTCTTTGGTAACCACAGAAGATGCTCCAATAATGGTTTCCTCACCGATAGTCACAAGCTTACGAATAACTGTATTTGCCCCTATATATGTCTGTTTCTTTATAGTCACCTGTCCTAGTGAATAATAACTATGATTTCCATCAATTTATACAAAGTGTGTAACAATGGTACAGTGCGTGGCGACCTTCACCCCTTATTCAATTATGATTTCTTCTAGATAATTAGTGTCTATTATCATATTTTCGCCCATAAAGGTTTTTTTAGGATTCTGAACTTGGCCCTCTCCTCACCTATAAATCATAGGACGCCAACACCTTGCTGGCAAAGGAACATGTGTTACATGTATAAAATAGTTTCTTCAGCCTTGACAAATAATTTGGCAATCAATAACACGAATACTAATTATACATCATCTCAACATTTGTCTTCCAAATACCGTATAACTTTAGCTGGATTTCCACCGGCAACACAACATGGTGGTATATCATAAATGACCACACTTCCTGCTGCAATAATACTTTTTTCTCCAATAGTAACCCCCTTTTGTATAATACATCTGGCACCAATGAAAACGTAATCTCCAATTACGATAGGACTAGAAATAGCTTTAGTTTTGTCTAGAGCCGTACCCCTTTCCCTCCAATCAAGACTATGATGATTACTGTCATTAATCACTACCCCTCCTCCAATAAGGACATGCTTACCAATAGTAATAGACTTTTTACATAATATAATCGTATTACTCATACCGCTTTGTTCTCCAATAGTCAGAGTAGCACCCTCCCCTACTAATATTTTAGTCATTGTTGTTTCTATTCCAGATCCTCTATCGGAACGACTAATAAATCCCTGACCAATATTAACGTATGCCCCTGACTTAATAATAATAGAGTGAAGACCATCAAAACACACACTATTTTCGTCATCAAAGTGTACGCCATAATGTTTACACTCCTGCACATGATACCATGCCCAAAAAGAGTTCAAAAGGCGTATATGGATCCTAATAAAAAAGTGAAACATATAAAATAAATTACCCATAAATATAGAAGAATTATTGTTTCTCATCTGACATCCATCGATTGTTAATATATTCAGGGTGTTGATTAATGCCAACAATCCTACACGGTGCACCTACTGCACAGTTTCCACCTTCAATGGTATTGGTGACCACCGATCCTGCACCAATTGTGGTATTACATCCAATCTGAACATCCTCGACAATACATGTATTAGGGCCAATATAGACATTGTTGCCAATCCTGGCTGCATGGCTGTTGTTACTACCGATAGTACAACACTGACTTATATTCACATTATTGCCAATTATTGCCGTGTGATTTATTACAATTGCAATACCATGCCCGATATAAAAACCAAAGCCTATCTTTGTGGTAGGGGGTATATCTATACCATATTTCTTAGCATAATGCTCTTGAAACCATTTACAAATAGGGAAAAGCCACCCTTTGCGATAAGCACTTAGGCGCATCCATAATAAATATTGAATGCAGTGGTTACGAAAACTCGTTAACCATATTTTCAAAAGTGGTGCTATCTTACCATACACACGATAATAGTCTGATTGGACAAGAATGATACAATCTCTATATTGCTGGGGTAAAGGAATCCACACGGACTCGTTCAATTGATTGAAAGTGCAATTCTCATATTTCATTTCTTGTATTTTTTATATTCTTCTATATATTGTTCAACCATATGATGGATGCTATAGTGAGCTTTTACGTATTCATAAGCAGCATCGACCACCGAGACAGCCCGTTCTACGTAATGCTCATAAAGATCTTGTAACGTATCAGCCAAACTCTCCACATTACCTTTTTTGAACACAAACCCCAGCTTGCCGTACTGGATAATTTCGTAAGGTCCATCAGCATCAGGGACTAATACAGGCAATCCGGCTGCGATACCTTCTGCAACAGTAAGGCCAAACCCCTCATGGCGGGAAGGATGACACATTAAATCATAATCCTTTAGATGGGCATAAATATAATTGCGATTACGCAAGCCAACAAACCGTATTCTATCTTCAACATTGTTCTCTTTAGACAGTTGTTGTAATGAATCAGCACTACAACCACCTATAAAATCGACATATATATGTTGAAAGCCACGTTTATTAAGTAGTCCAACAGCTTTTATAAGTATGTCTTGACCTTTAATCGCTGGGAGAAGATTGGCCACTTGAACTACACGCATTCTTTGATCATTCAGCTGATAAGTCTGCTTTCGTACAATATCGTTCACACAGATACCATTCGGGATAGTCGTCACAAGGTATTTGCCTGGATAGCGTTTTTCTACATCTTCTTTTACTGCATCAGAGATTGCAAATAATTCCTTTAATTTTTTACATGATGTAGATAGAGAAATATTTAAAGCATGAACTGTTAGATAACAAGAACTTTTCGTCAGCAATAATTTACTAATATGCTCATTGTGTAGATGAATGGCATCCGGTTTCAAAAGCCACAAAAAATAATTTAATCGAATGATTATAAGTGGATTCCGCGAAGCGGGCTTTCGATTAAAAAACTTTGTAGTGACACTTACATTGACTTTTGACAGAACACTATCATCATAACAATCATTAATGACGACCAGTGTCACGTCATGACCAAGATTTGCTTGTTCATTCAATAAGTCCACAAGCATAGTTTCTGCCCCCCCTGTTTTTAAACTAAATATGAGGTGAACTATTTTCATGTTGTTTGGATTTAACAGAAATGATGCGTTGTATTTATCAAAGGTGTGGGACTACAAGTAATCTTGTTAGGATTGGTATTAAGCCATGCTCCCCACCAACCAAAGCTACTTTGAGTAATAATCTGATGCTTACAAGCGGCCATTAATTGCATATCCCGATAGCTATCTTTGGCTTTATTAAAATCAACAAATATTACTTTATCTTTCTTAAAATCCAAACCTAATATCTGTTCATTATCTTTCGCCCAGGACACACTTTCTGGATCACAGAAAATAAAAAATTCGGGATTGCGTACTTTCGTTCGGATATAGGAGACGCAACGTCTAAAATAGCCAAAACGATACAATGGATAATTAAAACCAGCCATATCACCACGACGGGCATGAATGGCCACAGAGTTACAATCTTTGATACGATTTATCATATTTGCATTCAACTCATCAGTGATATCAGGAAAGGTGAATGTTTTGCGGATTTCGGTTTCTATCTTTTCTATTCCACTGTTAATAAACTTAAAGGTTAAACGCTGTCCCGTTAGTTCATCTTCATTTGAGGTATAAAAGTGAATATTTTCATTTGAATATGAAGAGGATCTCTTTAAATCTATATACCAATTTTTCTTCATTTGAAGATAGAAATAAAAATTTGTCTCACGAAAATAATCTCTCCATGTCTTTTTTCTATTCACATCCACACCAACAAAAGAATGACCTTTCTCCTCAAAATTCCCTCGCATATTCTTTAACTGCAAACCAACCTCTTCAAAAGCACGTTGAAAACAAACCGGCCAGTTCCAATTATGCAGCCAGAACTCGCTTTTCTGAATAGACCGCATAACTTGTTGCCAAGATGAATCACATAGAAGTTCGCGCACATTTGATTCCCGTATACCAAAAATCTTTTCCAGCTCGTAACCATTCCATTGGCAAATTATATCGTTACAATCCGGAATATCATAAACTATATTTTCTATATAAAACTTCTCTTGGGGATTATCATGTCTTAAAGCTAATAATTCGCAATAAGAGAGCATTTGATTTCCTAATCCAGACTCAATATGTACGACTTTCATTATAACAAATATTCTTTTGAAACACAATATTAATGCAAATCAAAGGTACAATCCAATAAGAAGCAGTATAGATAGTAGTTCCTGCAAATGACAGAACCAATAAGTTCAACAATAAATAACTAATGACGGGAATAGAATAAAGCTCTTTTTTTCGTCGTATAAAACACCACACAAATACTATTGTTAGTACTATCCACAGAATTGTCCCCAACAAACCTAAACGAAGAAAAAGTAAAGCCCAAGCAATATCACCTGTATCCAACTGTGCTTGTTGTCCTTCGTCCGAGATATGCCCCACATTAAAGTTCCCCTTAAAATTATCTTCTGTTATATTACCAATTCCCAAAACTAAAGTCAATGGATTCTGTGAAATATAATGAAAACGTTCTTCTGCAAGCTCCTTTCGAAATGTGGTTGAGCCATCTTCAACTGACCCAAAGTTTTGTTGTCCATATATAAGTCTAGTACGAAGATTAGGCATTATGATTATCACAGATAATGCTAAAAAAGTGACGAGTAAAATACCACCAATAGCACTCCATATGGATTTCGATTTTAAGAACATCAAAATCACAAAGCCCAAAAACAGGCCAAGAGCTATAGATTTCGTTGCGGACAAAAGCAATGAAAAAGTCAAAAGAGTAAGGATAATATATTTAATAACCCGAGGATGATTACCATACCCCAATGCAACAAGTAAAACATAAAAAAGAGCATATGTAGAAGGTAGTGCACCTCGCTCTACTCCTTCAAATGACATTTTAATTTCTCCTGTAAAATAATGCAAATCCGAAATATACTCAAACACAATTATTAATGATACGCCTATTGTAAGATAATACAAAATCCGTATCACACGTTCAAGCCGATTTGAAGAGATGTACATTAAGGGCACAAAGATCAGGAGAAACAGCCAATGTCGCGAAGTTCTCAATACAGACCAAAGGTCAATCCCATTCATTATGAAATCAACTCCAATCGAAAGCAATATATAGATTAAGAAAATAACAATATAATTATTTAAGCGCTTAATTTCAGTGGCCTTAAATACTGACACATATTTAATAGGGACAATGAAAAGAATTATGAACAACAGTATTAATGCCAAATCCTTTGGTTCAAAATAATTTAATTCCTGCTCTTCAAAGAATGTCCCTATGCCCAAATACTCACTACTCAAAATGAGCAACCCAATTATAGACCATTCAATTTTTCTTGCAAAAAAAAGAAGTACGACAGATAAGAGAAATATTGTTAAATCCATAATTTATTAGGCTACAATACAAATAATCAAAACTACAATTATATCATTCCTCATGCTTTTGTTTCTTCAAAAGGAATGGCAAGAATTGAGTAACCAAACTCCACATAAAATCATTGCGAATTACATAATAATGAATCACGCTATAATACAAAACCGACAATAAACCTGCAAAGACTAGTACCCATAGGTAATCCATCAACAAAAGTTTTGTTGCAAAACATATTAGTCCAATAGGTAAACAAACCAAGAGATTCTTCAAAAGGTCTCCAGAAGGGAACTTAATCTTTATTGCTTTCTTGGCAAAATAATATAATAAAATAACTTCTAATATATGAGGAATAGCCACGGCATAAGCAGATGCCACCTCTGCATAACTGGATACGAAAACAAATAAGATTAAAACTGATACAGCTGTGCTAAAAGCAGTACTAATTAAAACTTCCTTAAACTTTTTAAATGATAAAAGTATCTGATTTTCCAAAATCTGTGCTAAACCAACAAAAAGGAGCTGAATCATAATAATTTGAAATGGCAAAACAGCCCTTTCATATCCAGTGCCCGCAACAAGACGTATAATTTCAGGAGCAAGTATAATACCTCCTATTATCAAGGGTAATGAACCTAATATTACAATGGAGAATGAATAGCCGACATACTTCTTAAACTGTTCTAGTTCTCCCTTCCCAAATAAGGAATTAAGATAAGGAACAAATACGCCATTATATGCACCTAGAAAGGAAAGAAAGATCGCATAAAGACGTGTGGCTGCTACAAAGTAGCCAACCGATGCATCGTCACACATTATTCCCAAAAAAATGATATTGAATGTACTATAAAAAGATAGGAGAGTACGATTGATTCCCATCGAGAAAATAGGGAAAATATATTCTCTGCTACCCTTTAAAGAGAATGTGAATTTAATGTATTTTTGTGCATACTTCCAATTGATAATGGCATTAACAACGACCTGCGCAATTGTTACATAAAAATAGTTGTCAAAATCCTCTTTATGACGAACAAAAAGGAAAACAGAAAAAACGTATAATAATCGTATAACCAAAGTCCGCAACGTCACATAGCGAAAATCCTGCACGCCTTGAAAAAGCCATTCTACAAGGAATATATTAGAAATGATCTTCGTGATGCCCACCAAATACAGAATGTTGTGTTCATACAGTTGTGGCACACAAAAAACACATGTTAAATATATCACTAATACAATAATCGACAAAACAATATGAAGTGATACCAAATGACTAAACACATGGTTTCGTTTCTCTACGTCATCATTGCATTGAGGTATATATCTGCATCCAATTGTTGCCAAGCCTAAATTCGCAAATATAATTGCATAGTCTACAATGCTCAGAGCAAAATTCGACAAGCCCAGATTATCTGCACCAAGGACACGTGTCACATACGGAAAAGTCAGCAACGGGAAAATATATCCTGACCCTGTAAGAAGAAAATTCCAACTTAAGTTTTTCTTAACAGAAGCCATATCAATCGTACAAAATATAATCTACATCATGATGATTTCTTTTATCCATAGGTGGCAAATTTTTCCAATTACCATAAACTATTTCACAGAAACGTTCTGGTTGTGCTGGACCAGGAAACACATGACCTTCAAAAATTAGTGGCTTATACGGCATTAATACTTCTTCATGAAATCGATATGGAAATGTTGTTCCATAACAATGCATATAATATTTTTTATTTCCCAATATCTTAGAAATACCTTCAAAAAGCGGATTTAATAATTCTTTTTGAACCCAAAATGCAAACCGAGCCAAGCAAATAGATTTACCAATCAAACGAACAACAGTGTGTCTGTACAGCAAACCAGAAAGTGCATGTAAAGATGGAATCATTCCTGGTACATAACAAAACAAATCTATTTGAAGGCCTTGATATTCAAAGGCGTCATTCAGATCATTGGGTTGTTTGTGTACATATTTACTATTAATATCTCTTAAAGTATTCCAAAAACGTAAACATCCTTTGTCCGTCCTATAACTCTGAAGCACAAAACGAGGATGGGGATGCTCAATAAGATAATCACACAACGTATTGTAATATTTTTTTTCAATCACCACATCAACATCATCGTCCCATGGGATAAATCCATCATGTCTCAATGCACCCAAAACATTACCACCATCCAATCGATATGGTACTCCTATTTTTTTACAAACAGCATCAAAATATAATAACATTTCTAAAAGACGTAATTGTACCTTACGTCTTCTTGACCCATCTTGATTATACTTCTCTCTCAGCTCTTGTTGGGTTTCCCCTGTGTTAAAAACCTTTTCCATTTATATATTTCAAGAATTCACTAATTGTTCTATCCATTTTTTCTTTCATATTTCCACTAATACTCCATCCTAAAGATGACAACTTTTGAGTAGAGAAAAACGATTTTGAAACAGGATTATATCCCTTCGCTTCCACATCGGATGGTAATTCGGTAATCACTGAGCAGCCATTATAATCAGCTATCATATTTGCAAGTTGGCGAATAGTAATATTGGAAGATTCATCCGCTATGTTAAAAGCCTCACCTCTCTTTCCTTTAAAAAGTATATATAAAAGCGCAGAAATACAATCCACAACATAACACCAGTTTCTACATTGTTCTCCATTACTCTTCATAACAATATTTTCATTACGAAGTACATTACGAATAAATTGAGCATAGACACGATTATCATTTTCTGTAAAATGAGGTCCATAGATATGACAAGGTCTAGCAACAACTATGTCAGCATGATATTCTGAAATATAACTGGAACACAGGGTTTCAGCTGCGCGCTTGGATGATGGGTAGCAGGAACGGGATAACATAGGATTAACATACCCGCTAAAATCCTCGGTAAATACCGTTCCGTTACCTTCACCATAAATCTCCCCTGACGAAATATAAAGAAACCTTCGTAATTCATGTTTAAGGCCATATTCCATTAGATTGATTAGACCTATTAAATTAGCCTTCATTACCTCTACTGGATGACTACTAAAATCGGATGGTGTAGCTCCACTTGCAGCATGAATGATATAATGAAAAGGGAAAGAACACTCCAGTGGATTATTTATATCCCATATTAATTTATTAAAAAACTTTTCTTTGTCATATTGATTATATAGTTGAGTCATTCTTTCAATGTTTCTTCCCAAAGCAAATACAGAATAAGACCTATTGGGACGACTCATTAAAACATCAACCAAACAATTACCAATTAACCCCGAAGCTCCTGTGACAAGAATATTACAGTTGTCAAACGTCTCCCATGGAAGATCAAGAGAAGCTGCCTTCTGGATGTCATTCAAATATGTCATTTTATCCATCGTTCCTTTTGTATATGCATTAATGCATTTAAAATTTCCAAATCCTCTACTGTCGTTATTTTAATATTCTTTTCCGAACCTGGGACAATATGCATTTCTATGTCTTCCTCCAATTCTGCTATTAATGTACAACTGGAAACAGAGTTTGTAATTCCTTTCTTTTTTGCCATTTCATGAGCAGTAATAATGTTCTTTAAACGAAACGTTTGGGGCGTTTGGGTTCGAATCAGTGTATCACGGGGGATACTCGTCTTTGTGCTAAAACCATCTTTGCTTTCCAGAATTGCTTCGCGACATTGAATGCCTGTGATAGCATAGCCATAAGCCTGGCATGTGGCGATATTTGCACTTATAATATCCTGTGACAATAGAGGACGAACAGCATCATGAATAAGGATTAAATCTTCCTCATTACATCCTGCTTCTTTTAATCCATAAATACCATTGTGTATAGATTCCATACCAGTATCTCCACCAAGAAAAATCCATTTCAACTTAGTAATGCAGAACTGATTAGCATAACTCTGTAGAACAGTTTCCCATCCTCTAAGACATACAACAGCTATTGCTTCAATATCTGGATGTAGTTGAAAACATTGCATCGTATGGATAATTATAGGTCGTCCATCAATGTGCATAAATTGTTTTGGAATATCCTGTCCCATACGATTACCTGATCCACCAGCAATTAGTAATGCAATATTCATAATTTTAATATTTAAAAAATAGACCTATACTGCTACAGTTTTATTATCTAATCTCGCAAATAAAACAATGAAAAAAATCTTATAAAAAATTAAATGTGATAGACCCCTTCCTGCTGAATGATGTTGCAACAATCGAGGACGATTTTGTCTTTGAGTTTTGATGCTTGTTGCTTGATTTCGTCGTGTTTAACCATGATGACAACGAGATCAATGTCGTTGAGGAAGGTATCAAGGTCGTGATACTGATTGGGGACGATGTCCTTTTTGACAAAAGGATCGTAGCATTTGAGTGGACGGGCGAGGTGGCGTTCTTGAGCCTCAAGCAGT
>JAEEGL012605667.1_pt1 | contig 13276 bp, 10 predicted proteins | sample 9134231 | NCBI WGS metagenome assembly JAEEGL01 (sample SAMN16246548, study PRJNA631951) | gut metagenome | biome: gut microbiome; feature: rumen; material: fiber-attached | host: Bos | place: Iran: Karaj | collected 2018-10 | reverse complement strand
TTTTTGTTTCATACCATGAGAATAACTATCAATGGTATCATTTAATTTATCTTCCATTTCAAATAGTTGAGCATATTTCTTGATATTTACTTCTCTTGTTTCTTGATCAATATCATACATATCACAAATAAAATTAATATAATCAATTGCTTTCATATGTTCATATGTTTCAGGATTATCTGGAACAAAAGCAATTTTTTTCTTACATTCTAAAGGATTCTCTTTAATAGAAATTCCATCAATTAAGATATCTCCTTCATCAAAATCATGGATTCCTACCATTGCTTTAATCAATGTAGTTTTTCCTGCTCCATTATGTCCAATAAATGCAAAGATATCCCCATCATTTACTTGAAAGGAAACATTATCTACAGCACATTTTTCTCCATATTTTTTTGTCACATTTTTAATTTCAATCACAGTATCACCTCTTTTTCATTATAACAAAATAAGAGGTATTTGAATACCTCTTTTTCCTCTACTCTGATATTTTTTTATCATCAATATATTGATGTTTTGCATAATAGAGTATTCCTTTGGCTTCATGATAAATTCTTTCTATTGTTGTTTCTTGATCCCTCCAATGATTCATTGAGGTTGGACTCTCTTTAGAATAACAATAACTATATTCTATCCAATGTGGCATATAACGACTTAGTGTTAATCTTAATCTTTGAATATGAAAGGGAGAGGAGACAACAATTAATCGATGAATATTTTGCAATAGAAATTTTCTTTCTAAAATCAATAGAGAACATAATATATTTTCTGTTGTATTACGTGATTCTTCTTCTGTGAATATTTTATCTTCTGGGATACCTAGTGATAATGCTTTTTCTTTCATCATGGATGCTTCTGGAATGGTTCCATTCTTTCCTAATCCTCCCGTAATGAAAATATAAGGGGCTCTTCCTTCTTGATAGAGTTTTACCGCTAATTCTACTCTTTCTTCACTATCTTTGGAACTACCAAAAACCCAGATACAATCTCCTGTTTTTCCATCATCTTCTGGAATATCAAATAATATTTTATTTATCAAAAAAGGATTTAAATCTTCTTCCTTGATTTCAGATAATAACATGTTATCACTCTTTCTTTTTCATTCTTAATCCTATTGTATCATAGAAAAAGACTGATTCCTCAGTCTTTTTTTAATCGATCTTTGGACCAATAATAGTATTTGGTTTCGCAATAACAAGTTTTCTTTGATGAACTGGTTGAACTTCTTTTGGAGTTCCATTAAATCCATAGACTGCAGCTTCTTCTTGAAGACAAGATTCAATAAAGTTTTCTAATCCCATTTCTTTCACGACTGGATTTTGAATCTTATAGTTCTTTAAGAATTCTGTACCAATAATATCTATTGCAATTCTTCCATCTGGGAAGTATCGATCAACAACGAATAATGGTTTACTAGCATAACCTAGACTCTGTTCAAAACTACTTTGTCCTGCTCCACTACCTGTGATTGTGAATAACTTATTATTAATCACCGATGCTTCAAAGATATGTAAATGTCCCATGTGAGCTCTATGAATATTACTTGAAAGACTACCTAAACTATTAAAGTATTTGGCCATACCAATGGTTGGAGTTGCCCCTTTTGCTGTACGATATAAATGTCCATAAGCAACATTATATCCATTAACGGTTTTACAACCAATTGGAGCTTGAATAATATCTCCATTTTCATTTACTACAAATTCACTTTGTAAAATTTCGGTATCAGCACCTGTTATACTCTTATAATTTTCCAACTCTTGACGTAATAATTTTACTAGGTTATAACCTTTTTTATCCCAATCGGAATTATATTCATGATTTCCTTCAGCTAAATGAATAAATTTTAGTAATTTTATTCTTACGAGTTTTTCACGAATGGCATTTTCATAAGGCATTAACTCTGGAGGTAATTTTAAATCAATTTTACTATAATCCACGTGATCTCTAATTAAATCACAATTTTGATAAACACCTCTATTCGAATCAATAATATCTAAAGATCTTAAATGACTTAAGATTTTATAGGATAAATTTTCAGCTATTTTTACAGGATTTAATTTATCTTTATCATATTCTCCCACAAATAAATTAGGTCGAATAACACCAAAAGAATCTTGAATCCATGGACGAATCAATTCTACATAATCAACTACTTGTTGAGCAACACTCATTGTTCCTAAATGTCTTGTTTCGTTCGCAAAGGAAGAATAATTCCAGCCATGTTGAAAATCTCCATTTCCCCAGATTCCTTTTGGATGTTTATAATCATAGAAGAAATGATCTAACATTTTTAAATCATATTCTAATCGTTCGGTTAGAGAACCTATTTGCCAGTCATTCCAATATAAGATATCCACTGGTTCTAGTCCTTTTCCTGTTTTATTAACATATTCCATTACTTCTCTAGAACGTTTCCAGTATGGAACAATTGTCATTTTTTCTCTCGCATCCCCTGTCACAGTCCAAGAACCTGGATAATTGGCTAACTTAGTACCTTGTGATACTCTAGAGTAAGTTGGGTCTTCACGAATAGAATCCTTAATACCTGGTAATAACTCTGGATGCTCTAAGAATTTTGCATCATCAATCATTTGAGGAACATTTAAGGTAAGTTGATCTCCATGGTAAGAAGCGGACATAAATCCTTGACTTCCATCCACAAATAATTGAGGAATTTCATGTTCTTTTCCTTTTTCTAAAGCACCTGATTGATATTTATCTAATCTCTGTCTGATACCACGAGATGGATCGGCATATTGAGTTTTCTTTGAAAAGTTTGGATTACTTGAAAGATAAACAGAGTTTTGTGGATCCTCTCCATATTGATCTACCATATTATAGACAACTTTAAACATCTCTGTATCTACTAAAAACTCTGGTTTAATATATTTAGCCAATTCTCCTAATGGTAATCCTTCTTTATAGTTTTTAATGGCATTACAAATTTCAGATACTCTTGTTTCTTGCTCTTCATCCGTATAGAAGTTTGTAACATCTTCTCCTCTTCGGATTAAGTATGGAATTAAATCTTGTTTAATAATAGGTCTTACCCAATCGTGAACTGATTTTAAATCATCTCTTTGTAAGAAATTATATCCTCTCACACCTTGTTCTCTCGTATAAATTCTAAACATATCTTCGGATAAGAAATACTCTTCATTTCCCATCTGATAAACTACTTTAATTCCATTATCATTTAACTTCTTAATTAATTTTTTCGCTGCTTTTAATCTTTGATCTAAAGTTTCATATTTTGGATCATTTAACATTCTTCTAGGAGTTTGATTATGATAGTATGTAGAATAAAATAATCCTTGAATATACATCGTATCTACATGATCAGCAATAGCCATATCTATGACATTTTGCATATCTTCTTCACTATTATAAATATTTCCAATATTAGCTCCTGCCATAAAGGATATCAGTGGAAATCCTTTTTCTGAAGATTCTAAAGGAGTTAAGTGAGTAAGAGGTTTTCGACTCTTTCTTCCTTCTTCAATAAAGTGAGCTCCAATACTCTCATATGTTCTAACATTTAAAGAAGCCGTTGGATGCATAGAGAAGTTATTTGCTCCTCCTCGATTTATTTTAATAAATTTTTCTACGTTTTTCTTAATAAAAGGATAGGCTGTTTGAAAGGTTTCGATATGTGGAATGAAGGCAATATCAATTGGGAATTGATTTTGTTTTAATTCTCTTGAAATAAATCCTTCACTTCTTAATAATTTTTCTAATTTTGCAACACCTTGTTCTGATGAAATATCAATTCCAGGAACGAATTTTACTGAAGATTGATTTTTTGAATTAATTAAAGAACGATATCCTCGATAAATATCATCATTACATAGAATATGATGATCTTTATTCTTTTGCATATCTTTTGAAATATATTGTACTAAATCACGATAGTTATCTCCTTTTGCAAGATACTCTGTCATAGATTTCGCAATTGGTTCAAATAATTTTTTATGTTCAGCACTTAGTTTTCCCTCTACTGCTTTCATTATAATTTCATAATGCTTTTCTGGGTCATACTCCATGTTGAGAGCGAATTCTTCTAGTTTTGTAATAGAGAAGTTTTCTTCTAATTCTCTCATAGCACGATGAGATAAATCATGTTCTATCGCAATGATATTATCATACAAATCTCTATTTTGTTCATAAGTTCTTAAAGCTTTAATCTTTAAACGTTTCTTATCGATTGTTTTTCCTTTTCCATGTTTTTCAAAATCTTCATCTTCTTTATAAACTTGAACAATATAATCAATATATTTATTCTTATCTAGACTCTTAATAATATCTTTTTCTTCTAGTCCTAGAAGAGCAGTAATATAATCTTCTTTGGAATCACAGGCTTGCATTAATAATGTATTGTAAATAGCATTCGCAACATTATTTATCTTTCTGTCAAAAAAAAGCAAAACGGGTTTTGTTCTACTATTTGCAGCGGCATATCCAGCAAGAGAAGCCATCACATAAAAACCACCTACTTGACTAATCATAATAGGAGCATGTTTTTCATTTTGTAAATTTTGAAAACTTTTTGCTAAGTCGTTGAAATCATCTGATGAACATAATTTAATTCTTTCATCCGTAAATTTTAAGTTAGAATCGGCATATTCTTCTAAAAATTCCGTGATCTTTTTTTGTTTGAAACCTTTTTGTTTAGCATTACATAATATTTGTTCTTCATTGTCCATTTCCTCTATCCTCCATTTTGATTATCTCATAGTTATTTCAAGTAGTAAAACAATTTTTCTCGTTAATTTGTTTCCTAATTTTTTCTTTTTCTTATTTTATAAGGTTTTTTATAAAAATAAATATTATTAGCATTTGTCGTCAATATCTTATTTCTTTACATTCTCTTTACTGTTATATCAACAAATACGGATGATTTTTGTTCAAATTTTTCTTAATAATGATTCTGTTTTTTTAGAGATTATTCTTTCATTCCATCTTTTTTCTTTCTTCTTTTTTTTATAAAACGAATGAAAAAACTCCTCTATATTTTCCATACGAATTAATATTTCTTCCTGAGATATTTACTTTACAATCAAACTGTTGAAACAGAAGAAAACAATCGCTTTTGATTGAAAAATCAAGAAAAAATCATTATAATGGTGGTAGAAAAAAGAGATGGAGGTTATTTATGGATTTTGAATTAGAAACAGAAAAACTTTTAAAGCTTATTGAAGAAAAAAATGTAAGTGAATTAAAAAAAGAATTATGTGAATTAAACGAAGTTGATATTGCCTCGTTCTTAAGTGACTTAACTGATGAAAAATTAATTAAAGTATTCCGATTACTTCCTAAAGATATGGCTACGGATGTATTCGTTAATTTGGATGAAGATAAACAAAAGAATCTAATTAATTCTTTAACGAAAAAAGAGTCTCAACAAATTATTGAAGATATGTATACTGATGATGCTGCTGACTTATTTGAAGAATTACCTGCTATTATGGTTACTTCTTTACTTAGTGGAGTATCCAAAGAAACAAGAAACGCTATTAATCTATTATTAAAGTATCCAGAAAATAGTGCTGGTTCTTTAATGGCTACAGAATATATTCATTTAAAAAGAGGTCTAACGATAAAAGACTCCATTAAAAGAATTCGAGAACAAAAAGATGATTTTGTTACTTATGATAGTTGTTTTGTAACGGATGAGAAAAGAACGTTACTTGGTACAGTATCTGTCAAGGAATTATTGATTAATGATCCAGAAACCTTAATTGATGATGTAATGGAAGAATGCGAACACCCTATTACAACGTTAATGGACCAAGAGGAAGTTGCGAATATCTTCCAAGATTATGATTATAGTTCTTTACCTGTTGTTGATAAAGAAGGAAGATTAGTTGGTATTATCACAATCGATGATATCGTTGATATTATCGAGGAAGAGGCTACAGAGGATATTGAAAAGATGGCTGCCATTACACCAACAGATAAGTCTTATATGAAAACTGGAGTTTTTGAAACTTGGAAAAAGAGAATTCCTTGGTTATTACTATTGATGATTAGTGCTACCTTTACGGGAAGTATTATTACCCATTTTGAATCTGCTTTAGCAGCTTATGTAATTTTAACTTCTTTTATTCCAATGTTAATGGATTCCGGCGGAAATGCAGGAAGTCAAGCAAGTGTCTCTGTTATTCGTAGTTTATCTCTTGATGAAATAGAATATAAAGATACTTTTAAAGTAATATGGAAAGAAATAAGAGTTGCTTTATTGTGCGGTATAACGTTATCTCTTGCGAACTTTGTTAAATTATTACTCATTGATCATGTAACAATGAATATCGCTATTGTGGTTTGCTCTACCCTATGTATGACTATTCTTTTTGCAAAGTTTGTAGGATGTTCTCTTCCAATCTTAGCGAAAAAAATTGGATTTGATCCAGCTGTCATGGCGAGTCCATTTATTACTACTATTGTAGATGCCTGTTCTCTATTAATTTATTTCAAAATAGCTGGAGTATTCTTGGGAATATAGAAATATATAAAAAAAAATACAAGTATTACTTGTATTTTTTTATTTCTAATAATTTGATATGATTCTTTTCAGAAACCATATATCCTAATTCCTCTAGAATATAAGGATTCGTTTTTGCTAAAAAAGCAATACGATATGCATAGTCTTCTACAGGAAATTTTAAATCAATTCCTACTTCTTTCATCGTACCAACAACATCTACTCCTAAACATTCTAATAATCTAGTAGATACAAAATCTTGTTTCTCTGGATTATTTTCATAAAATCTTCTTAAGGCATCATTGTTTTCTCTTACTGCTTTTTGTTGCCATACTAACAGATTCCTAATTTGACCTTCGGCTAACATAGGCAGTTTCTTTCTTCTCTCATCAAAAAATTTCTCTAAGTCAAATTTCGTCACAACTGCATATACTTCTCGAGCATCAAAGATTTCATCATACATTCCTTTTACATGAGGAGGACAAGTATCTTTTATTCCATAATTAGGACATCCTTTTGGGTGATTTTTATAAGGCCTGATACAGAAACTTCTGGGAGATTGACAATCTTCTTTTTTTAAACAAGTAAAGCAATTATCTTGTCTTCCATATATTTTGATACATTCAGGATATATGACAATGGGACTGATTCGATAGATTTCTTTTTCCATATCATCCCTCCTATTGGTTACTTATTATATCATAAACTCATCAAAAAAAGGCTAGAAATTCTAGTCTTTTTACAATACTTTTTTATCCTGGATGTCTTGTAATGTCTTTTCTTCCCAACTGGAAGCTTGTATCTCTGCAATATGATGTTTCTCTAATAAAAGCATGAGAATTCTTGATTGACCAATTCCTCCACCTATCGTGTATGGATATTCTCTTTTTAATATTTTTTGATGATAAGGAAGACTCATTCGATCCATACAATCCGCTTTTTCTAATTGTTTCACTAAAGATTCTTCATCTACACGAATCCCCATAGAAGATATTTCCATTGCTTGATCTAAAACTTTATGATAAATTAGTAAATCTCCGTCCAGAGACCAATCATCATAATCTGGACTTCTTAAATCATGCTCTTGGCCAGATTTTAATTTATCCCCGATTCCGATAATAAAGACCGCTTTCTTCTCTTTTACAATTCTTTCTTCTCGTTCTTTTGGACTACATTTTGGATAGAGATCTTCCAATTCTTGAGATGTTATAAAATATACTGTTTTTGGTAATTCTACAGATAAATATTTATATTTTTTCTTTAATGTAATCGCTGTTTGACGAATTGCTTTATAAATACTTCTAACCGTTTCTTTTAATGTTTCAATCGTTCTTTCTTCTTTTGTGATTATTTTTTCCCAATCCCATTGTTCGACTAAAATGGAGTGTAATGCATCCACAGTTTCATCTTTTCGAATAGCTTTCATATCTGTGTATAAACCTGTATGAAGTGGAAATTGATATCTACTTAAAGCATCTCTTTTCCATTTTGCTAAAGAATGAACAATTTCAAACTTTTCTTTTCCTTTTTGAAAGAATACTCCTTTTTCTACTCCTGTTAAATGATCTTGTAATCCGGAATCTGTTTTCACAAATAAAGGAGATGGTACTTTTGTTAGAGATAAACGTGCTTCTAATTGTTTTTCAAAGATTCTTCTGACATCACTAATTTCTTGTATTGTTTCATAAATACTCTGTTCTTTTTTCATATTATTCCTTCTTTCTTTTTAGATAGATTGTAGGTACTATCTACTATTTTTTTGATAAACTTTTTGAGTCTTTTTCACACCTTCTAAGAATTCTTCTGTTGTAAATTCTGCATCAACAAATTGATTCATTTTACTAACATAATATCTAGGTCTTTCTCCATATCTTGATAAATCTTTCTTTTTGATGAGTTCTTCTGTCATCGAATAAGATACTGGAAAACCAAAACCCATATAACAATGTGATAATCTCGCAAGACGAATAAAATGTTCTTGATCTTGATGTATGATTTCTGGACTTGGTAGACACTTTAGAATTTCTTCTTCTGGAATGTGTTCTTTATCTCTTAAATATTTTAAATATGAAATCAATTGATAGGATTCATTGAGAGAATCCATTTGATAGATTTCTTGATAATCTTCTAAACTCATAAATAAACCTCCCTTCCATAAAAAATACCCGTATCATCCTACAATATAAGGACGAATACGGGTATCCGCGGTGCCACCTTATTTTATTACGAAAAAAACCATCTATAGAATTCTATAAACGGTTTGTTACTTCATAATCTCTCTTTTCAGTTCTAACAAACCTAGCAATAAGATAACGGATTGCATGCCGGACTAGTCTACTGAGATTGCTCTGTTCGGTAGTCTGCTCAAGAGTGTTCTTTCTCCAAATGTTATTATTAGTTCACACTATACCTAACTCACTGAAATAACGATTTTGGATACTTTTCTCCTTCAACGCACTTAAAGTATATCATATTTTAATGGTTTTGTCAATTTTCGAGATAGTTCATTCCTTTTTATCACAACAAAGAAAGACTATTTTACTAGTCTTTCTTTCTAAAAAGGTCTGGTTGTTTTTGAATATTGTTTTGGTCGTTCTTCTTCTATTTCTTTTGGTTGAACTTCTTCTAAAACGCCTCTTTCTACTAATTTGTCCATTCTCTTATTATAGGCACGAATAACTCGATTCATTCGATTGGTTGATGCGGTATCCATGTATAAGTAACTTCTTTCCGAATGGTAGAAAGGTCGATAGGTTTCTAAAAAGTCTCCTTCTAAAACACGTACAGAATAAGGTCCATTTAATTGAAGATGATTTTCATCTGCTAGAGAGATTTCTATATAAAGAGAAATATCATCTAGTAACTTACAACGATAAAAGATTTTAGGAGGCTTGATATGAGATACAAACTCATTTAATCCTCCATTTATGAAACCTGCTTGAAATAATTGTCCTTTTGTAACCCCTTCTTTTAATTGATATTCTTTAATTTTTTCTAAACTCATAATGAACACTCACTTTCCAAAATTATTATATTGAACCTCAAATTATTTATCAATTTGAATTATTTTGTTTGCGAAATGAATCAATTCACTCATTAATTCTCGATATTCTTCATTCATATTCCACACAGTATCTTCACTTAAAACACCTGCTTTGATCTTTTGAATCTTTCCTTGTTCATAATTTTCCTTATCTTGAAACCATTCTTTACTACCATAATACTTATTTAATAATTTCATTTCTTTTTGATTATCTTGTAATTTTTGAAAAGCTTCTTCTAAATCATGAATACATTTTAAGGTGTTATCTAATCTTTCTTCATTTCTTTTAATTCTATCTATCATCTTCCTTAACCTTCCTTTTATGATAATCCATTTTTATAATACCAAAAGGCCTTCATTCCATACGTTTTATGAATATCAGATTCTTGCCATTCTCCAGAAGTCATGCGAGCTAATTCTTCCTCTTGTAATTGTTTTGCTTCTTTTAAACTTAGTTCCTTATTGTGATAATAGATGAGACCACAAACTTCTGGTAATTCCACTCCTACTAATGTCTCTAAATTATTGATATCAAGACAAGTATAAACACGTCTTGATAGTTTTAGTTGATGTCCTCTTCTTAATCTAGGTAAGGCTAATGTTCCTCCTACCACATCTGGTAATATTAAATCTTTATCATCGGTTACATTAGGAAGAATCACTCCATACTTCACAATTTTCGGAAGTTGGAAACCACATCTTAATATTTTTTGATACATATCATGGTAGATAATCGATTTCTCATAGTAAACTAATTGATGTTTGTAAAGATCTTCTTTTTCGATTCCGATTTCTTCTGGAGTACAATCATATACAATCGCTAAATCTTTTCTTCTGTCTCTTCCTCTTTTCATTTTTTCTACTCTTGGATCATAATTACTATAGGAATATAAAAGAGTTAATTCTTCTAGTGTTAATTCACGAATTTGATAATTTTGATACATTCTATCTAATAAGTCTAAATCATATTTCTTTTCGATATATTTTTCTCCATATTTCATACTATTTAATTTCTCATTTAATATGGATTCTAAAGATCCTTCTACTTTTTGATTTGGTCCAATTCCTTGAACATCTAAAACTTCTTCCCAATGAGATAGTGTCATCATCATTCGTGGAATTGAATAATTACCCGTTTCATCTTTCGTTAAATAAATCCTACAATTTACCACTTTACTAGGATCATCTATATAATGATATACGCTATCTTCTTTATTGAGAATTCCTTCTATTTTCCATCCTGTATTAAATCCTTTTACGGTATCATGTAATTTTTCAAATTCTGTTTTTTCTCCTTGTTTCTTTTTCTTTTCGGAATCCGCTAATATTTCATGATAAAAATCAACCCATATTCCATCTTGACTCAAAGGAGTTTTCTCCACTTTCTTTTGATATTCTTCAAAATATATTCCAAATAAATCTTTAAATGTTTTTAATCTTAGTAATACTCTTAAATTATATCTACTAAGATCTCCTTTAAATTTCTTCTTAACTTCTTTAATACTCTTCTCAAGTACTTCTTTATCTAATCTTGCGAAGAATGAAGTTTCTCCATCTCTTCGAGGTTCCATCACTCCTTGATGATAAGATGCTGTTTTTAAAACTCCTAAAAAAGCCCACATCTTAGCCCATAGTGGAATAGAATTTGATTCTTCACTCGTAAAATAATCAAACCAAGAATCGATTCCATCTTTTTGCTCACGAATGAGTGCTTGAGTATAATATTTTTTTAAGTCTACGTCGTATAAATATCTACTATTTTCTGGTTTCACTAAGTTATGTTTTCCATGTCCATCGATAGTCATTTTTTCTTCTTTACTCTTATAATAACTCATTGGAATATCATGTTCTTTTACAACATATTTTGCATAACAAAGTTCTCTTACCATTTGGGAAAAATCTTCTTTGGATAACACCGGTTGTTGTTCTTCCTCTTCTTTTAAAACGTCATATAATACTTTTACAAATTGTTCACTTGAACTCATAAAGGCACCTTCTTTAATCAATGTTTATTATACTGATATTCTAAGGAAATGCAATAGAAAAAAAGACTAGTATCTCTAGTCTCTTTTTGGTTTTCTTATGGAGTATACTAACCACTTATTATGTTCTTCTCCACCTTCTTTATGAAAGTCCATTACATCATAATCAGACTGTTGAATAAACTCATCTAATTTCTCTTTGGTATAGTAATGAAAGAAACGGTCTACACCCATATGATATTTTCCAGGGAAATCTACCCATTCTTGATCAACACTCTTTGCTTCTCGATTGATGACATTGAATACAAATATTCCATTATCTTCTAAGGCATCATGTATTTTTTTGATTGCTCTTTGAGCATCTTCTTCCGTAAAATGAACAAATACTCTCCAACATAAGATTCCATGATATCGTTCTGGGAAATCATCTTCTAAGAGATTAAATGTAATTGGATTTAAACCTTTCTCTCTCATCACTTGAAGAAAGTCATCAGCAATATCACTTGGTACTACTTGAAAACCAAGAGATTCTAAATATCTCGCATTTTCTCCATCTGCAGAACCTATTTCTAATATTTTTCCTCCTTCAGGAATGGATTCAAAACAAGTTCTTAAGTAATCTTGTAATACCTTTTTCTTTTTTTCTGCTTTGATAGCGTCTAATTGAGTATGTACTTCGGAATTATCAAGATATTTCGAAGCAGCTTTTTGGTATATAGCTACTGTTTTGGCATTTTCTTCCGATGATTTTCTTTTCATCTGCATAATCCATTGCTTTGCTTTTCTTGATTGGTTTCCTTCGGCAAAAACCTCATAATATTTTTGTAAGAGAACATCTCCATATTCATATACAACATCTTTCTCTAAAAAACTATAACAACCAATTACTTCTAAATGAGCATAAGAATCCTTTTTCCAAGAATCTCTTTTTCCACGCATGATAAAAAAATACTCATTCGTACTCTCAACCCATTCATCAAATTGATCTAGTTCTTTTGATCTATAATAAAAACCTAAATACTTTCGATTTCCTTCATTTGTGATAAGAGAAACATTTACATTAGTTCCTTCTTCTGTTGTAATTTCTCGAAAGAATAAATACTCTTCCGGAGATAAATAAATTATCTTGTCTTTCCCCATAAACCCTCCTGATTTTTTCTAAGAAGAATGCTAATGGATAGAAACATTCCATTCTTCTAAAAATTCTTCAATATATTGATTGATAAATTCAATTCTTTTCTTCGCTAAAGATTTTGCTGTTTCGGTATTCATATTCTTTCCTAATTTTACTAATTTATTATGAAAGAAATGAATAGTACTAACATCTTTCACTTTTTCTTGATAACCATTAAAATCTTCAAATGGAATGGTTTCATCATACATTACTTGTTGATTCTTTCCTGCATATTGAAAAGCTCTCGCAATTCCTATCGCTCCAATGGCATCCAAATTATCGGCATCTTGTAAGATTAAAGTATTAAGATCTTCTACATTGTTTCCATCCCAATTATAATCTTCATGATGTTCAATACAATATAAGATCTTCTCTATTTGATCCTTTGTTAAGGATAAATTTGCTTCTGCTAAGAGTCTTCTTACTTCGGGAATGGATTCTTTGGGAGTAACATATCTTCCTTCTTTCTGTTGCATCAATCGATGAATATCATGTAGATAAGAAGAAACGGTTAAAATAACAGGATCTCCTCCTTCTTTTTCAGCAAGAAAAAGGGATAATTTCATCACTCTTAAAAAATGATGTATATCATG
>JAEEGL010349357.1_pt1 | contig 13276 bp, 8 predicted proteins | sample 9134231 | NCBI WGS metagenome assembly JAEEGL01 (sample SAMN16246548, study PRJNA631951) | gut metagenome | biome: gut microbiome; feature: rumen; material: fiber-attached | host: Bos | place: Iran: Karaj | collected 2018-10 | reverse complement strand
GTAATGCTCAATCATGCCAGAAATCTCATTGCGGCGTTTTTCCCAGTCTTTGTATTTTTTTACGCCTTCAAGCGCATTGTGAAGGGTGCGGCAAATTTTTAAATCTTTAGCCTCAGGATAAAAAAAATTGGAATTCTCTTTTAACGGTTTTTCTTCGTTAAAATAACGCCTGATTTCTTTGTTTTGGGCTAATAAATTGAAATTCAATGTAATACATAACACTGAGGAAACTAATAATTTTATGCTTTTCATAATGGTTTAAGATTAAAAACAAATTATAATGCAAAATTATGAAAAAAAATAATTTATTTTTGTAACTTTTTTACTGCTAAATACGTCTTACGGGAAAATAATTACAAAAAACAATAAAAACCATGAAAAGAATATTTTTAATATTAACAGCAGTATTTACTTTTACGACTGTTTCTAATGCTCAAAACGGCATGACGGGTGAAATTTTAAATTCCCTTGATAGAGCAATTGAAATCCTTGAAGAAAAACAACAGGATTTTGAAGACGGTAAAAAAGAATTTCAAAGACTTATTGACAGTATTTCTACTGTCGTAAATGATTTGAATCAGCAGAAAATTGAGGCTTTAAGAAACGGAATCAAAGATATAGATTCTTCGATTTCGGACACTAAAAACCGTTTGAAATGTATTGACATGCTCCGTGATGAGTATGACAGAAATCGCAACAAGGATTTTATGATTTCGGACGGGGAAAATTCCGTTGAAGGAAAATCTATCAGCGAAGGATTTTTAATCACATCTATTTGCGGAAATGATACTGTTATTGTAGAGGCAAATAAAGACGGTTCGTGCAAAACTATTGTTAAAAACGGCAAAGAAAATGTTGTTGTAAGAAGTGGTGCTATAGAACAAAAAGATGTTAATTCTCATTCTATTTTCCCGCGCCGTTATGAATTTCGTGTCAAAAGAGTTAATTTTGACAGTCATTTAGGCGGAATATTTTTCGGAATCAACGCTTTGAGAGCTCCTGAAGGTGAGGAAGTTCCGGATTTTATGAATTTGAACGAAAGCCGCAGTCTGGTTTTTGATGTTACTTTTATGAGTTTTGACATTCCGTTTTGTAACAATTTCGGAATGGCGGCAGGTTTTAATTTTGAGTTCAATCATTATTCCTTTTCTACGCAAAAACCGTTTGATTTAAAAGTCGCTGATTCTCATGTTTATGCGGATTATCTTTCGCCGATTTCCGATTCTTTCAAACGTCATAATTTAAGGCTTATATATTTTAACGTGCCGATTATTATGGAATATGAAATTCCTACGCGTTCAGGAGAACTTTATGTTCAAGCAGGTATTAAAGGCGGTGTCAGAATCGGCAGCAGAACAAAACAAGTTTACGAAGTAAACGGTTCAAGAAAGAAAAACTGCGACCGTAGTTCTTTTGAAACTCAATTGTTAAGATATTCATTTATAGGCGGTTTAGGTTTGGGAGCTTGGCAGATTTACGGAGAATATTCACCCGTACCGCTTTTTAAGGAGGGTCACGGTCCTGAACTTTATCCTTTTGCGTTAGGCATTAAATTGAGTTTTTAATTCTTTCTCTTAAAAAGAAACAAGATGACTTTGGAAGAATTTAATAAAAGTGCGGATTTGTATTCTGACAATCTTTACAGATTTGTTTTAAAAAATTTGCGCGACGAGGATTTAGCTCGAGATACGGTTCAAGAGGCATACGAAAAACTTTGGATCAAACATCAGGATATTGATTTTGGAAAATCTAAACCGTATCTTTTTGCTTGTGCTTATCATTCGTTGATAGATGTTGTCAGGAAAAAACGAAATTGTTTTTTGACCTGCGATGAGGCGGCCGTGAATATTCCTCAAAAACATTTTTCTCAGTTCAGCGGTATAACAGAGGCTTTGAACGAGGCTTTGAATCAACTTTCTGCCGAACAAAAAAGCGTAATTCTTTTAAGGGATTACGAAGGTTATTCGTATGAAGAGATTTCGCAAATCACGGGTATGACTCTTGCGAGCGTAAAAGTTTATATTTTCCGCGGCAGGGTTGCGATGAAAAAGAGACTCGAACTTTTAGGTTTAACCGTTAATGATTTGGAGGACTAAAAAAATGGATATAAATTTTTCTGAAATCGAGGCTTATCTTTTGGATTATGTTGAGGGACGACTTTCAGGGCAAAAAGCACGTCAGGTTGAGGAATTTTTAGAAAAAAATCCTCAATACGCTCAAATGCTTGATTGTCAAGAGGAACTCCCTTTGAAGGAATTTTTGGACGATGATAATTCCGTTTTTCTCGAAAAAGATTCTTTGAAACATACTTCAGAATTTGATTTTCAGGATGTTCCGTATTTTGACAGATTGTGTGTCGGTGATTTGGAAGGTGTTTTAACAAATAACGAAAGGAAAGAAAAACAGCGCATTATCTACGAAAATCCTGAATTAAAACGTGATGTTTTGCTTTATGAAAAAACGAAACTGTCTTTCGATGAGTCTATAGTTTTCTTAAAAAAAGAAACTTTAAAACGCAGAGTTTTAATACCTTGGGTCAAAATTTTAGCGGTTGCGGCAATGATTTCGGGTTTGGTTTTAACCTTTTGGTTGAAAAGCGGAAACGATTTTGAAATTTCACCTGTTTCTTTTTCTTCGCATCATGTCGCACAAAGGGAAATTCCTGCTGTGCATGAGGCTCTTGAAACTAAACCGCTTGAAAATAAAACGTTGAAAAATAATACCGCAGAAAATCAAAAACCTCAAAATCTTGTTAGTTGTTATTCTGAAAAAATTGACGATGAAACCAAAGTTGATGAAATTTTTCAGGAAGACGAAATAGGGCAGGAGGAGGATTTTGTTTCAGTTGATTTTTCTGAAATTAGGATTGAGCAAAAGGAGTTTTCGGGTCTTGACGAAGATATTAAAAACTATGTGGATGAAGAAGAATTTTATGATGATATTTTTGACGATAATATAATTAAGCCGGATTTTATCGGCAGTAAGATTTACCGTCTAAAACGCAAATTCCGTGTGGAACTCACCCGCGGTAACGACGGCCGTTTCAAGACTTTAACTATTGTTACCTCCGATAAAACGTATTGCCTTAGCAAACGGGATAAATTATTCCGTTAAAGGCGTGCATCAATGATACTTTTGTCCAAAAATCCTTTAACGTCGTAGACTACGCTTAGTGGTTTGCGGCGTTTTTTAATGTCAAAATTTTTAAAACAATCATGCGCAACTGTCAGAATTATGGCATCGAAAGTTTTCTCTTCGGGTAAAGTTTCTAATACTTTTATCGCAAAATCTTTTTCTGCTTTTTCTTTGTCGGCAACGGGGTCATAAACCTCGATAAAATCAGTGTATTCCTTAAAAACATTAAAAATATCTGCCGTTTTGGAGTTGCGGACATCGGGGCAGTTTTCTTTGAAACTGAAGCCGAGAATTAGAATTTTTGAATCTTTTATTTTGATACCTTTGAGATTCATAAGGCGTATAACTTGGTTTGCAACGTAATTTCCCATTGAATCGTTCAGCTGTCTTGCGGATAACATTAGCATCGGCATAACTCCGTAAATTTCAGCCTTTTGAATCAGATAATAGGGATCAACCGAAATGCAGTGTCCGCCTACGAGTCCGGGTGAAAATTTTATGAAATTCCATTTCGTTGCTGCAGCCTCCAAAACATCATGGGTATCAATTCCCGCAGCGTTAAAAATTTTTGCTAATTCGTTGATAAACGCGATATTAACGTCCCTTTGACAGTTTTCGATGATTTTAGCAGCCTCTGCCGTTTTGATGTCTTTGGCTTTGAAAGTGCCGTTTTTTAGGACGGAATTATAAAGATTGTCAATTTTTTCAGCGGCTTCTTTTGTGGAGCCGGAAGTGATTTTTTTGATTTTTTCAATTGTATGAACCTCGTCGCTCGGATTTATGCGTTCGGGAGAATAGCCGACAAAAAAATCTCTATTGAATTTCATTTTGCTTTCTTCTTCCAAAACGGGAACGCATATATCTTCCGTAACTCCCGGATAAACAGTGCTTTCGTAGATAACTATATTTCCTTTTTTTAGATGATTGCCCACGGTGTGGCTTGCTGAAATCAGCGGTTGAAGGTTCGGACGGTAATTTTCGTCAACTGGTGTAGGAACGGCGATAATAAAAAAATCGCAGTCTGAAATTTCTTCTTTGTTATAAGTACATAAGAAATCAGGATTCTCGGATTTGATTTTTCTGACTTTTTCTTCGTCGTTGTCAAATCCGATAACCCTGTATTTCTTGGCAAACAATGCTGCTAACGGTTTACCAACGTATCCTAAGCCGATGACACAAATTTTAGTCATCATTAAATTTTGAATGCCGTGGTACTTGAGCGGAATCTGTTGGCTTGGTCGTTGAGTTCTTCTGCCGAAACTGCAAGCTCTTCGCTCGCTGCCGCATTCGCTTGAATTGAAGTGTTAAGCTGGTTAACGTTATCATTAATTAATGAGATAGTCATCATTTGGTTTTGTCCTGCCTCTGAAATTTGATTGACAATCTCGGCACATTGATTAACCTCAGGCAAAATGTTCGCTAATTTTTCGTGTGCCAATTCCGTTGCTTGAACCGTATTTTGTGCGCCGTCAATAATATCTGCTGCCGATTTTTTACATTTTTCGGCGAGTTTACGGATTTCTGATGCCACAACGGCAAAGCCTTTGCCTTGTTCTCCGGCTCGGGCGGCTTCAACGGCTGCGTTAAGAGCAAGAATATTGGTTTGGAACGCAATGTCGTTGATAATGTCAATTTTTTCCGAAATGTTTCTAACTGCTTTCAAGTTGTTGTCTTGTGTAACCTGAATGTCTTTGACATCGGATTTTATCTGTTCGGTAATTTTTACGGCATTAGCGCGTTTTTGTGCGTTGTTGGAAATTTCGTCTTTGATGTAATTTATCGACTGAACGATTTGGTCTGCCGTAGCTGCTTGTTCGTTAGAGGTTTGAGAAAGATTTTGTGTGGTGCGGTTGATTTCTGAACTCGAATTTGAGATATTGTCCGAACCCTCAATAATTCTTTCCAACATACCTCGGAGATTGTTGGCCATTTGATAACAAGCCGCCAAAATTCCTGTCGTTTTTTGTGATGAATTGTTTTTAGCAATTTTCAAATTACCGTCAGCCATCTGATTTACAAGCGATTCTACATCTGATGGTTCACCACCGATTGATTTTAGAACTTTGTTTACGAAAACATTAAGAACGAAGACAATTAATCCCATTACGCCCAAAAGCGTTAAAAACAAAATTACTGAAGTTTTTTGAAGTTTTACGTATTTGTCGTTTTCGGGATATACAAACGAAAGATATGCTTTCGCATAATCGTTGTAAACGTATTGAATTTCATATTTTTCGCCGTCATTATCAAAAAATAATGTGCGTATGTCGTTGTTTCTTTCGGTACTGATTTTAGAATAAATTTCGTCCGGAATGCCTTTTTCTCCGTTTCCCGTTCCGGCAACGGCTTGATTGTGTCTTGTGCTAAGCCAAATGGAATAGCCGTGGTCAAGTATGTTTGAGGTGGAATAGTCTTTGTTACAACCCATCAAAACGTTCATTTCCGTTCCCGTGAAAAACATACCGCGGATTTCGTTGTCTATTTTAATAGGTGTGTAAAATGCCATGAAACTTTTACCCAAAATCTCTGTAACGCCTTCAAATTTTTGACCTGTTTCAATAGTTTGCGCAACGGGCGAGTCAAAACCTATAATTGTACCGACTGCATCTGCGCCGTCATTGTTTTTGAGAGTCGTGGCAATTCTCACATAGCCTTCTGAAGTCTTTTGAAAAACGGTAAAATGACTGCCGTCGCTCTCGCGTGCAATCATTCTTGCCAGATCGGAATTTTGAACAATCATATTGTTGACTTTCCATAGTTTAGTTTTGGTGCCGCCTATAAAATAATCTTCGTTGTATTCCTTGAATCCTCCGGCAAGGCGTACCATTTCATCTGCAGTAGAAAGCAATACATTGTTTTTTACTCTGTTGGTCTTTTCTAAGGTGTTGAGCATTAATGTTGTGGCGTTTAATTCCAAACCGACACTTTGTTCTATCGCAGCAGAGAGAACTTTTTTGGTAATGACTGTAACAATGGAGTATAATACCGTAATAACTGAAATTCCCATTACAACAATTATTAAAGTAAGTGTTTGTCTTAACCCCATTTTTTTTATATTAACTACGTTGCTCATCGTAAAAAAGTTTATGAAATTATTACTGCAATATTAGCAAATTGTATGCAGAAAAACAATTTTTTTAACAAAAAAACATCACCCCAAAATGCTTATTGCTGTTAATTACTTGATAATTAGGGATTTAATATTAAGTTTACATTGCTGGGAAAAAATAATTTTTAGATATTAACAAAATAATTATTACTTTTGTCAAAATATTTTTAGTGAATGTTGGCTGGTATAATCATATTGTTCATTTTAGGAGCTTTAGGCACGCTTTTTTTTTCAGGAATGAAAACCGCCCTTTCGGTATGCGATAAGTTGATTTTTGATATTGACATCAAAAACGGCTCTATACGTCAGGGAATAGTTTTCAGACCTAAGGACAATATACATCTTTGTATTTCGCTTATGCTTACGGGCGAAATCGTAAGTGCTTGTATGAGCGGTATTTCTATGTTTTATTTGCTGAAAGTTTTTGCTCTGGAGAATCCGTGGCTGAATTTAGCCGTGCTTTCGGTGATGGTATTTTTGTTTTTAATATTATTCAAAAGTATACCTTCGGCGGTGTTTGCCAAAAACAGCAATTATTATTTGAGAAAATTTTCTTTTCTTGCTAATTTTATGTCGGATTTAATTTATCCGTGGCTTTATATTGTATTGTTTTTGCCGGTAACGCATTTAGCAAAGAAAAATGGTTCAAAAGCTTTTTCGCAGCTTTTGCCTGATTATACGCATCAGCACGAGGCCGAGCAAAAATACCGTTCCAATGATTTTAAAATCCTTCGTAACGCATTGGATTTTACCGATATTAAAATTCGAGAATGTCTTGTTCCGCGCAACGAAATCGTTTATGCTGACCTTTCGGATTCGATTGAAACTTTAACGAAAAAATTTGTCAGTTCGGGATTTTCAAAAATTTTGATTTGTAGAAATTCCGTTGATAATGTTGCCGGTTATGTCAATGCTTTGAAATTGTTTAAAAATCCGAAAAAAATTGACGGAATTTTAACCGAAGTTATCGAAGTCCCTCAGACGATGACAGCTGACAAACTTTTCAAACTTTTTATTAAAAAGCGTTTGAGTGTTGCAACCGTTATCGACGAATACGGTGGCATTGCTGGAATGTTAACGATTGAGGATATTATCGAGGAAATTACCGGTGAAATCGAGGACGAACATGACAGTCAGGAGTTTATCGAAAAACAAACCGCTCCTAACGAGTATATTTTTTCAGGACGTTTGGAAATTGATTATATCAACGAAAAATATAAAATCAATCTGCCTAAATCCGATGAATACGAAACACTTGCCGGTTATATTTTAAAACTCAACGAGGATATTCCTGAGACGGGCGACGAAATCAAGGACGGCATTTTTGAGATGAAAATTCTTCAGGTCAGAAAACCGAAAATTAATATTATCAGACTAAAGATCAATAAAATCAACTCTTAAAAAAAATAGAAAACATGATGGAAATTAACGAGCAGAAATTCAAGATAATAGACTCAACTAATAGTGAGGCGCAAAGACAGTTGTCCTCGGGTGAGGCTCCGAAAGAGGATTTTGTTATTAGGGCGGAGTTTCAGACCGAGGGACGCGGTCAAAGGGGACATGTATGGACTTCTCAACATTCAGAAAACCTGACTTTTAGTTATGTTTTCTTTCCCGAAAAACTTGAGGTTCAGAATCAGTTCAGATTGTCTCAGACTGCTTCGCTTGCCGTTGCGGAATTTCTGAAAGCTAATGGAATCGAAAATGTTTATATCAAATGGCCTAACGATGTGTATGTCGGAATGAAAAAAATCTGCGGTATGCTTATCGAAAACTCTTTGAGCGGTCATTATATTAAAAGCAGTATTTTGGGAATCGGTATCAACGTCAATCAGTGTATTTTCCCCGAAAACATTCCGAACCCTGTTTCGATGACAAATATCACGGGAAAATTATATAATCTTGATGAAAAATTTTATCAGATAACTTCGATTTTGAAAGCCGGTCTTGATAATTTGAAAAAAGAAAATTTTTCTACGCTCAAGGCAAATTATATGAGTTATCTTTTGGGGTTGAATCGTACTTTGATTTATTCCGCAAAAGGCAGAATTTTCAAAGGCATTATAAAAGATGTTGATGACAAAGGTTTTATAACCGTTGCCGATGAGGTAACGGGACGAGTTGATATTTATGATTTCAACCAAATAAATCTTATTATTCCCGAACAAAAGAAAAATTAAATGAAACGTTTAACGAAAATTGTGTTGCTTCTGACGTTGTTTTGTTCTTTGAAAATTTCAGGATTTTCACAGTTTTACAACGGTCATCAGATGAATTTCGGTAAAAATAGGGTTCAATACTACGACTTTGAATGGCATTATTACCGTTATCCGAAATATGACGTGTATTTTTATCAGCAGGAAAAGGATATTGCGCAGTTTGTCAGCGACAAAGCCTCTCAAATAATTCCTGAAGCCGAAAAGTTTTTTTCAAAAGTATTGAAAAAACGTCTGATTTTTATTGTTTACAACCGTCTTTCGAGATTCCGTCAGAGCAACATAGGACTTCAAACAGGAGATGTTTCTTCTAATCTCGGCGGTGTTGTTAAAATCATAGACAACAAAGTTTTTATTTATTACGAAGGCGACCACAACAAACTTGAAACTCAAATCCGTCAAGGTGTTGCGCAGGCTATAATTTCTTCAGGGCTTAGCGGTTCGGGCTTGAAAAATAATGCTTATATTTCCTCTCAAGCCGATTTGCCTCTTTGGTATTCTCAAGGACTTGCTTATTATTATTCCAGAGATTGGGATTCTGAATTAGAGGATATTTTAAGGGACGGTTTCCTTTCTGGTAAGTATAAAAAAATCAGCTATTTAACCGGTGATGATGCAATGTATGCAGGCTATTCGATGTGGTATTATATTAATAAAGTTTACGGTAGAGATGCCATCCCGGGAATTATTTATTTAACGGGTATCACCGGAAATGCTAACAATGCTTTTAAACAGGCCGTCAATAGCAGTTTCAAAAGTATCAACAAGGAATGGACGGATTATTATAAAGACAAATTTTCTTTGAACAAGAATGTTAAAGATTTGCCGGAAGGCGAAAACAAGTTGGAAAGACCTAAAAAAAATACGGTTTATTGTCGTCCTTTGACCTCGCCCGATGGAAAATACACTTTTTATAATTCTAACAAACTCGGCAAATGCAAATTTTTTATAAGGGATAATTCTACGGGCGATATTGAAAAATTTTTCACTCAAGGTCAGGTTTTAGACCAAATCGTAGATTATCAGCTTCCTGTTGCCGCTTGGCACAAAAACAGCAAAATTTTATCTTTCGTGATTGAAGAAGAGGGTGCTCCGTATCTTTATCAATATAAAATAGAAAACGGAGAGTTCGCAAAACGTTTGCTGCCGAAATTTGATATGGTTTATTCTATGGATTATTCCGACGACGGATTGAATCTTGTGATGAGCGTTCAGATTGCGGGCTGTACTGATATTGTCGTTTTTAACATTGCTTCGGGCGTTTTTGTAAGAGTAACACAGGATTTAGCTGACGATCGCGATCCGAAATTCGTTGATAATTCTACGAAAATCGTTTTCTCATCAAACCGTATAAGCGATACTCTGAGGTTTGAAAAAATTGACGATCATTCTCCTTATCAAAAAAAATACGATATTTTCGTTTATGATTACAAAACGCAATCGCCTGTTTTGAGGCGTATTACTTCAACTCCGTATACCGACGAAATTTATCCTGACGAGACAGAGCATAATAAATTTACATATTTGAGCGACGAAAACGGAATTTACAACCGTTATGCCTCGGTTTATGACAGTTCGATAATCGCCGTTGATACTATGGTGCATTATTCTTATATCAACAGATTGCGTCCTGTTTCAAATTTTGGTCGTAATATTTTGTCTTTCAATTATTTAAACAAAGCGAAAAAAGCTGATGAAAGTTTTTTGAAGGATTCGCGTTCAAGACTTTTTACCGAGGACGTTACTTCTTACGGCGACGTACCTTTGGTTTTGGAAAAAACTTATTTCCGCAATTATATTGACCGTCGTCAAGAAAAACTTGATAGTTTGGAAGTCGTTAAAAAGCAAAAAGCCGAAATTGAACGGCGTCGTATTGATTCCATCGTTCATAATCCGCCTAAGGAGTGGAAAAATCCTGACAGTTTGAAATACGATGTTTTGAATTATGTTTTTGAACAAGAAAAACATCTTGCATATCAGTACATTTATTACGGTGAAAATTTGAAAGACCGTATAAAAGCTCAAAAAGAGGACCGTCCGAAACAAAGACTTTCTTATACGAGATTTTATATTGATTATTTGATTTCGCAGGTGGATTTTTCGTCAATGAATCAAGGTTATCAGCCTTTTACGACGGGACCGTATTATTTTAACAATAATGCGAGTGCGTTTTTCAAAATCGGTATTAAAGATTTGTTTGAGGATTACAGAATTTCAGCGGCATTCCGTTTTGGCGGTTTGGATAGTTACGAGTATTATTTTACGTTTGAGGATTTGAGAAAACGTTGGGACAAACAATATGTTTTTCACCGTTACACTTACAACAACGACAACGATAATTATGATTTATTGAAAGTAAGGTCAAACGAAGGAATGTTTATCTGTTCTTATCCTTTCAATCAGGTTTCGGCAGTAAAAGGAACTCTTGGTCTTCGTTACGACAAAACTCAATATTTGATAACGGATTATCAATATTTTGACAAAGATGATGATTATCAAGTATTTGCAAAGGCTAAACTTGAATATGTTTTTGATAATACCCGTTCTTTGGGTTTGAATACGCCGGCGGGAACAAGGTTTAAATTCTGGAGTGAACTTTATCAACAAGTCGAAGGCAATTATGACATAATTTCGTCATGGGGCTTTGATTTTAGATATTATCAAAAAATTCATCGTTGTTTTATTTTAGCGACAAGGGCTGCTGGTGCAACCTCGTTTGGAACGGGAAAAATTTTGTATTATTTGGGCGGTGTTGATAATTGGACACGTTTTTCAACGGATAACAGCAAAATGTTTGACCGTTCAATCCGTATCGACCAAAAAGAAAATTACATTTATCAAGCGGTCGGAACGAATATGAGAGGTTTTATTCAGAATTGCAGAAACGGAAATACTTTTGCCGTTATTAATACTGAATTGCGTATGCCGTTTTTCAGATATTTGTTGAATCATCCTATTAATATGAAAATGTTAAGGGATTTCCAAGTGATAGGCTTTTTTGATGCGGGTTCAGCATGGTCTGGTTTTGTGCCTCAGAGTACCGACAATGCTTACAACAAATATGAACTTAGAAACGGTTCTATTTCGATGGTAATTGATGTGGAAAGACCCTCTGTTGTAGCGGGTTACGGATTCGGATTAAGGACAAGTCTTTTGGGATATTTCATGCGTTTTGATTGGGCATGGGGTATTGAAGGTCATGTTGTTTTGCCAAGAGTATTTTATTTTTCGTTAGGATTGGATTTTTAGAAAAAGCGTAAAAAAAAAAGCTGATGAAAATAAAAAAACAAGGTTGCAATTTTTTCTTTTGCAGCCTTGTTTTTTTTGTGTATTAAGGTAAAAGAAGTTTTTTATAATTCAGATGCTTTTCTTATTAAAACTTTTAATTCGTCGGTATAACCTTTGGAATCGGATTTTAAATTTTGCATATCTTTTAACAATTTTTCAAACGTTGCCTCGCCTTTGTATTTGCTGTCTTTTAGCAAAAGTCCGAATTCTGTCACGGTTGCTGCGAGAATAAAATCTTCGTCAGGCGTTTTGGTGTATGCCGATTTCAAAACCGGGAAATCTTTTTCTAATGCTGTTGTATCGTTCGGGTTTTTATAACGGAAACGTAAGGTCGCAAAATTTTCACTATTATTGAGCGTTTGTGCTGAGGTATATTCCGATTGAATGTTGTTGATTTTTTCTGAGCTTGAGGCCGGGATAATTTCATAAAGTGCGGTAACGGAATGTCCGCTGCCCATATCGCCGGCATCTTTTTTATCGTTGCGGAAATCCTCCGCTGACATTACTCTGTTTTCATAACCTATCAGTCTGTAAGCCTTAATTTTAGCAGGGTTGAAATCGACAAGTATTTTAACGTCTTTTGCTACCGTGTAAAGCGTTCCCCAAAGCTCCGTGCCGAGTGATTTTTTTGCCTCTGACAAGTTGTCAATATAAGCATAATTTCCGTTGCCGTAATCCGCTAAAGTTTGCATTTTGGAATCTTTGTAATTTCCCATTCCGAAACCTAAAACTGTTAAAAAAATACCTTTATCTCTGTGTTTTTCAACAAATTCTTTCATTTCAGAATTGCTTGAGGGTCCGATGTTGAAATCTCCGTCCGTGGCAAGAATTACGCGGTTGTTACCGTTTTTTACAAGGTGTTTTTCTGCCATTTGATAAGCTTTTTCCAATCCTTCGCTGCCGTTGGTGTAACCGGATGCACTAAGACTTTCTAAATATTTGATAATCTTATCTTTGCCTTCTTTGCTACATTCAGTCGGTTCGATAGCGGGATTAGCTTGTCCGGAGTATGTTACAATGGAAACTCTGTCTTGAGGTCTTAAACCATCAATCAAAACTTTGAAACTTTTTACTAAAAGCGGCAGTTTATTTTCGTCGCTCATACTGCCCGAAACGTCAATCAAAAATACTAAATTTGCTGATGGAAGTTCCTTTGTGTTAATGGTTTTGGCTTGAAGTCCGATACGCATTAATTGATGTTTGGAGTTCCATGGACAATCTGAGAGTTGCGTTGAAATTTCAATGGGGCAATTGCCTTTTGGTTGCGGATAATTATAGTCGAAATAATTAATCATTTCTTCGATTCTGACCGCTCCTACTGTAGGCCGGTGGCTGTTGTTGAGCATACGGCGGATATTGGAGTACGAGGCTTTGTCTACATCGACTCCGAAAACGGAAATAGGTGTCGTAAGGGCTGCAACAAAAGGATTTTCTTCTTGAGAATCATAATCTTCCGTGTTGAGATTTGGTTGCGTAATATCCTCTTGCGGAGTAATTGTTGGTGGTTCAATTTTTTTTACTCTCTCGC
>JAEEGL010079605.1_pt1 | contig 13276 bp, 6 predicted proteins | sample 9134231 | NCBI WGS metagenome assembly JAEEGL01 (sample SAMN16246548, study PRJNA631951) | gut metagenome | biome: gut microbiome; feature: rumen; material: fiber-attached | host: Bos | place: Iran: Karaj | collected 2018-10 | reverse complement strand
ACTCAAGGCTTTCAAGCGGGTGGCGCTGAAGGGAGGCGAGAGTCAGAAGGTCACTGTTCCCGTGCGCAGGACGGACCTCTGTCATTGGGATGAGGCTGCACAAACTTGGATGCTCGAACCTGGCACCATCACCGTCAAGGTAGGCGGTTCCTCCGACAACCTCCCGTTGTCTGCCGAAGTAGACATATGACATCAGTCCTTGAAATCATTCGTTTCCTCCTTTCAATTCACAAATCCAGCACGAAGTGTAAAGTTGATGAAACCAAGATTTATGGATTGAAAGGGGGACGAAAGAAAGGTCGTTTCCTATTCCCTCAAATATGCATCAATCTCTTTCATTAAGTCGATAAGGTGAAGATATAGCCTTGATAATTATGTGCTTTTAAGAATTGTATAGCAGAATTCGAGTGTCCGTTCTTTAGAATTCAGTATATAGGAGAACATCGATGATTCATCTTTAATTGCAGTTACGTTTGGAGAAATGATTCTTTTAAAAACCTTGTAAGAATTAAGTTTCTTGTCACACTCAGAATGTTGGATGAAGAATAAATACCTGTTAAGTGGATATTTCTTCATAATTTCATTTATTTGAGTAGCCAACCTTTCTGTGAATTGTGCATTAACATTTGAGAAGAAGTATGACATATTAATAATGACTAAAGAAGGCAATTCAGAACAACCTTCCCAAAAAGATGAGCCAAGGGCATTGAAAGAATCAATCATTTGAATTTGAAGTTCTTGACCATGTACTTCATCCCATAATTTTTTGCCCATTCGCTTCATCTCGGAAGAAACATCTATGCCAGTATAGACTAAATGTGGTGCAATATCCTTGAATATTTCTGTAAAAGCAATACCGCAAGTAGCAGGCCCACATCCGATGTCAATCATCTGAACTCTTCCTTTAAAGGAGTTGATTTGAGGTTCCATCCAGTCTTTATAACTGGTAAAGATGTTCCTACTACTACAATAATGTTGTCTCATGATGTAATAGCAGTATATCAAGACTTGACGTTCAGGTGACATCATTTCATCAAACATGTTGAGCTGATTGGAAAAATTGATTCTTCCATAACCGATAGCCGTCAAGTTAGTAGCCATGTCGTTTCCAAATACTTTTGAAGGCCATTCGTCTCCAGAAGCTTCTTTAACTGGTTGTAGAATATGGTGTTCAAAAGCTTTGTTATAACGATTTGATACAGTAAAGGTTGCCTTACTAAGATCAAGATCATCCGTCTCAAATTGAGGTACTTGAAAGTGTCCAGAGACAAAATCGTTTTCCGAGATGCGGAAGAAGCCATGTTTGCTACGGACAAATTCCATTAATTTGAAAAAAGTGAAATTGTTGGAAAGCAATTCTGCATTTCCAAACATTACGAGGTGCTCTTCTGCACGTGTCATCGCAACATTCAACTTACGATCAACAATGCTTCCGTCAATCTCATCTTCAAAAACATTACTGGTAAGGAATTTGAGTTGGTAATACTGTTGGATGGTGAAGCCGTAGATAATGTATTTACGTTGAGAACCTTGATACCGTTCAACAGTGTCGATGGTGATATCGTGCAGTATCTTGATTCCGTGTTTATCAATTACTTTGCGGACAGCTGCTATTTGGTTCCTGTAAGGGACAATCACACCAACAGTTGTGTTCACGTCAAAGTTATCTTTCTCAATCTCAAATACCTTTACCACAGTCGCCGCTATCATTTCTGCTTCCACCAGATTCACCTTGTCAGATGGAGAATTCTTCGGTTCATCTGTTGCAATAAAACAGATACGCCGTGTTCGTAAAAGGTCAATGATACCGTTTTTACCTTCCCCCTTATGAGGCAAAGGCTTTAATTGATGGTTAAGTGGAACTTCTATAAGTTTATTACCGTAAAAGGCATAATTGGGGAAGAGCGCGATGTCATGGTGCATTCGCCCTTGTTTCTTGAGCATATAGGTGACATTCTCATTTTTTGCATATTTCTTGAGCAATCGTTCAAACAGTGACAGCCGGCAATCGTTAAGATAAATGTCTTTCAGTAAAACATCTTGCACCCTTGATATTTCTTCTTCCTGCTGCACAATAGCGGGCAACTGTTTATGGTCGCCTATCAGTACGAATTTCTTAATAGAGGGAAAACCGTCTTTTTGAGCACATAGAAGCCCTATTAGATGGGGCTCTAATAATTGTGAAGCCTCGTCTATGACAGCTAGGCTGAATTGCTTTAGTTGTAGTAGGAGGATATTACTATATAATGATGCCGTGGTTCCAACAAAAATCCGTGTAGAAAGTAAAATGTTTTTAAGGGCGTTTATGTCAGCGCTTTTTTCCAATCTTGAGCTGAGCACTTTATCTCTGTACTCTTCTGAGCAGCTAAATTCTCCTCCAATACGGATAAAATCGGGAATATCCTTATCGTCATAGAGTTTACTGCATATTTCGTCAACAGCCCTGTTTGTGAATGACAAAAGTAAAATGTTTGTGTTAGGTTCTTCCAACTCCTCTTTTACTATATTGAGCAAGCCATGAGATGTTTTACCCGTACCAGGAGGGCCGATGATTAAGAACAAGTCTTTGGCTCTTTTTGCCCGCATTACAAGTTCGTTGAACTCTTTATAATCGCGTTTAAGTGTTACTGTATTATCTGTCTCAGGTTCTTTTTGAAGCATTAGTAAATCACGTCGGGGTTTTGGCGATGAAAGGAAAGCATGCATGCCTTTGTATTGTGATGAATAGGACGATTCCATGAAATCGTGCTCTATAGCCCAATTCATATCCTTATTATTTATGAAGAATTTTTTGTCAGACTGTGCGTATCTTAGTTCTATGCATATAGAATCGGTTTGTATTTCTTTAATTGTGCCTCTGAATACTATTGATTGACGTGCATCGGGTTCTTTTTCTTTTGGATATGGATAAAGAATCACAATATCACCAGTTCGGAAATTGGACATATCGTTATCCTCAGTTTCCATGAATTTGAGTTCTAACGCTTTAACTTGTCCTTTGGTCTTTTCATTGGGTGATATGAGTGTCAGTCGATCATAGATGTTTCCTGCTTGTCTCTTTTCTTTCAATTTATTGTTCCATATAGTGGCAAAGCCTGAGTTCTCCTTTGTCTTATTTCCGAGTTTTGACGTGACATGTTCGTTGGCAATGAATGTCATGAAACGGAAATAATAGGCTTTTTCTAGTTCTGATGCTTTTTGTATTGGGTCAAGTATTTCGGTAATCTGTGGTTGTTGCCAATTTTTCCAAAAGTTGTTTTCCACATGCTTCATGTTCAGTTTCTCAGGCGTCAGTTCATCGAGTATTCTATATCCATTGGGCTGAGAAAATAACATTCCTGTCCAGGCTAAGCCATTCCTTACCTTTATAGCTTTAAAAATGAGTTCAGGTGCGGCATAACCAGCATCATGAAGACTTTCTTCATATTTTGAATACAATAGAAAAGCTCTGATGCCATTGTTATCAATGTATTTTTGACGATAGTTATATCTAATGATTAATACGTAAAGAAGCATTTGTATATAATGTTCATCAGTGTGTCGGGGAATATGGAAATTGTCATATGGAAAGGCACCTTTTCCTGATTTCTGTTCAATCAGCACCTTAAAATCCATTTGTAGATAATCCATGCGTCCTTGTAATCCTAACATCTCAGAAAAGAATGTTGGCTCGACAATTCCTTCTTTGATATCGAAATCTCTAACTTTTTGGGGTAGTGTATCCCATATAGTATGATATATGTGCTGTTTTTGTGTTCTTGCTTCTTCATGGAATTTTTTGCTCCATTTAGTTTCTCCACGGGCTTCATAATTTTGTTCAGCGATCAATAGATTAATGGCATTGCCCTTAAAAAAAGTTGTGATAGTGTCATTGTAAGAGTGGATGTTAGGCTGTTGATAGATTATTTCATCCAACATTTGTCCTGCTAAATTACCCATAAGAAAGTTCTCAGGCTTATTCTGAGGATCTAATTTCTTAATCAAATCCACATAAGGAGAATCAGCGTAACTTGTGAAGCAATGAGCTACTGCGGAAATATTCACCAGATAATCAGGTTCAAAAATGATTAATTCAGGATAAATGATTCCCTCAATTTCTCTTGGACTTACAAGATTTAGTTGGGCGTCGATGTAAAACATGTGCCTTAGGTATGTCCAATCAAAAGGGTAGAACGAGTTTCCATGAGCATAACAAACCTTTATCGCATCACCTTCATTGGAATCCTCTGATTGCACATAAACAAACTTGTCGTCCCAGTATTCTACAATTACCCTCATGTATTCTTTGATAGGTTTGGGTATGGAACGTATTTCTTCTTTTGGAAACAGATTTTTGAGCTGTAGTGGTATTTCGACCTTGTAAATGAAAGCAATAAATAGGCATAGGTGTTTTAAATCATGTAAGCAGAAACGTTCAAGATCTGATGATGAAAAATCCTTGAGGTCTTTAAAACGCACACGAGTGTCATTGATTACTTTAACTAACCAGCGAGGCGCAAGGTACTCTTTCAGTAGATAGTCAGTCTTTGGAAAGACACCTCCAAATATAATTCTTGTTTGGTCTGTCTTTTGGTTCAGACATTTAACGAATGTCTGATACATGGTTTCGTAAGTTTTCTTGTAGTCTGGTCTAAATTGAAGTGCATTTTCCAATTCGTCGAAGAAATTGGTAGAAGCTTCAGGTTCGTAAATTTCGTTGATGATTGAGCTGTGATTTCTTAATGATTCTTCTGAGAATTCTTCTATTCTTAGTTTTGCAGGAATCCCTCTGACGAAATCTTCCGACATTACTTGACCATCAAGACCTTCCAAAATCAAAGATAAAATGTGATTATCGAAAACACTTAACCATGTCTTGACAGAATCAGACAACGATGTGGTGTCTATATTTGCATCTTGCCAAAAGATGATTGCCGCGCTAATTTGTTGGGGTGTAATGCCTAACAATTTTACCAATCCTTTTGTCGTACGGCTTTTGTTCAATCTTATTTGTTCGTAAGGTGTTTTTTTACCAGCTCCCCCTTCTATAATCTTCTTTTCTGATGTCCATACTCCATTTTCACGGGCGATTATATTGCCACCCCAATTCTTGAATTCTAGAATTCGAAAGCCACCTGAAGTAATCAGCAGTCCGTCAAGTTCAACGCCCTCTATGTTATAGTTGCCAATCAAAATACATTCCTTATCACTGTTTTTGTATCTTTCTCGCAACAATTGGCAGATGGCCTCAAATTGCATTCTTTCAGCTTGGTAATCGTATTCGTTTATTTTGAAAATGTGTAGTGCCATAATATTAATTGGTTATAGTTTCGGTTAGGGGATTTGATTGATGTTGTTTCCAATTGCTTAATGCTAATTTTTTAGAAGTGTTGGCATAACAGTATTCACAAAGATGGGGACAAGTGTTATATTCTCCGATATCTTTTGAAGCCATACATTGGCAGAATTGTCGTTGTCCATAATCTTTTTTGTGTGGACTGAGAAAATAGCGATTGCCGGGTAACAATATTGCTCCTTCGGGAAGATCTGTCTTCCCAAACAAAGTCGGAGCAGGTACGTCTTCTATTTTAACTTTTAGGAATTCCATCAGTTCCTTGTCTTTCCATGCAAGGCGTGTAATTAAATCTCCATCTATGCAACGGTTATGAACGATGCCATATTTAGCTAAGTCTATTCTTTCTCCACAGGTGGAAAGTTCAAAATTCCATTCTCTATCTTTATTCATTGAAGATAATCTTTCTGCAAACTCTTCCATCTGTTCTGTGCTCCATTCATGATAAGATATGTGATTGTTCATTAAATTTATTCTTACTTTTCTGTACAAATCAATATCAGCATAACTAAAAACAAGTTTTTCGGTGTAATTCTTCAATTGATCGCCAATAATCTGGATTTTCTTTATTAAATCGTCAATACAAATGTTATCAGTCAGGATTAAGGGGTCAAAGCGCCACACAACAGAGCCTTTGCCAAGTTGGTCAACTAATAATTTGAATGTTTCTATACGTGATGCAAGTGACGAAACATTTTCAAGTCTTTCTTGAGTATAGTCATTTAGTGTGTATTGGATATAACAATTAATCTGGTGTTCTTGAAGATTGTGCAAAAACGGTAGTAATGGGCGAGGGTTTTTAGACCAAAAGACTATGAATCGTGTGTTTTTAAAAGAGATATAACTCTTTACTCCATTAAATGGATTCGTCCATGCTGAGTACCCCACTTTAAGTCGATGAAAAAACCAGTCAGAGTAGAAGGCAGGAATGTCTGTACTCCTACTTGCCGATATGATTTCAGGAACCATCATTGGTACTATTTCTCCATTTTCCTTTGGTAGGTATTCTTTAGGCCATGTTGCCATAAATAATTTAGATAGTTGTTGAAAAGAAGGTTCATATTTCCCCACACCAATTATTTTCGTACTGCCATTAAATGTTGAACTACCAGTCCATCCTATTTCTGCCAGTGTTCGATTTGGCACGTATGGGTCTTTGTTGTTCTGTCGTAGTTGATGCCCACGAGGAGGAGGTTGCCTGTGTATTCTGCCACTTTGCTGGGATATTCCTTGCGGTGGATTTGGTTGATGGCAGTGTCTGAATCTTTGTCGTATTTCAGCTCAACCACCAAGGCAGGTAGATTCACATTCTTGCGTGGAAGCATCACGATATCGGCAAACCCTTTTCCTGTAGGCAACTCTCGGAAGAAAATGTAGTCGTTCTTGGCATAATAGTAAGCAAGGCTGATAACGCATGATAATGAGTTCTCATCGTTGTAGGAGAGTATACTGGTGTGCTCGTCGTGAGCCTTGTCTATGGCCTGTACCACAGCATTTGTATCGCACATAAGAGTGGCTTCAACCAATTGCTCAGAATTGTGTATCATGTCGATGATATTGTTCCAGTCTGTGTTTTCCACAGCATTGGTCATCTCCATCTCCACTTCCTTATTGGGAATATAGACTTCGCTCTTTTTCTTGTCGTAAGCGAGGTAGCCAAGGTGGATAAGAACGGTGAGCACATCATCCCTACTTTTGACTTCTGCCATGTCGTTGCTGAATTTTGAGGCATTGACTTTTGCCCTTCCTCCGGCAATCAGTTTGATGATGTCGTCTTTCAACCCTTGGTAGTTCATCTTAATGTAGTCGGAGACCATATCGAAAGAACCTGTGGTGGCCCAGAAACTGTCACATTCTCCTGCTGCCAGTGCTTCCATTACCGAATTGGGATTGAACATAGAAGGTTCATTGCCTATCTGGTAACCGTCATACCATTTCACCATCTCATCGAAGTCCATTCCGTGCTTCTCGCAAAGTTTCCGGACTTCTTCTTTTGTGAAACCAAAGTATCGGGCGATTCCAAAAGGTTGGATCATGGTGTACTGTCTGAAGTTATTGAGTGCCGACTGCGTATCATATTTTTTGATGGGCAAGATACCTGTCATGTAGACTCCGGCGAAAACCATATCGGAAAGTAGTCCCTTGAATAAGCGTCGGAGGAGATTCGTGTATTTGGTCATTGAAGCTTCGTCGCGTAGGAACTCCCTGCAAATGGCATCCCACTCGTCAATGATCATAATAAACTTTTCATGGTAGCTTTGTTGAATCTTAATCAGTGTTGCCATCAAGTCATCTTTTGGATGGTCTACAATGTTGGGATAGACACTCAACAATTCTTCCTTCACTTCCCTTTGAATCGTTGGGATGATTTCTTCTTTTTTCAGGTCTCGTGTCGTGAAGCTTGTCATGTCGAGAAAGATGACAGGATATTTGTTCAGATGTTGCTCGAACGATGGGTCCTTGGCGATTTCCAAGTTCGCGAACAACTCTCGTGAGTCGCACGACTTGTCATAGTAGGCACAGAGCATCTTCGCCGCCATGGATTTTCCGAAACGGCGGCAGCGTGTGACGCAGCTGTAGCGGGATTCAGAGTTAAGGTTGCTGTTGATGACTCGTATTAGCTCTGATTTGTCCACATATTCACTGTTCAATATAGACTTGAATCCCTCATTCCCTAAATTGATATATGTGCCCATTATGATTTGTCTTTATAAATCCAATTGCAAATATACAATATTTGTGTTTGGAAAACATAAAAAAACTAAGTCTTTTTTATAGAAACAAAGAATTTAAGAATGTAGAGTAAACAATGACGAAATCTTCAACAATGTGGCCGAACGAGAGTAGAGCCAAGCTTGCTTTGACTATGCCGAACGTGAGCATTTTAGGAGAAGCCAATGTTCAATGTTTAATGGTCAATGTTCAATGTTCAATGGTCAATTGTCAGCAGAGCTGCACCTTGCTGCCTGCGACTTGCAGTTCCTCCTCCTGTACCATGAGGGAGATGGTGTCCTTGATGAGTGCCATGTTGCCGCTGATGGTGTGGAGGTCGGTGACGGGATGTGGCAATCCGTCGCTGAGGATTTGCTTGATGCGTTCCTTCATGCGGAGGATGTCGTCGTGACTGTAGCCATTGTGTTTGCGTCGCAGGCACACGTCGCATTGACCGCAGTCGTGGGTGTCGCTCTCGCCGAAGTAGCGGAGCAGTTGCCGGCTTCGGCAGACGTTGTCGTTGCTGAAGTAATCGATGATGCTGTCGATACGCTCAGCATAGTCTTTCTTTCGGTCGGTGTAAACGATGGGTGGCAGTTGTATGCGCTCGGTGTCTACCCGCGGCACGGTGAAGGTGATGGTGGGTGTATTTCGGTGAGGTATAAAACTGATGACGTGGCTTTGGGACAGCTCGATGAATGTGTTATAGACAGTGTCGTTGTCGTAACCGGTGATGTGAGAGATGAGTGTCTCTTCGATGAACACGTAGTCAGCGAACACACCGGTGTAGGTGCGCAAAACCGCTTGAATGATGTCGTCGGTCTGTTGGTCGCGGGTATGGAGTCGGTTGAGGGTCTCTTTGGTGACGGTGAATTTCAGTCTCGACTTGAATTCTTGTTCTTCCTGATAGTCGATGTAACCAGCAGTCGAGAGGATACGCAATGCGCTGTCGGTGTCGATGGCGAACTGTCTGAACCGTTGACAGAAGAGTTCGAGCGCGAAGTAGTAGGTGTGTCCGTAGCCTTCGCCTAAGCCCACTTGGAGAAAATAGCATACATTCTCGTAGGTTTGGCGGATATAGTCGATGGAGGGATACGAGGTGTCGATGCGTCGGTGGAGTGTGCCTTTGTCCTGCTGGTTGCAGAGGAGCACAGCGTATGCGTGAATGCCATCGCGTCCGGCGCGTCCGGCCTCTTGGAAATAGGCTTCGATAGAGTCAGGCACATTGTAGTGGATAACGATTCTCACGTCGGCCTTGTCGATACCCATGCCGAATGCGTTGGTCGCCACCATGATGCGGCTGTTGCCTTTGGTCCAGTTGGCCTGGCGTAGGTCTTTCTCGGCGTTAGTCAGTCCTGCGTGGTAGCTGTCGGCGGTGATGCCGTTGGCGTTAAGGTAGTTGGCTATCTCACGGGTGAGCCTTCGGCTGCGCGTATAGACGATGCCACTGCCTTGAGGCACTTTCTGGAGGATGCGCAGCATCTCAGAGGTTTTGTCGGCTGTCTCGCGCACAACGTAGGAGAGGTTCTTGCGCTCGAAACTCATGGAGAAGACGTTGTGCTCTTTGAACTCCAAACGGTTCTGGATATCCTCGACCACACGAGGCGTTGCGGTGGCGGTCAGTGCCAGTACTGGTACACGGTAGGGTATGAGCTGGCGCAAGTCGTTGATGCGCATGTAGGAGGGACGGAAGTCGTAGCCCCATTGCGAGATGCAATGCGCCTCGTCCACACATATCATGCAGATGCGGCGTATGAGCGTCACTTTCTGGCGGAATCGTTCGGATTGGAGTCGTTCGGGCGAGATGTAGAGGAACTTGTAGTCGCCGAGGATGCAGTTGTCGAGGATGCGTTCAATGTCGCTTCCCATCATGCCGCTATAGACGCATGCCGCCTTGATGGCTCGCATACGCAGTTGGCTCACCTGGTCCTTCATCAGTGCGATGAGCGGTGTCACCACGATGCATAGCCCTTTCATCGTCATGGTCGGCACCTGGAATGTGATAGACTTGCCGCCTCCCGTAGGCATCAGTCCCAAAGTGTCTTTTCCACTGCACACGCTCTCGATGATTTCGCGCTGGATGCCGCGAAAGGAGTCGTAGCCCCAATAGTGGCGCAGCGTCTCAAGGTAGATGTCGGTTGTGGTGTTGGATGCAGACATTTCTTTGGTGTGGGGTTGGCGGTTGGCCTGTCACTCTTGTTTGGTGGGCCTTGGCTTGATGTCTATGATTTGGAGTTGCACCTCACCTCTGCGGTAGGTGTTCTCCTCGATGGTGTAGGCGATGTCGAACGACTGTTTGGTCTTGATGTATCTTGCCTGCGAGCTTTGTCCGAATGCGATGCCGTTGAAGATGCGGCTCGAGGTGTTGTCGACGAGTTCCAGCTTGATGTGCTCCTGTTCCCTGCCCACGACCTTGCTTGTGCCGTAGTCATAGACTTGCCGGGTGCAGAAGATGGGTTTGGGGTTCTCTGGTCCGAAGGGTCTCATTCGCTTGATGTCGGCGCAGAATTTGGGTGTGATGTCGCGGAATGATATCACGGCGTCGATGTCGAGGTTGGCTGAGGTCTGCTTGGGGTCGATGTTCTCACTCACGTAGTGGTTGAAACGCTCGCGGAATTCCTCGAGATGCTCGAGTTTGAGCGACAGTCCTGCGGCGTATGTGTGGCCTCCGAAGTTCTCGAGCAAGTCCTTGCATTGCTCGATGGCCTTATAAACGTCGAAACCGCTGACGCTGCGCGCGCTTCCAGTGATGAGGTCGCCCGAACGGGTCAGCACAACAGCGGGACGGAAGAACACCTCTGTGATGCGTGAGGCCACGATGCCGATGACACCTTTGTGCCAGTCCTCGTTGTAGATGACGATGGAGTCGCCTGCCTGGTGGTTCTTCACCATCGACTCCACGATGCCGTTGGCTTCCTCCGTCATCTTCTTGTCCAGTTCCTTGCGTTCCTCGTTGTAACGGTTGATTCGGGTGGCTTCCACTGCTGCTTTTCGATAATCATTCTCCACCAGCAGAGCCACCGATTCCTTGCCGTTCTGCATACGGCCGGAGGCGTTGATGCGTGGTCCTATCTTGAAGATGATGTCGCTCATGGTCACCTCCTTGTTCTGCAGTCCACAGGAGTTGATGATGGCTTTGAGTCCGATGGTGGGTTTGTTGTTGAGTTGACGCAGTCCATGATAGGCGAGTATGCGGTTCTCACCCGTAATGGGCACGATGTCGGAAGCGATGCTCACGGCGCAAAGGTCGAGCAAGGGCTGTAGCTGTGTGAAGCTAATGCCGTTGTTCATGGCAAAGGCTTGCATGAACTTAAAGCCCACGCCACAACCGGAAAGATGTAGGAAGGGGTAAGTGGAGTCGCGGCGCTTGGCATTGAGGATGGCCACGGCTGGAGGTAATTGGTCATCTGGCACATGATGGTCGCAGATGATGAAGTCAATGCCCAAGCTTTGGGCATAACGTATCTCTTCCACAGCCTTGATGCCGCAGTCGAGCACGATAATCAATTTCACGCCTGTCTCGTGGGCGTAGTCAACACCCGTCATCGACACTCCATAACCCTCGTCGTAGCGGTCGGGAATGTAGTAGTCGACGTTGGAGTGGAATTTGGTCAGAAAACGGTAAACCAGGGCCACTGCGGTGCAACCGTCCACGTCGTAATCGCCGTAAACCATGATGCGCTCTTTGCGTCCTATTGCCTGATTGAGGCGGTCGACCGCGACGTCCATGTCATTCATCAGGAACGGGTCGTGCAGGTCGGAAATCTGGGGGCGGAAGTAGTGTTGCACAGCATCGGCAGTGGAGATACCGCGTTGCAATAGCAGTCGGCAGATGGTTGGGCTCAAGCCCACCGTCTCCGACAGCTGCTTAGCTGCTGCTTCCTGCTCTGGTGTTGATGGTTCGTAGTTCCATAAGTAATTCATTATATGTTTGTTTTTATTGAAATCGCTCTCGGGAAGGCGTAGGTTAGGAGGTGCCTTCAATGGTGGTGCGAGGTTCCGACTTTTTCGCAAAAGTGCATTCTACACCAATTTAATTGGTAAAGTTACGAATTTTCTTTGGAAAACAAACAATAAATGATGTTAATTATGTTAAAAATCATGTTTTTTCATCTGAAAGATGCTCGACATGACATTTTCGTTTATTTTATTATTGGCAGAGGATTTGGCAGATTTCGTCTTGGAATGCCCGGCATCGGTTGGGGTTGAGCACACCATTTGAGAGGATGGCGAAAGCGAGGTCGTCGCCGTTCGAGGCCTTGGCAAAGCCTGTGAGGCAGCAGGAGTTGGCGCTGGTGCCCGTCTTGGCGTGTATGCGGTTGTAGGCTTGTCCGTCTGTCATTCGCATGCTCAATGTGCCGCTCTTGCCAGCCACGGCAAGTGATGAATAGAGTGGTGAGAAAAGCATTATCTTCTCGTTGTAGGCGTAAATGAGCAGACGTATCTGGCTTTCAGCGGTCATGTTGTCGTAAGGGCTCAGTCCGCTGCCATCGACGATGCGGAAGTTGAAGTTGTCGCAACCAGCACGGGTAAGTGTGTTCTTCACCATCGAGAGTCCGTCTTTGGCGCTGGCTCCTTTTTTCTTCTTGAGGCTGGCCAGGCGGTAGAATACGGCCTCAGCGTAGAGGTTGTCGCTATCCTTGAGCATGGTGGGTAGCACACGTGACAGCGAGTGGCTGATACGGCATAGTTCCTTGCCCAGAGGGCTCACACCGTTGGTGGAGAGCAGCAGACGTTCATAATCCACCGATACACCTGCTTTCATCAGTTCGCTGGCGAAAGTGCGCAGACAGTACATGTCTGAATTGGCAATCATGTTCCAGGCTTTGGAACTGAGTCGTTGGTGGTCGATGAATAGCGGGGTGAGGTAGGGGGTCACGGGTGATGGATAATCGTCCCAACTCCAGCCGTTGCCCATGCGGAGGGTGTCGGTCATGCTCAAGTCGCCTATGATACGGCCATCGATTCTATTGATGCCGGCTGACTTCACCGAATGTGCTAAAGACTGTAGGTCGCCGAGACTGAGCAGGGGGTCGAAGCCTCCCACGAGGATGAGGTCGCCATGGAGTGTTCCGCCGCTGACGGTGCCGGTCTGGTGCAGGGTGGTGTGGAACTCCCCTTTCATGCCGAGGTTCTCCAGGGCGCTGATGGCTGTGAGGAGTTTGAGTGTCGAGGCGGGTATCATCTGCTGACGCTCATGGTAGTTGAAGAGAAAAGAGTCGGCGCTGAGGT
>JAEEGL016687907.1_pt1 | contig 13277 bp, 10 predicted proteins | sample 9134231 | NCBI WGS metagenome assembly JAEEGL01 (sample SAMN16246548, study PRJNA631951) | gut metagenome | biome: gut microbiome; feature: rumen; material: fiber-attached | host: Bos | place: Iran: Karaj | collected 2018-10 | reverse complement strand
GTCGCGTGGACTACGACGAGATGGAGGCCCTGGCCCTGGAGCACAAGCCCAAGCTGATTATCGGTGGTGGCTCTGCTTACAGCCGCGAATGGGACTACAAGCGTATGCGTGAGATCGCCGACAAGGTAGGCGCTCTGCTGATGATCGATATGGCTCACCCCGCCGGTCTGATTGCCGCCGGTCTGCTGGAGAACCCCGTGAAGTGGGCACACATCGTGACCTCTACGACACACAAGACACTCCGTGGTCCGCGTGGCGGTATCATCCTGATGGGTAAGGACTTTGAGAACCCATGGGGTCTGAAGACACCGAAGGGTGTAACGAAGATGATGAGCCAGCTGCTCAACTCGGCAGTCTTCCCCGGTCAGCAGGGTGGTCCGCTGGAGCATGTCATCGCTGCCAAGGCCGTGGCCTTCGGTGAGGCTCTACAGCCTGAGTTCAAGGAGTGGGCTAAGCAGGTTCAGAAGAACGCCAAGGTTCTGGCTGAGGAACTGGTGAAGCGTGGCTTCGCCATCGTAAGCGGCGGTACCGACAACCACTCGATGCTGGTTGACCTCCGTACGAAGTATCCCGACCTAACCGGTAAGGTGGCAGAGAACGCACTCGTGGCCGCTGATATCACCGTAAACAAGAACATGGTGCCGTTCGACAGCCGTAGCGCCTTCCAGACTTCTGGTATCCGTCTGGGAACACCGGCTATCACCACCCGTGGTGCTAAGGAGGATCTGATGATTCAGATTGCAGCATGGATCGAGGAAGTGCTCAACGATCCCGAGAACCCAGAGGTGATTGCTTCGGTACGTGCTCGTGTGAACGAGAAGATGAAGGAGTATCCTCTCTTCGCTTACTAAGCATTGAGCGTTTACAGATACATAAAGAGGGCAGCCAGTTGGCTGCCCTCTTTTATATTATAGTCTGGTTATCGACGCTCGTTATCTTCTGGTACGAGGACGGCTCGCCGGGCGAGCAACGGTCTTCGTACGACTGACGGTCTTCGTGTTGGCAGCAGCACGGGTGCTCCTACGGGCACCAGCGGCACTGCTGCTCTCTACCTTTGCCGTTGCGACATAGTCTTCGGTGCGGTAGATGAAGTTCTCACCATAATAGCTATACTCCCACACCACATAATAGATATGTGGACTGAGGTCGATCTGGAGTGTCTTAACGATAGCCCTGGTACGAGCTCTTCTCGTAGAAGCGGGCGCATCGCCACCATCGGTGGTTGACGAGCCGTTGCCGCTGTCGGCATTCTCGCCATTGTCACCCTCCTCACCTTCTACGGGCTCTGGATCGGGCACCTCGACCTCAACCTCTTCGTACATGACCAGATCGGCGAACTCGGTCTTCAGACTAGCCTTGCTGGCCAACGCGCCAGTGCTTGCATCGTATGTTACAGCCTTCAGTTCCTTACCGTCGCGGAAGAGCGTGCACTTCGTCATCTGGATATCGAAGTCGCTATTGTTGGTGATGGTAGATGACAGCTTTTCAATCACCGTCGTATCACCCTTCGTCAAGTTATTAGACTCCCATGCCGTAGCCAACTTGTCGTCCAGATCCTTCGGTGCGACAACCGTCACCTTGACATTGTCGGTATGCTTCTGGTCGGATGAGGTGACCGTGATCGTTGCCGTACCAGCGCCCACTGCCTCGACCAGTCCTTCGCTGTCGACCGTTGCCACAGAGGTGTTAGACGACTTCCAGGAGACAGCCTCACCATTGGCATTATGCAGATTCAACTTCTTGGTCTGGGTAGTATACAACTGGAAGTTCTCATCATTGATATAGAGGTTCCTGGTCTGCGTGATCGTAATCTTCTCCAAGAAATCCCAAGTAGTGTTCTTCAGCGTCACGGTCGTAGTACGACTCGGAACCTTCGTGGTGAGAGGAGCGACTGTCAAGCGCTGGATGACCAGATCAAGCTCAGGCTTCGACTCACGACCCTCCGACGATATCCAACTGTCCTCGGGGTTGAGATCGGTATCGAACGAGACGTTTGTCTGGACATAGACGCTGACGGTGCCACCGAATTCGTCGATGGTATAGTTGTTCTTCACAACACTGAACTTCGGATCGAAATGCTGGAAGATGGTGGTGATATCCTCGACACCCGTTCTGTTGTCCACGATCCTTACCGTGGCCGTTCTCTCTTCCTCACTATCGTTTCTGGCTACCTCGAGCACCACCGTAGAGGTGACAAGGCCGCGGGTCGCGTTATTAGGCAGCGTGACCCAGTCGGCATCGAGGACCTCGACAGTATAGTCGACATTACTCTCAACGGTGATCTCAACCGTTCCACCTTCGGAAGCCACCTCGTACTCATTCTCGCCAATCTTGATAACATCGCACTGTTTCTGCGACACCTGGAAAGTACGTGAGGTAACGCCATCCTTGATATCGGAGATCGTAACAGTAGCAACACGGTCGTCGAACGTGTCGTTCGCGTCGACCCATACACGCAACATAGACTGGTCGGGCTCGATTTTCGCATGACACCAGCTGGCATCGGTCGAAGCGTCATAGTTGGAAAGATCCTCATTGCGGTACACCTTCTCGTATGCCATCTTCTCTGTGGGGATATACACACCTTCTTTGTCAAATCCCTTTTCACCTGTCAGATCATTGAAAATGAGCTCGTGCAGGCGAGTATGATATTCATCCTCACCACAGGAAGAGAGCCCTATGCCGAGCACCGTGATCAGCAGAAATATCCTTAAATACTTGATTGTCTTCATGATTCACTTGTTATAATTGTTACCTAATCGGCTGCAAAGATACAAACTTTTTATAAAACGGGCACGATTTGCCACATTATTTAATTATTTTTTTTCAATGTGACCTGCAAGGGATGACGGAGCATACGCAGATACCATGCTATCCGCGCCTCCCATTCCTGTGGCGTGCGCACATCGTACTTAGCCCAGGCAGAACCGAAGTAATAAGTGTACGGCTCACCCCGGTATTGAGGGAGCACACCCAGGGCATGCTGCTGCTGTTGACGGGTGGTCACCGTGCCATCGGGGAAGAGCACGGCCACATATAATGGGGCATGATGCACGTTGGGCTGATCGGTCGGATCGGTATACGACACGAAGTCGCGCCCCAGGACCACCGGCTCGGGATCCTCACGCTGGACGACCACTCCAGAGCAGAAGGCGACAGGATGGGACAGACCGTCGTAGGAGACCGTCATCCGATTGAAGTTTGATCCTTTATCGAGGGTGATGACCCGTTGCTCACGGATCGTATCGCCACAGACCACTCGCGGACTCTGTGTCAGACGGACGGTGAAACGTAGCGGGCCTTCGTCAAGCACCTCATAACGCTCAAAGCAATAAGGCATGACGATACTGTCGGCGACCATCAGTGCCGGTGCCCCGCATCCCAGTGTGGCTCCCACCTTATAGGGGTCGAGCCCACGCCCATGATCATGATGATAGGAGATCGTGCGGTAGAGGGAGTCGCCCCGATGGCGGTCAACACGACGCAGTGAGTCGACAGTAGGCATCATGACGATATCCTCGACATAGAACCGCTGATCGACCACCAGCTCCGGTGTGTTCTTCGTCCATACATCGATGCCGAACGAGCGTTCGCCCGTGCGCTCAAGTGCCGGTCCGTAGACCCGATAGGCGCCACGGTCGTTCTCCCAGGCGAAGTCGTCCTTCCGTTCGGGATGAAGGGCCCCATGGCATACCATGGGGAACGTCAGAGGCTCTCCCTTGGAGATGGTGAAACGCGCCACCCCACCCTTGCGGACCGCCGCTTCGATCAGGAGCTTCCCGTCGTGAGTGAGTTGGAAAGGCACGTCGAGTCCGGCGGCCTCCGTCACCCGGAGACTGTCGGCTGTCATTCCAAGTTGCTGTAAGACACTATCCAGGGGCAGTTCCACCACCTGTTCACGATATTCGTCTGAGGTATTGGCCACCTCGACGGTCAAGAAGACCGCAGCCAGCAAAGAAAGGAGCGTGCTCATCGCAGTTCGCTATTGAAATGATTGACGGCCTGACGGTACAGGTGATAACGGGTGTTACCCCCATAGATGCTATGGTTACGGTTGGTATAGACGAGCTGACGAAAATCCTTGTCGGCCTGCACCAGGGCCTCGACATACTCTGCTGTATTCTGGTAATGTACATTATCGTCGGCCAGACCATGGCAGAGAAGAAGAGCACCGTGCAGCTGTGGAGCACGGGAGATAGGGTCCACCTCGTCGTAGCCTTGCTGGTTCTCCTGTGGCGTACGCATATACCGTTCGGTATAGATCGAGTCGTAGAAGCGCCAGCAGGTCGGAGGAGCGATGGCCACTCCGGCACGGAAGACGGGGCGCCCCTCGGACATGGACATCAGGGTGTTCCAGCCACCGTACGACCATCCCCAGATGCCGATACGGTCTTTATCGACATACGACTGCTGTCCGAGCCATAGTGCCGTTTCCACCTGATCGCGGGCTTCGAGCTCGCCCAGACGGAGGTAGGTACATTTCTCGAACTCAGCGCCACGGCCGCCCGTGCCTCGGTTGTCGACACAGACACACACATAGCCCTGTTGGGCCAGGTACTGCTCGAGGATGGCCCCATTGCCGTTCATGCCGATGCCCCACTCGTTCAACACCTGTTGGTTGCCAGGACCGCCATACTGATACATGATGACCGGGTAGCGTTTCGACGGGTCAAAGTCGGCCGGCTTGACCATCCATCCGTTCAGGACGACGCCTTCGGATGTGGTAAAGGAGAAGAGCTCTTTCTTCCCTAAATCATAGGCGGCCAGTTTCTTGACAAGCGCCTGATTATCGATCAGCGTCTGCAGCACCTTTCCGTTCTGTTGGCAAAGCGTGTACTGAGCCGGATGATCCATGCTGCTCCATATATTAATGAAGTATTTGAGGTTCGTGCTGAAGATGGCGTTGTTCACACCGCCCTTCTGGGAGAGAATCTCCGTCTTACCGTTGGCATGAGCCACCATCACCTGCTGATCGGTAGCACCATTGGGGTTGGCCGAGAAATAGGTGTCGCCCGTCTGCTCATCATAGCCATACACGTGATTCACCACATAACGGTCTTTCACAATCTGTCGGACCAGTTGACCGTTCAGGTTGTAGAGATAGAGATGGTTATAACCATCGCGCTCACTGGGCAGGAGGATATGCTTGTCGGTGATCTTCACCTCTTCAAATGTCTCTTCCTTGATATACTTGTCGACCTTGTCTTCGATAGCCAACTGACATATCGTTGACAAGGGGTTAGCCATATAGATGCGAAGCATATCCTGGTGACGGTTCATGGTGAAGATGGCAACCTTAGAGGGATCGCTGGTGGCCTTGATACGTGGGATATAACCATCGGCATCCAACGGGAGATTGATCTTCCGTGTCTGGTGTGACTTGATGTCGTAGCTATAAACGCTGACCTCGGAATTGGTCTGACCGGGAACAGGATACTTATAGGTATATTCGCCGGGATACTCGGCGAACTCCTTCCGTTCTGGAGCCAGTCCCTTGAACAGTTGCAAGGTAAACTGCTTCACGGCACGCTCATCGTAACGTATCCAAACAATCTGCTTGGAGTCGGCCGTGAACACCATCGACGAGTTCGTGGAGAACTCCTCCTCATACACCCAGTCGGGGATGCCGTTGATCACCTCATTGAACTTCCCGTCCTTGGTCACCTGACTCTCGGCATTACCGTACAGGAGCTTGACGAGGTGGATATTATTATCGCGAACGAAGGCAATCAGATTGCCGTCGGGTGAGAATACCGGCGTCTGCTGCGGACCGCCATCGCTGAGCGGCATCAGTTTGTTGTTCCGGATATCATAGATATAATAGACGGCAGTGAACGAGCGGCGATAGATGGGTTTCGTAGCTGTCTGTATGAGCATGTACCGGCCATCCGGCCCCATGATATAGCCTTCGACCCGACTGATCTTCTCGCCACGAGCCGTTTCCACGTCGAACAAAACGCTCAGCTGCTTTCCCGTACGGAAAGAGAAGTTGACGATGCGTTTTCCATCGTTGCATATCTGACTATATGACTCTCCGTCGGCCATCGGACAGACAGCCTGCATCGACTCCGAGCGGAACTCACCACGGGTGATCTGTTTCAAATCCAGCTTCTCGCCAGCCACTGACGGCGTCAGGCTACATGCCATCACTGCTGCCAGGAAAAAAAGTTTCTTCATATTCATATTTTATTCATTGATCGTGCAAAGATAGCGTTTTTTTCCATAACTTTGCAAACGGATGGAATTAAATAAAGTGAATATACCTTATTATAATTATAACGACTATGGCACATGGATCCGCTGCCGTTTTCCCTTCCGTGTTCAGAAAATCTCGGTAGACGCAGGGTTCACCTGTCCGAACCGTGACGGGAGACTCTCGTCGGGAGGTTGTATCTATTGTGACAACCGATCGTTCAATCCCGGCTATTGCAGTAGGACGAAGAGTATCACCCAGCAATTGGAAGAGGGAAAGCACTTCTTCGCACACAAATATCCCGAGATGAAATATCTGGCCTATTTCCAGACCTATACGAACACGTATGCCGACCTTGAGACCCTCAAGAAACGCTATGAAGAGGCACTGGCAGTGGAGGATGTGGTGGGCATCATCATCGGTACCCGACCAGACTGTGTGTCGGATGAACTCCTTGCCTATCTTGCAAGACTGAGTCGGCAGACCTTTGTCATTGTGGAATACGGCATTGAGAGTGCCAACGACCAAACCCTCAGATATATCAATAGAGGACACACCTTCGAGGATGTACGCACGACTGTGGAACGGACACACGCCCAGGGAATCCTGACCGGTGGGCATATTATCCTGGGACTACCCGGGGAGGATGCGGACGAGAGTATTCGTCAGGCGCCACTCATCTCCGCCCTACCCCTCGACATTCTGAAAATCCACCAGATGCAGGTGATCCGTGGCACACGACTGGCCGAGATCTATGAGCAGACGCCCTTCCATGTATACTCTGCCGAGGAGTATATCCAACTCATCGCCCAGTATATACAAAGATTGAGAAAGGATCTGGTTCTGGAGCGTTTCGTGTCGCAGTCGCCTCATGAGATGGTCTTAGCACCACACTGGGGACTCAAGAACTACGAGTTCACCCACCGACTGGTGAACTATCTGAAAAAGTATGAAATCTATCAGGGACAATTAGCGGAAATCTGAGTACTCGTTATTCCGCAACATCTGATCGACCGTCATATTCTTATTACGTTTCATATAGCGGTCGACAAGCCGGATATACAATGACTGGAAAACATTCTCGCCCATCGCCTTGTTGACCGTCCATTGAATCTTACCGATGTGGATGTCCTGTTCCATCTGGGTCAGAACCCTGTTAAGCGGCATGGGGTAGATACTCAGCAAGTAGAAGCCGATGCAGTCGGGCACCACATATCTGCGCGTCATCAGTTGAAGCTGACTCTCAGAATACCCATATTCGGCACGCTTGTAAAGGGGATAGTCGGAACCCAAGTACTTATCGAGACAAATGCCAATCGTGTTATTACCGACAATAATGCTCTGGTCGAGTGAACCAATCTGCGCATATACCTCGGGGAGTTCCATATTAGGGATATTCTTCCGGAGATAGGTAAACGCCTTGGTCAGGTCGCTGTTGATATCATCCATATTGGCATACTGCTGTTCGGCCTCTGATATCAGTGCCTGCAAAGTCGAGTCTTGATAAAACCGAAGGAACTTCGTGTTAATCTGCTGGTCGTTCACCTTACCAATATGCAACACATCCTCGATCAACGTACGCGTCTGCATCGGGTAAATGGTATTCATCTGCTGCAAGGCAGAGAAATCGCCTGTTGTCAGATAAAGGCTCTGGATACGGTCATAACGGTCAACGACAATTGTCTCGTCCCCCTCATTAGAGGTTCTGAATTGCCATTCACAGCTGACGCAAACCAGCATGACGACGAACAGAATATAGTATATCTTGCGCACGATAGCGATCCTGAATGTTATACGATTGTTAAAAACAAGTGCAAATATACCCATATTTGTTCATAAAACAAAATTTTAACCTAAAAAAGATAAAAATTCGTATAAAAACCTGCTCATTTCTGTTTATTTGTGTAAAAATCATAAAGGAATTACTCCTTTTTCCGTACTTTTGTATGAACTAAAACAAATCTCAAGACAAAGATGAAAAGAATATTGCTCCTGATACTGACTGCCTCGCTCGTCTCTATGGCTATGGCAGAAGAGACGACAGTCTCATACCTGATTCGCAACACCTCCAAGACAGACCGCACAGACCAACCCGTGGTCATCGACTTGAAGTCGTTCGGTCATGTGGCATCGGCGATCGTGCAGACAGACGGGAAAGAGATCCCCTGTCAACTTGACGACCTAGATCAGGACGGTGAGAATGACGAGTTGTGTTTCCTTGTCGACAGTAAAGGCTGTTCGGAGACGACATATCAGGTGACTCTATATGACGCGGGAACTCCCCTGCAGTATCCTGCCCGTGTCTATACGGAAATGCTAATCCGTAACGACAAGGTGAAGGAGAAAAATAAGCATGACAACTATATCGAGTCGATCACAGCACGGGGCGACTGCGCCAACTCCTACAATATCCAGCATCATCATGGGGTGACCTTCGAGAGCGAGTTGAACGGTATTCGTATCTATTTCGACAAGCGCCAGACGCTCGACCTCTACGGGAAGTATCAAAAACGTCTTGAGATCCAAGCCACCCAGTTCTATACGTCTGCGGAACAGAAAGCAGCCGGCTATGGCGACGACGTACTGTGGGTGGGTAACACCTTCGGGCTTGGTGCTTTCCGTGGATGGGACGGACAACAGCCGACAATGATTGATCCTGTGCGCAGTCGTACGCAACGTATCATCTCGTATGGCCCACTACGAACAATCGTCGAAGTTGTGGACAAAGGTTGGCAGCCATATGCCGACAAGTCGACAGTAGATATGACCATCCGATACACGCAATATGCCGGTCATCGTGACACGGATGTGGATGTGTTCTTCAACAAAGAGGTCTCAGACTATCTGTTCTCTACAGGCATCATCAACGTGAAAGGCTCTGAGGAGTATAGCGACGGGCATGGTCTGCGCGCCTGTTGGGGCAGCGACTGGCCATCGAGCGATACCATTAACTTCAAGCGGGAGACCGTAGGACTCGGTATCTATATTCCGATGAGATACGTGAAAAGCGAGGAAAAAGCGAACAAAGATAACTATGCGTTCGTTGTAGGTACACCGGATGAGGTGCCGATAGCGAACGGTTGCACGGACAAGCATCACTTGAGTTACAAGGTTGTCTACAGCTCCGATAACGAGACCTTCGGATACCACTCGGCACAAGAATGGTTCGATTATCTCAGAAGATGGAAAAAGGAGACGGATACTCCCCTAGTAGTCATGCGACACGACTAAGGAAGTTGTTCGAAGGTACGCCGTCTTTTCACGTAATACTGCCACAGCAAAGAGAAAGGCTTCCGTTCTGGTACCGCTTCCCCTATTCGTGATGCCTGAATGGCCTTTCGATCAGCACGGAATTCTTTTCGCCACTGTCGGAAGGCACGTCGAGCCCGGTATACAGCCTTGAAGTCACCTATGTTCCGTTGCAGGATCAACATCTCCCATGCAGCTAGATAATCAAGGAACCAGCGCCAACGCATGACACCTTTCAGTTCATCATCGGGCAGACATTTATATAGCATCGTCAGATTATTACGGAAGTTCAAGAAGGTCTTCATCGGATTTGCCTTCGGCAGAGTTCCTCCTCCCACATGGTACACATGACTGTCTGGAAGACAAACGACCTTCCGTCCACGGATGCGAAGACGCCAGCACAAATCGATCTCCTCGCTATGAGCGAAGAATCGTCCGTCGAGGCCGCCAACTTCCCAATAATCTTTTGAGCGTATCATCAATGCCGCACCAGTGGCCCAAAGAAGCTCCGCCGGATCGTCGAACTGTCCTTTGTCCTCCTCAACCGTTTGAAAGACCCGTCCCCGACAGAAAGGATAACCGTATTTGTCGAGGTAACCACCACATGCTCCGGCATACTCGAAACGATTTTTCTCGAACACCGAAAGTAGTTTGGGTTGACAGATCGCCGTATCCGTATGAGCATCCATATATTCAATGAGAGGTGTCAGCCAATGGGGCGTCACCTCGATATCAGAATTCAACAAGAGAAAATATTCTGCATCGACTTGTGCCAAAGCTTTATTATACCCTTCGGCAAAGCCCCAGTTTCTGTCAAGTTCAATCAGACGGCATGCGGGGAAATCCTTTCTTAACATCTCGAGAGAGCCGTCGGTCGAGGCATTGTCAGCCACATAGACCTTCGCCTCGTCGCAAGAATAGCGCAACACCGTAGGCAGATACTCCTTGAGCATCTTCTCGCCATTCCAGTTAAGAATCACAATCGCAAGCTTTTCCATACACACATACCTAGTTATAATATATAAGCCTACAAGCTCACCTTTAATGCCTGCTGGTCGCGAGTGAGCTCACCAAGTCTCACATTCACCAGTTGGTTGTCCAACTCCGGATCGGCCTCCTGGGGAGGAAGTTCCACACGGATATAATTACGAGTAAAGCCATGCATGGCCCTACCACGAGGAGCCTTCTCAAAGAGCACCTCAGCCTCCTGTCCGATATGACGGCGATAGAAATCAACCGTCTTCTGGTCGGAAAGTTCCAGCAAGCGCTTGGAACGCTCTTTTTTCTCACGGTCGCTCACGACATAAGGAATACTCAGAGCTGAAGTACCTGGACGTTCTGAATAAGGGAACACATGAAGCTGCGTTACATCCAGACCGTCGAGAAACGCATATGTCTCCTCAAAACATGCCGGCGTCTCTCCACGACATCCCACCATCACGTCGACACCGATAAAGGCATCTGGCATCACCGTCTTGATCTTCTGTATCTTCTCGGCGAACAGCTGTGAGTCATAATGTCTATGCATCAGTTTCAACACCGTATCACTGCCGCTCTGCAGAGGGATATGGAAATGTGGCATGAACGCCCGACTCTCCGCACAATAGGCAATCAGTTCGTCGGAGAGCAGATCTGGTTCCAAAGAACTAATCCGATATCGTCGTATTCCTTCTACAGCATCAAGAGCCTTGACCAGATCGACAAACGACTCTCCGGTGGTTTTTCCGAAATCACCAATATTGACACCCGTCAGAACGATCTCCTTGCCTCCCTCACGAGCAGCCTCCTCGGCCTGCTCTACCAACGAAACAATGCTAGGGTTCCGACTGAATCCACGGGCATACGGGATTGTACAATACGTACAGAAATAGTCACAACCATCTTGCACTTTCAAGAAGTAACGTGTACGATTACCACGAGAACAAGAAGGAGCAAACGATTTAATATCTTTCGTCTTTACCTTATAATATTGATGCAGACTCTCATCGGCGGTCTTTTTAGACCATGCCTCCGAGAGGTACTGTATCAGAACAGCCTTCTCGTTGGAGCCAAGCACCAAGTCGACCCCTTCGATGGCAGCCACACGTTCCGCCTCCAACTGGGCATAACATCCAGTCACCACAACAAAGGCACCAGGATGTTGACGCACCATCCGACGGATAGCCTGTCGACACTTATGGTCAGCTACCTCGGTCACCGAACAGGTGTTGATCAGACAGATGTCGGCTCTTTGTCCTTTCTGAACAGTCCGCACACCCATATCCTGAAGCATCCGGCCGAAGGTGGATGTCTCAGAGAAATTCAGTTTGCACCCTAAGGTGTAATAAGCTGCGGTCTTGCCCTGAAAAGCAGAGGTATCTATCATTTCATCAAGAAGTATTTCCTTTTTCGGGCACAAAGGTACGAATAAGTGAGGGAAATGCAAAAGGAAAACTTGTTTTTCTTTTCATTTCCGAACGAAAGTACTTTAGACACGAAGTGTCAAAGGTACGAATAAGTGAGGGAAATGCCAAATATATAGAGGTTTATCCGAAGCGCCTCCTATAAGTACCTTTTTTAACATTTCATATTTGCTTGATTTGCAGTTACTTGCGAAAAAGTTACAAAATATGTCGAAAAAAAAACGAAAAAAATGATACGTCGTATTAAAAATATGCTTAACTTTGCAGCGTTTTAATAAACAAATGATTGTTTTACAGATTTAAAAGCTTAGAAAAAATGAAAAAATTGGTATTCATGTTCGTAGCAGTTGCTGCTATCTCTTTCGCTTCTTGTGGTAACAAGGCTCAGGCTCCTGTTGTAGACACTGACTCTATCGCAGAGGTTGACAGCATCATCGACAGCACCGCTGTTGATTCAGTTGTTGCTGCAGCTGACTCTGTTGTTGCTGAGTAATAGTAGCATACGAACTAGAGAGAAAAAGCCGTTGGACATATGTCCAACGGTATTTTTTTGTATATACTTTTCAGGCCTGATGGAATATGATGATTAAACATCCATCCCAAATGAAAAATCCCGAGGACTGATGTCCTCGGGACGCTTGCGTCATAATAAATAATGATGCCTTACAGCAATAATTAATTATTAATTGTTTTTTAGATTCTGTGAGTTATGCCTCTGCAGGAGCCTCAACCTCTGCGGTCTCGTCGATAGCCTCCTCAACGTCAGCATCAACTTCCTCCTCTGCTGTCTCTGCAGCCTTTGCAGCTCTTGCCTCAGCAGCAGCCTTGATAGCAGCATCAGCCTCAGCAGCGGCCTTCAACTCCTCAGCGTTCTCGGCTACGACCTTAACAGGGATCTCAACAGTAACCTCCTTGTGGAAGTGTACCAGAGCTACATAGTCGCCAATCTTCTTGGCATCCTTCATAGTGACAATCTTGCGGTCGACATCCTTACCGAGCTTTGCAAGTTCGTCGGCAACCTGAGCAGCACCAACAGATCCATAGAGCTGACCTGTAGCACTTACTTTTGCAGCGATCTCAAGAGAAACACCAGCAAGCTGGGCAGCCTTCTCCTCTGCAGCAGCCTTCAGGGCAGCCAACTTGTGAGCCTGCTGCTTCAGGTTCTCTGCGAGGATCTTCTTAGCTGACGGAGAAGCAATCACACCCTTTCCCTGAGGAATGAGGTAGTTGCGACCGTAACCAGACTTAACGTTCACGATATCGTTCTTGAATCCCAGACCGATAATATCTTCTTTCAGTATAATTTCCATATTCTTGCGTCCTCCTTAATTACTTCATCATGTCAGTTACATAAGGCAGCAGCGCAATCTGGCGGGCACGCTTCACGGCCTGAGCCACGCGACGCTGGTACTTCAGAGACGTTCCGGTGATGC
>JAEEGL016126301.1_pt1 | contig 13277 bp, 12 predicted proteins | sample 9134231 | NCBI WGS metagenome assembly JAEEGL01 (sample SAMN16246548, study PRJNA631951) | gut metagenome | biome: gut microbiome; feature: rumen; material: fiber-attached | host: Bos | place: Iran: Karaj | collected 2018-10 | reverse complement strand
CTTCCCCCAATTGAAAAACAAAAAATTAACCTTTTAACCAATTAACCTTTTAACCTTCTCAAACAAAACAGTGCTTATTTAATAGTATATCAACAAGTTACAAAACAATCCCAACTTGATAGGAACAGCAAAGAAGGCGTTCTTTTCCTTCTCCACCCCCTCATTTTTGTACCTTTAGACAGCCAAAACACGTCCTCTGATAGTGAATTTTTGGGGGGCACACCCCAAAAAACGACCCAAATCCAAGCACAGAGGACAAGAAAAGCCCTTATGTTTCAGGAGCCTACTCCGCCAGATTTTGAAGTCCAAAAAAAAGCGATTTATTTCAAAAAATAACACAAAAAACAAGATAGTCCCCATTTTGCCATCTCCACTTTACACTCTTTTTGAAAAATCTTTGTACCTTTGCAATGTGAAAACAAAACCTATATGGGAAGATGAATCAGAATAGTCAGAATAATCAGAATTCTCAGAGCACTCAGAATGATCAGGGTCAGAAAATAACCTTTCTTCCTCAACATGGTCATTATCGCCACCTGCGGGTTTATCAGGTGACAGAAATGATATATGACATTACCTTTTATTTTACCCAGCATTATTTGCAGAAAGGTGACCGCACGATTGATCAGATGGTGCAGGCAGCCCGTTCTGGCAAGCAGAACATTGCCGAGGGCAATCAGGCTGCTGCCACTTCCAGCGAGACCGAGATAAAACTGACCAATGTAGCGAAGGCAAGCTTGGAGGAACTGCTCGATGACTACGAGGACTACTTGCGTGTGCGCAATCTGGAGCAATGGGGCAATCTCCATCCCAGATACGAGAAGATGCGACAATATGCTCGAAGTGAGCAGATAAAGAAAGACTATGCAGAAAAGATACAGCGCATGAATGATGAGGAAATTGCCAATCTTTGCATCACCCTCATCCATCAGGCGATGTATATGCTCCACAAACTGTTGGCTACCATGCAGGACCGCTTTGTAAAAGAAGGTGGAATCAAAGAACGCATGTTCCAAAGCAGGATCAATTACAGGAATGGTCTGAATCATCAGAACCTTCCGAATCAACAGCCCCCTCAGAACATTCAGAATCATCCAAATACTCCGAATACTCAAAACCCTTGTTAACTTCGAAACGGCGTACTATTACCTTTCCAAATAACCCATCCTTATTGCCAAAGAACCTGCCTCTGCTGAGAAATACTCGTGCATTTGTGTATTTTACGATTTTGTGAAGTTTTTAAGGATTGGCACTTTAGTGGGAAAATCCCTATTTATGAAAAAAGTTGGGGGATAAGTTTGGTGATTTTGTACCAAGGGTTTTAATGAAATAATGTATTGACTATGTGGAAAAGCGCCATTCATTATTCAAAAGAGGGCAAATGTTCTGGTTGCAGAATCCATATTTTATAGTTTGATGAAAATTTCTCCCTTAATGTTTGTTTTTGTACGATAGACAAAGTGGAACGGTGTCCCATCAATTGACACAAAGGCAGGCCATTCGAAACATGGAGCCTGCGTGGAAAAAAGTGCAAGGGCTCAAATTTAAGCTCTTGTCCAGAATCTACAATCTGCCGAACGGTGGAACGAAGGAAGTGCCCTGCTACTTCATCGTCCGCTGGACGCTCAGGAAGCTCGCCCCCTCGAACTTCCCCCCCATGAAAACCCTACGTGCAGCATACGAGACGTATGTGGAAAGAACGTTGTCCAGTCGGTGAAGATAGGGCAACCTTTTTTCATGGTTAAAAGGTTATTTTGTTATTTGTTATTTTGTTATTTTTTCGTTTTCGATGGTTAAAAAGTTAATTGGTTAATTGGTTAATTTTTTGTTTTTGGAGGTGGAATTATCCTTACTGTTGTTTGCAAGTTATCACATCTTGAAGAGCAAACAATTTGGGGGAATGGCACAGACGGCAATGGTCATCAAGAAGGGAGGCGTTGGAGAAGATGATGCCGTTCTGATTCAGAGTTCCATAGCTTTCGTGAGCATGACCAAAGAAGTGGAATCGGGGTTTCACCTCCTTGATTCGATTGAGCAATGGGAAATTACCCCAATGTCTGCCAGCTGATTGGTCGAGAATCATGATGGGAGGCTCATGGGTTATGACAATGTCTGTGCCTTCTGGGATGAGGCGCTCTGAATGATTGTATGCGATGCCAAAGAACTTCACGCCTTCAATCGTGACGCCTCTGTCTTGCAAAAAGAAAACATTCTCAGGCAAATCCTCAATGTCTTTTGCATCCCATAAACAAAGGTCATGATTGCCTGTCACAAATAGTTTGTATTTGTAAGGTAAGTCAATGTACCAGTTGAGGAAATCAAGCACTTCCTCCTCAGTTCCATTGTCTGCAAAGTCGCCACAATGCACAATTACATCGGCTTCTGGCAGGTTTGTCAGTTGCCGATGACGATTGTGTGTGTCGGAGATTTGGAGAATCTTCACAATGTCAATAACGTTTGGTTAACTATCTTCTTTTTGAAATCTTCACTTAAATCCAGCGAGTCGAGTGTTTGGTCTTTGTCTTTATGAATACAAATAACAGCTTGCTTCGGATTGACTGTTTCTATTACATCCTTAATCGCTTGTCTGTCTGCATGACCTGAAGTATGGATGTCCACCACATTGTGAAATTGTTCACGAAACATCAGATACCGAGGATTCACCTTCACTTGCTCAGGGTCTTTGTAGTACCCATCCCATGAAGAGTAGATAAGTAAGGTTTCTTCCTCTGGCAATTCTGACTTCATCAAATAGACACGTTCCGATTGCCCTATTCCAACCACCATCACAAAGCCATTCTTTCTCAATGAATCCATCGGCTTCCCTTCATTGTAAAAACGAGGATGGAAGTCAAACAAACCTTTAGATATCTTGCTTTCTCGTTCTGTGAACAGGCGCATCATATCCCTCATCATGCCTGAACAAACATAAAGACTCTTGCCAGCCTTTTTCGACGCTTCCTTGATAGAAGCAAGTCTTTCGATATCTGTCGAAGATGCCAACACAAAGACATACTTGAATGCCTCCATTACACTTGCCATCTTCTTCGACACGATACGTTCATGAATGCATTCGTCAGTACGCCCCAACATCGTACCTTCTGTTATGAGGACATCAATATTTCTGGCATAGATTCTTAACACATCAAGAAGCCGCTTGCCTAAATATCCATGTTTGCGATAATCCCCCATGTGCCAAATCCTCTTTTCATCAACTTCAATCAGCAGCATGTAGGAGTCATAGGCAGAATGGCTGTTGAAGAAAGGAGTGATTTGAATGTCGCCAATCCTGAAAGATTGAGGAGTTTTAGAGCGTTTCCACGTGTTGAAATGATGTAATTTTGTCAACAATTCTTCTTGTTTTTTGACAGCCTCCTCACATTGTGGCACATCCGCAATCTCCAGTTCTTGTGCACTCCTTAGTTGTAGTTTCAGCCCTTTCTTTATCCATTCATTTTTCGTCAACAAGACGGTCTTTCCTCCTTCGCCAATATACTGAGGCACACATTCAGGCACATATCCAAACATCCCAACATGATCTTCATGAACATGCGTATAGATAACTGCCTCATGCTCTTTCTTGTTTTGAGCGAACAAGCCTTCCACCAATGCCTTTTCTTGCTCGGGTGTCATATTCTCTCCATTGCCAGGCAGATTCCTTCCCATGTCGATAAAGACACGAGAAGTTTCTGTACTGATCTCTGTGATGCAACCACCTATTTGGTCAAGCCCGCGATGGATCTTTATCTTCATTTTGATATAATTAGTTGATGTGTTGGAGTTCTGTTTGCCTTATATAGTATAACGAAAGAGCACATCCTTTTATTCTAATTCTCGTTCAAATTTTAACTTGATCCTCTTAATTCTTTTCGTCCGTAAAAGCTGCCTGCTCTTTGTCGAAGTGAAGACGCACATCTCCTACTGCACCATATCGATGCTTGGCGATAATGATTTCAGCAACACCCTTGGTGTCGTTGCCATTTTTGTCTTTCACTATCTTATAATACTCAGGACGATGGATAAGACACACCATATCGGCATCCTGCTCTATGGCACTTGATTCACGAAGGTCGCTGAGTTTCGGACGCATACTGTCAGGATCGCTGCTCGAATTCTGCTCCACGGGTCGATTCAATTGTGAAAGAGCCATGACTGGGATGTCCAATTCTCTTGCCAGCAATTTCAGAGAACGAGATATCGTTGCAACTTCTTCTTGGCGTGATTCGCTTGAACCGTCTGGCGCATTCATTAGCTGGAGATAGTCGATGATGATCATCTTCACACCATATTCACGCACCAACTTGTGGGCTCTCACACGAAGTTCAGACACGGAAAGCGAAGGTGAATCATCCACATATAATGGTGCACCTAACATTGAGCTCACACCAGTTTCAATTTTTGACCAATCATTCTTTGCAATCTGTCCGCTTCTAATTCTCTCAATTGAAACCTTACTAACATTCGCAATTAAACGATTCACTAACTGTACTTTCGACATTTCAAGAGAGAACATCGCAAGAGGGATTTTCTTCTCGATTGCCATATTACGTACTAAAGACAACGCGAAAGCCGTCTTTCCCATAGCAGGACGTCCTGCTACAACAATCAAGTTTCCATTCTGCCAACCATTGGTGGCTGCATCCAGTTTGTCAAAACCGGATGCCAAGCCTTTAAGGCCATTCATAATCATTTCATTCATATTTGTTTTCATTATCATTTGAGAATTCGTTTGAATTCCACCACCATCTTGGGCAGTTTGAGGATGGGTTGTCCTAATCTGGTCGTCATGCCATCGAAACGTGCCTTCGCCCAGTCAACCACTTGGTTGCGCACCTCGTTGTCATAGGCAACCACGACTTGCAGAGGATACTCACCCAAGAACAAACCTGGCACGTAGGTGTCTGCACTGTCTGGGCAAACCGTGGTGATGCCCAGGAGATAAGGGACAATCGCACCATTCAGCGAACAGCGCTCGTTCTCTAGCACAATCCCGAACTCTCTGCGCACACCATCCACAATGTCGCGGAGTGCCTCGATGAATTTTAATCTTCATATTATTCCAATAGCAGTATATATTTGTTTAGAAGAATCCAATCTGTAATTCGTTTAAAAACTTTGGGAGGAATCCGCTAATGCGGCTTGATATACAACCACGACCCTGATTTCATCACTATTCCATTCCCCTAACCCCCATTTGAATTCCTTACATGGTACATTGTTCTTGAAAGCATGTAATAAGGACATATCATCCATCATGAGGCAATGCTCCTGCGTATCATACACATAGATAATCATCTTTTGAATGCAATCATGCACGTTCAGTATGTCTTGCCGTTCCTTTTCCAGTTGCTCGATCACCTTGACAAACGCTTGTGGGTTTGAAGCAGGGCATCTGCAATCGGAGGCAATCAAGCCTTCTGTAAAAAGCTTGATGTCCCCATTTGTAATGCGCACCACGGATGGTGTTTCCACCATCTCATGGAGTAGCGCCTGGATTTGTTTAGCGTCTTTGATCATGCCTCGTCCTCCTTCTTGATCATCCTCTTGAATTCCACTATCATGTTGGGCAGTTTGAGGAAGGGCTGTCCGAATCTAGTAGTCATGCCGTCGTAGTGTGCCTTCGCCCAATCCACCACCTTGTTGCGCACTTCGTTGTCATAGACAAGCGTCACAGCCATAGGGAATGGGCCTGTGAAGATGCCTGGCACGTAGGTGTCTGCGCTGTCTGGACAGACAGGGGTGAAGCCAAGGATGTAGGGCACAAGGGCACCGTTCAGGGAACACCCCTCACCTTCGGGCTCCACTCCGAACTCGATACGTCCTGCGTCAACGATGTTGTGGAGTGCCAGCATGGCGTCCACCAGACCGTTCTGACAGATGACCTCCATCTCAGCCATCAATTCAGGTGCATTCTCCGCGATGAAGGAGGCTCGTTGCTGGCGGGCATACTCCACCTGAAATTTGAACGACTCGGCCTTTGCCTTTACACTCACCTGCGCCTTGCGCTTCTGATCTTTGTTCTTGCTCATACTTTTTGGGTTAAAATTTTAATTATATACCATTATACGAATGAGCACACCCGTGAAACGGCGTTTTTTGAGTCTTTTGTGCAAAAACACCGCACAACAAGGACTTTTTCTGGTATTATTTTAAAAAAATTTAATCCCAATATCTCCTTATATCATCTTTCATCACCTCTTGAAACTCCACAGGATAGTTTGCTTTGAGGTATGCCATTTGATAGGCAATCCATGTATAGCAGACAGCATGAGACTTGTTGAAAGCGTATGCTCCCCTGTCTTCAAATTCCGTCCATACCTTTTCAAGCACTCGCTTCGTATATCCGTTTCTGATGCCACCTTCCATAAACTTGGACTTCAACACATCTTTTTTCTTCCTAAAATTCGCCCCACGCAGTCCATCACTTTCGCCTCTACTGAATCCTGCAATCGCTTGTGATAGTTGCATGATTTGTTCCTGATAGACAATCATTCCGTATGTTTCTTGAAGATATTCCTCCATGATGGGAAGGACATACTTGATCTTCTTTTTCCCATTCTTCTGCTTGATGAGTGTTGGCAGTTCATCCATTGAACGTGGACGATACATCGCGTTCAGAATAACAAGATCCTCAAAGGATGTTGGATGCATTTTGAGAAGCCAAGAGCGCATCCCTTCTGAATAGAATTGGAATATGTCATTCGTCTGCCCTTGCTGGAACAACTCTATAGTCTTTGGATCATCAATAGGAATCTTTTCGATGTCCATATCAACGCCCAAATTGGACTTTATCTTCTCACAAATGGCTTTCATCTGGGAGAGTGCCCAAAGATCAAGAAAGTCCACCTTCACCAATCCTGTAGATTCCACACAATGAGCATCATACTGCACACATCTCACGCTCTTTCCATTCCTCGTGACAGTTATGACAGGCGTCCAATCACTTATCGGGTCATCACTAACAATGAAGCCACAAGCATGAATGCCTGTATTATTAATCAGTTTCATTTTAGATATGCCATAAGTTATGATATACGCACAACGCTCCTTTCCATATTTCTTTTCGAGCCATTCAATCACATGCTCTCGTCCTCCGTCTTCAAAGTCCAAATCGATGTCTGGAAAAGAATTCCTGTCTGGATTCAAAAAGCGTTCAAACAGCAAACCATATTTTAATGGGTCTATTTTGCTGATGCCCAAACAATATGCCACCAAACTTCCTGCTGATAAACCACGGGCTGGTCCCACCCATAAGCCCAACTCTGATTGTGCCGCATGGACAAGATCTTGCATGAACAAGAAGTAGCCAGATGCGTCTTTTTGCTCGATAATGCTGAGTTCATATTGCAAACGTTCCAACACTTCTTCTGGAAGTGGGTCTCCATAAATCTGCTTTGCACTCGCGAGAGTCAAATTTTCTAGATAGTCTGCTTCGAGTTGTGACTGGTCACCTTCTGACGCATTGGGAACAGGAAACACATGCATGCTGGGGGTGCGACAGATATTGTAGATTTCCACCTTATTCAGAATCTCAATCGTATTGGCAACAGCCTCAGGCACATCGGCAAACAATTCACACATCTCTTTTCTGTTTCTCAACCAACGTAGCAGCACAGGATGGTTTTGAACATACTCTTCAATGGTTGTTCCCTGAGCTATACTGCGTTGGGTGTTGTACGTAGACAAATCCTCTGGAGCCACATAATGGACATCATTGGTGCAAACCAACTTGACACCAGTTTCCTTTGCAGCTTTTATCAGCATCTTATTGACTTTCTCCTGTTCTGACAGAGCATCTTCATGGACAGCCGTTCTCCGCAATTCGAGATAGTAATCATCTGCAAAGACCTGTTGATACCATTTGATGGCATCCTGCATCCTTGCCACATCACCCTTCAACGCCCAATCATACACTTCACCATTCTCTCCACCAGAGCACACAATCAGCCCTTCATGATAGGTTTCCAATTCTTGGTGATGGAGAGGCTTGTTGTCAGAGATAGTCACCAACTTCATCAAATTCTTGTAACCAACAAGGTTCTTGGCAAGTATCATCAATCGAAAAGATTGTTCTAAATCTTCAGAGGCTGTCACACCTGAAACATAAAGTTCACAACCAAGAATGGGTTTGAATGGATTCTTCCCTTGCGCCTTCCTTTCTTTATTGACACGACAGACATACTCAAAGAACTCCAAAATGCCAGACATGTTGCCTTTGTCTGTGATAGCTATACCCGGCATCCTGCTTTTGATGGCTGTGTCCACCAATTGTCGAATTGTTGCGCATCCATCTTGAATCGAATACTGCGAATGCACATTAAGATGTACGAAATGATAAGTTTTCATGTTTTTAATTGTTTTGAATGAATAAAGTTTGTTGCTTTGGGTACATCTTTATACGAATGAGGCATGCCTCGAAATGGTGATTTCGGGGCATGCTATGCAAAAGTGGCGCACATCTGGCGCGATTTTATGGCATTATTTTTGATTAATCTCCCTTCTCCAGTTGTTCTTTTAGTTTCTGAACAAGTTTTTCTGACACAGGTTTTCTTGTTGGGAAAACGAATTGGCTTTCAACATGAGTGTGACCACCTGGACGTGTATCATAAATCGTATATGAGTCATCGAACTTATCCATGAAGAAGCCATCTGTCATGCCTTTCTCCAATCGACGTTGACGCATTTGTTCTGCAAACTCAAGTGAAGGAGGTGTGTTGCCTACAATGGCAAGTTCGACCGTTTTGCCATATAACACCTCTACAACGTCGCCAATCTTAAAACGTATCCTTTCATTGGGTCTCCCTCGAAAGACGCCATCTTGACCAACCATGTTTTCTTCATACCAACTGCCATCGGGCAGATAGGTGCGAACGCCTACCACATCCTCTTTATCTGGTTTAGGATTCAGCTTCCGTTCTATGATGATATAACAGAATGTGTCACTTTCCATACCCCAACTTTTCACGACCTTCTGCATGGCTTTCTCTGCCTTTTCCAATGTTGTATAAGCTCCCAGACTTAAATCGTAGAGCCTCTTTCTCACAGGGTATCGTGTCCCATGAGTGCTGATCAGTTCGAGTTCAAATATTGTCTTCATTTTAACATGAGATTAGGGAACCACATTTTTCAACCATATTCACCATTCCTTTTTATCATCAATTAATGTCCCATTCACATTTTTAATTTTGAATTTCTGCAGGTCTGCATCTATATATACGGTATGAGGATATAAAGTAACGTTGGGAATGTTTGGTACAGATATTGGATCCATCTTTCCCTCCTCGTAAAGAGGCTTCCCCTTTTTGTTGTAAGGAATTGGAGGCATCATAGATATAACATCTATTTTAAGTTCCTTTTTCTCATCTAAGAATTTATCTTCTTTTTGATCTCTAAAAATGTTGTACCATAAATTCCCACTTTCTTTATCTCTCAATAGATGTGCAATAAAAGTTGCATAAACAAGAGCCTGTTGCATTACTTCTGGTTGAGGTTCAGACTTTTTGTTCTGATCCTTTAGTTCAATAATAACCAATCGCCATCCCACTTCTTTCTTATGGACAATTCGAGCCAATATATCTATACCTCCACCACATGCGGCTCCATCTTCTCGCATTGAATATTTAGGGTAGTCGGCAATCTTGTGATTGCTGGCTGATAATGGCGTTCTCATTTGGAAAAAGCCAATACTTCCAAGCATAACAGGCTGTATGGACGTCATCACTTTACCATCGCTGATATGTCCTTTTGCTAAATCTGACAATACAAGAGTTTCCAGACGATGCTCATTACTATGTGTTTTGATATCCTCCCCCTTGAAGTTAACAAAGACATTCCAGATTTTTCTCGCTTCTTCACTATCCCATGCATATGGTTTTCTTGGAGGGTTAGCCTTTGTCTCAATATTCAGATATTCCTTATTATGTTTAGCCTTCTCTGAGGATATTTTTAAGGATAGATTAAATTCACCATGTTTGTTTTTCTTCACACATAAAGTACCAACACTTTGCCCTAAAATTCGCAAATCACATTCTATGGAAGGATTTTGGGATTGGGCAATACTAAAGTAAATTCGCAAGAGTCCTAATTTGCGATACGGAAATGTTTTCTTCAGAAATTTGGCTGCTTCATCGAACAGAATCTTTTTTGAAGTAATGGCTTTAGCATATCGCTCATAAGCATCACGCCAATCATCATTTGAGCACAATTTTTCGCTTGTGATTCTAACAACTTTTTCGTTGGTCATACGATTCTTCATAATCTTTCTTTTTAAGTTAAACATATTTTGTTGTTAATCCACCTCATTATACGAATGAGGCATGCCCCGAAATGGTGTTTTCAGGGCATGCTGTGCAAAAGTGGCGCATCCCGAAGTCTCTTTTTGTAATTTATCAGAATACTTCTCTATAGTTCCCTTGTTCCAAAAGCTTCATCTCAAATTTGATATTTGGTTTGTCTAAATGGTGATTTTCTGTCTGATAATCAAGAATAGCATCGAAAATACAATTGAAAAAATTCTGTTCAATTTTATCATTGATAAAATCATGAACCTCATCATATCTATTCAGTACTTGTTGTTGATACTTAACATCTAAGCATGTCTCTATTCTGTAAGGATTATAGAGGAGATACACAAATTTCACATTGGGGCTTTTTATAGCATGCTTAGCAAGATCATACGTAATGCCGAGAAAATGGCAAATAACTTGTTTCAAATCAAAATGTAAAACATTCTCCTTGTTTACCACGAAAGTAATCTTCTTATATCCTTTTTTATCACAATCGGCTTGCGTATATGAGAAAGCCTCACATTTTTCTTTAATCTTATCATATACCGGCAAGTATGCTTCACTTATTTCCTCATTCGCATGTGAGCCTCCATAAATCTCACGCATTTTTGCCTCCACATAAATGTATTCAGAATCCTTGCGGAGAAAGCCATCAAGATTAGCAGTTCCACCAACTCTGGTATCTAACTTCTCTTCAAAAGAAAAACCTTCAATATCACAAGACCTTTTATACACAAGGCGACTAGATGAACCAAACGATGCCATTTTGGGAGGGTATTGACCTTCTTTCATTTCTCCACCACTTCCATTTCCATATTGTTTCTTATGAGAGGCTTTCATCGTGTTACAGAATTCTTTCCAATCATCATTGGTCATGTAATTGCAATATGTGATATTTTTCCCATCCATCACATATCCACCATCTTTCATCTCATCAAATCTAATAGCACAATCCAATGCCGTAGCCATGTCTTTCGGCTTTTCATACTTCTTTTCCATAATCTCATTTTTGATACAAGTTATACATATTTTTTATTCTCTCTTTCATTTCCTCTCTCAACTCCACAGGTTCCAGCACCTCTACCCTATCTCCCATCGCCAACAACTGGCTGATGAGTTCGGGGGTGATGCTGACCCTGTAGGTGAATTCGGCAAACTCGCCATACTTCGACCTGCCCTCCGACTGCGATTTGTGTAGGGGGGGATGAACGGATATATTCCACTTGTTCTTTATACGCACGAATCTTTACTTCTGTGACAGGATTCTCATCGTTGACATAAACACCAATGGTGTTGGCATAATACTTCTGGGCATCAAAATTATCTGGCATTTTGAAATGCGTGGTCGTAGCATACACGTTATTCATCCTGTCCAAACCTAAAGTACGAATCGCTTCCTTTTCCTTGACATACCCTAGCAGATACCAACGACGATTGTATGCTTTCAAGGCATAGGGCTGCACGTGGAAGGTTTGGAGAGGTTCCTCAAACTTCTGATAATCGATTTCCAGTTCTTTATTATCTCGCATCGCACGGATGATTTCCCCCGTCCATTCATGACCTTTCGCCATCTTCTCCAACAAGATTCTGTCCCTCATCTTATAATCCACGAGGAAATCCCTGGGGATGTTGTATTGGTTGAGCAACCACTTCTGGGGTTTATTGAAATCCAAAGCATCACGATTCGGTACCAGATAGGCGTATCCGATGGACTTGTCACAAATGATGTCAACGCCAAACATCTCTTTGATGCCCTTCCGATGCTCGTGGAAGGAGCGCAACGGATATTTGTCACTACCGTTGGGGTCTTTCCTCCACAATTCAACTATTTCCTCATAAGTAAATGCCTCTTTACCAAGCAAGAGATTGAGTAACCAGATGTAACGAAAATAAGTTTTGCTAATCATATGATAGGTTTTAGTGATTCGCAAAGTTAAAGATGTTTTCCGAGAAAATCATTTTCAAAGTCAAGAAAAATCAAAAAAAGTGGCATTATTCCACCCTTTTGTGCGGTGTTTTTGCAGAAGAACCTTCAAAATGCCCCAAAAACGTCAAATGAACAAGAGGGCATTTTCGTATAATAATATATAGACGATACAGAATCAAACAAATTCACTAGTGTCTCTTAATATATGTTAATCAAATTTGAAGTCAAATATGAAGCTGTCTGTCATCTGTCTCCTCTGCCTTTTGTCTGAGAGGCTTGAGCAAGTCTTGGATGCTGTCTGTGGTGAGTGCAGACTTACCAAGGATACGCATGACTTCAAAGACGGGTCTGCCAATCTTGAGGTCGTGCTCGATGATGGCAATGAGACAGTATGTGATGATTGCCACGTGAATCTGTATGCGGACCGCATTCTCGGACTCTCCCCAGAATCGTTTGACCTGGAGGTGTTGCTTGATCCATTTGAAGAACAGCTCCACCTGCCATCTATATTTATAGAGAAGAGCGATGTCCTTGGCTGCAAGATAGAAATTGTTCGTGTAGTAAACAAAGCTCCGTTGGAGTTCAGGGGCATAGTAGACAATCCTTCTGATGACTCCGGGATATTTCTCCTGATTCTCCTTTCTTGTGAACCGAATGCTTTGGTCTTTGAGCACATTGTCAGTCCCTTCGAGTATGCTTTCCCCATCGATAATCTCGTAGGCAGGCTTCCCCTTCTCCCTGATGATGAAGAACGCTCCGAAGGCATGGATTCTATAGAGTCTGGCTAGTTCAAAGTAGCCTCTGTCAAACACATAGCATGCCAAGGGTTCGTACGTGAACCAGTCCATGGAGTTGACATCATGCACCTTGGCATTGGTAATTCTGTAGAACACGGGAATCTCCGTAACGATGTCAATCTGAGTATGGATTCTGATACCCGATTTCGTGCTTCTAAACTCTGCCCATCTGAATACGGACAGGCAGAGGTCAATGGTCGTAGAGTCGATAGCATAGAACTTGCCATGCAGTTCGAACTCTTTTGTAATGCGTCTGGACTGGGCAAT
>JAEEGL015535133.1_pt1 | contig 13277 bp, 8 predicted proteins | sample 9134231 | NCBI WGS metagenome assembly JAEEGL01 (sample SAMN16246548, study PRJNA631951) | gut metagenome | biome: gut microbiome; feature: rumen; material: fiber-attached | host: Bos | place: Iran: Karaj | collected 2018-10 | reverse complement strand
CGGAAGAGAGCCAGAGATGTCGGAGTGCTGCATCTTCGCGGGCCAGGGCGCGCAGACGCCCGGAATGGGCCGCGACTTCGCCGAGGCCGACGCCGAGGCGATGGGTCTTTTCGACAAGGCGAACGCCGTCCTCGGCTTCGACCTGAAGAAGATATGCTTCGAGGGCCCTGCGGAGGAGCTCACGAAGTCCAACGTCTGCCAGCCCGCGATATTCGTCACGAGCTACGCGGCCTACCTCGCGCTGCAGAAGCGCCGCCCGACGCAGTTCGCCTGCGCGGCGGGCCTCTCGCTCGGCGAGTGGGGCGCCCTCTGCGCAGCCGGGGTCCTCGACTTCGACGCCACGCTGAAGGTTCTGGAGGCGCGCGGCAGGTTCATGCAGGAGGCCTGCGAGGCGACGCCGTCGGGCATGATAGCCATCGTCGGCGCCTCGCCCGACCAGCTCAAGGCGCTCTGCGAGAGGACGGGCTGCACCGTCGCCAACGTTAACAGCGCGGCGCAGCAGGTCCTCTCCGGTTCCAAGGACGCGGTCGCCCAGGCCGCAACGGTCGCGAAGGAGCTCGGCGTCAAGCGCGCCATCCCGCTCGCGACGGCAGGCGCGTTCCACTCCCCGTTCATGGCCCCGGCGCGCGAGAAGCTCGCGCCCGTCCTGGACGGGATCGCGTTCTCCGCGCCGAAGTTCCCCGTCCTCTCCAACGTCACCGGGAAGCCCCACTCCAGCGACCCCGGCGCGATCAAGGCGCTCATGCTGGAGCAGGTCACAGGCACGACGAACTGGGCGGCGGACGTCGAGGCCGCGAAGGCCCTTGGCGTGACGCGCTTCGTGGAGTTCGGGCCCGGCAAAGTCCTTTCCGGACTCGTCAAGAAGATCGACGCCGCGCTGGAGACGCAGAACGTCGCCGACCTCGCGTCGCTTGACGCGACCGTCGCCGCGCTCGGCTGACGCCGAAGGTCCGGCGCGCTCATCATTGTGCAGGGCCGCGCCCTGCACGCGCGACAGCCGGAAAGGCGCGCATTCTTCCCTTTTCCGGGAGGCTTTGCGTGTGCTGTCTCGCGCTTGCCAGATTCCGCGGGAATTGGTAGAATATCAGCCGTCAGATGAGAAGCGAGTCGAAAAGTACGCTCCGCATGCCGGGGTGGCGCCAGTTTCGGCGGGTCGCGACGTGCGCGCTGGCGGCGGCGTTCGCCGCGCTTGCGTGGAGTGCCGGCGCGGCGAGGGACCGCACGCCCGTTGCGTGGGCAGGGCGTTCTTTCTCCAAGGGCATGGACCTGAGCCGCCTCACGGAGGTGGAGGCGAAGGGCTGCCAGTTCATGACGGACATGGGCCTGAAGAGCGACATCTTCCCGCTCCTGCGCAAGAGGTCCGTCGGCGCGGTGCGGCTCAGGCTGTACGTCGCCCCGGAAGGCGGATGGTGCGATGCGAAGGACTCGCTAGGCAAGGCCTTCCGCGCGCGAAAGGCGGGCATGGACGTCATGCTTGCGTTCCAGTACAGCGATGTCGCCGCGACCTCGTCCGCGCAGACCCCGCCGAAGGCGTGGGCGGGGCTGTCGCCGGACGAGATGCTCGCGGCCGCGTCCAACCACACCGCGACCGTCCTCGCCATGTTCAAGGCGTCCAGCATCGAGCCGCGCTGGGTGCAGATCGGAAGCGAGACGTCGGACGGATTCCTCTGGCCCGCCTTCCGCGCCGGCGCCTCGCCCCGCCGGTTCGCCGCGGCGTTCGCAGCGTGCCGCGCCGCCGCGAAGTCCGTGTTCCCCCACGTGAAGATAGTCGCCCACGTCGGCAGGGCGGACGACGCGGCGGGGACGGACCGCTGCCTTGGCGCGCTCGCTGAAAGCGAGGTGAAGTTCGACATGGCCGGGTTCACGCTTTTCCCGCAGCGCGACGCGCCGGTGGGGCGCGACAGCGACGAGTTCCTGAAGGAGTGCCTCGCGAAGATCGACGGGGCCGCCCACAAGTGGAACTGCGAGACGATGGTCGTGGAGGCGGGGTTCGACGGCACGCCCGCCGCGTACGAGGAGAGCCGCCAGCGCCTTGCCTTTCTTCTCTTCTCCGTGCGGCAGATGCGCCGCTGCCGAGGGCTGTTCTACTGCGATCCGGAGTGCCGTCCGAGGTCGGACGGATGGAAGTACGGCGCGTTTGACGAAATGGGGCGTCCGACCCCGCTACTGGAGGGATTCAAGGAATGACATCTACCGTCTATGTCGCGAAGTGCGTCTATGGGGGCGACGGACTGGGGAGGCTCGGCGACGGGCGCGTCGTGTTCGTGCCGGGCGCGTTCGCGGGCGAGAGCGTGAAGGCGGAGATCGTCGAGGAGCGCCGCCACTTCGTGAAGGCGCGCCTCGTCGAGATCGTGGAGCCGAGCCCGGACAGGACGGGCGACGGCCCCGCTCCGATCCCCGGGATGGTCTATTCCAACCTGTCGCCCGCAGGCGAGGAGCGCGCGAAGGAGGCGCAGCTCAAGGAGGCGCTGGAGCGCGCGCGGTTCGACCCCGCGCTCGTCGCGCGCCACTACCCGCCGGCGGAGAGCCTTAACTACCGCAACAAGGCGGTCTATCATTTCGTGCGCGAGCGCGGCAAGTGGCTCATCGGCTACAGGCAGGAGCCGGGGCACGAGATCGTCGATGTCGAGTCGGACCCCCTCGCCCGCCCGGAGATAAACGCGAAGCTCCCCGACATCCGCCGCAACGTGACGACGCTCCTCACGCAGGGCGCGGAGGCCGTGAGGCGGTCCGTCGAGCGCAAGGAGAACGTGACGGTGCGCTGGACGGAGCTCTCGGGCGTCCAGTGGTGGGGCGGCGACGCGCCGCAGGGGCTGGTCCTGAAGGAAGTCACGTGCGGCAAGGTGTTCGAGGTCCCGGCGGACGGCTTCTACCAGGTGAACCCGTCCGTCGGCGAGGAGCTTGTGAAGGCTGTCGTCGCGGAGTTTGCGGCGAACCCGACGGACGAGATACTCGACCTCTACTGCGGCGTCGGCGTGTTCGGGCTCTGCTGCCGCCCCAAGCGACTCACGGGCGTGGAGTCGGGACGCCAGGCCGTGGAGTTCGCGAAGCGCAACGCCGCCGCGCAGGGGGTCGAGGGCGCGCGCTTCTGGGCGGAGCAGGTGGGGCGCAACACGCGCCGCATCCGCGTAAACGGCGCGACGACGGTCATCGTGGATCCGCCGCGCGGCGGGATGGAGCCGGGGGTCGCGGCGTGGCTCGCGAAGTCCGCCGCGCCGCGCATCCTCTGCGTGAGCTGCGACCCCGCTACCCTGATGCGCGACCTGAAGGCGCTCGCGGCGGGCTACGAGATCGAGAGCGTGAAGTGGTTCAACATGTTCCCCAGGACAGCCCGCTTCGAGACCCTCGTCGTGTTGAAAAAGAAGGCCTGATCGTGGCATCTGAAATACTGGAGTTTGCAATGCTTTTCGCGTTCGGCTTCTCGTGGCCGTTCGCGATATGGCGCACGTACAAGGCGAAGCGGGTTGACGGGAAGTCCCCGCAGTTCATGTTCATCGTCCTCTTCGGCTACGCCTGCGGAATCGCCGCGCACCTCGTGGAGGGGACGAAGCTCTGGCTATGCGCCGTCTATCTCATCGACATGGCGCTCGTCTCGACCGACCTCGCGCTCTACTTCCACTACTCGCGAAAGAACCGCAAATGAAGCTCTACGTCGCAACGCACAACCAGCACAAGGTCCGCGAGATCTCCGAGATCCTCCCCGGCTTCGAGATCGTCCCGGACGACCCGGAGGGCGTGGTGGAGAACGCTCCCGACTTCGCCGGGAACGCGCTAATCAAAGTGCGCGCCATCGCCGCGAAGCACAGGGGCGAGTGGTGCATGGCGGACGACTCGGGGCTGGAGGTCTGCGCGCTCGGCGGCGCGCCGGGCGTGAGGAGCGCGCGCTACGCAGGCGAGCCGTCGAACACCCCGGCGAACAACGCGCTTCTCCTGAAGAACCTCGAAGGCGTCGAAGACCGCGTCGCCAACTTTACCTGCTCCGTCGCGCTCGTCGATCCAGAAGGGCGGGAGCACGTCGTGGCCGGGAAGTGCTTCGGCAGGATCGCCCGCACGCCGTCCGGCGCGGAGGGCTTCGGCTACGACCCGCTCTTCATCCCCGACGGACACGACAAGTCATTCGCCGAGCTTACCGCCGACGAGAAGAACGCGATCTCGCATCGCGGCAGGGCGCTGGAAAAGGCAAAGGCGATTCTGGGCGCTGCCGAAGGGCGCGAGACGGGAGACGACAGTCAAGAGGGGTCCCCGCGTCTCGCGTCCAACGTCTCTCGCCCCGAAACCCAGACACCCAAACACTCCAACACTTCCCATCCCTGGCTTCGCCTCTTCCGCGTCGTGAATTTGCCGACTGTGCCGGGAGACGTTTTCGTTGGCGCGGCGGCGGCGTTCGCAGGGGAGACTGGCTACGGCGGGGGCTTCTCGCAGGTCTGGATGGCGGCCTTCGTCCATGCGTCTGTCTGGTGGGCGGCTGGCGCGAGCGTGTTCCTCTACATGTTCGGGCTCGCGCAAAACGACATAATGGGCGTGAAAACCGACAAGGGCCGTCCGATTCCCGATGGCGAGATATCGATGGATTCCGCGCTCGCGGCGGCGACGGCATGCATTGGCGGCGCGCTGTTCTGCGCATACAGGGGCGGGCTTTTCGACGGTGGCTTTTTTGGAGACTCCTGGCTGCGGTACGCAAGCTCCCTGCTCGTGAGCATCACGCTCTACAACCGATTCAAGAAGTGGTGGCTGATGGGTGCCTGCCGCGGGCTGAACGTCATGCTTGGCGCGGCGGCCGTCGGCGGCGTCGGCATGCGTCCGATGCTTGTTGCAGTCCTCTGGTGGCTCTACATTTCGCTCGTCACGCTGTATTCCGAGGGCGAGGAGGCGGACCCCGAGAAGAAGCGGCGCGTCGGGATGCTTGTAGGCGGCGTTGTCTATCTCCAGCTCGCCGCTCTCATCGCGTTTGCGCTTGCGTTCCCGCAGGTCGCGGCGATCCGCACGCTGCTCGTCGCCGGGGCGGGGATGCTGATCCTCCTGCGGATTTTCAAGGCCGCGTTCCCGCGCGTGTCCGCTTCGTGAAAGGCACAGGAAGATGAAGATCAAGATAGCGTCGAAGAACCCGCTCTTCTCCCGTGCTCCGTTCGAGTACTCGCCGGGGTACGTGTTCACTGCGGACCCCGCCTGCCGCGACTACGACTGGCTCGTCGTGTTCGACGACCTCGGCGGGGACGAGACGCTGGCGTGTCCGCGCGAGCGCACGGTCCTCGCGACGTGGGAGCCCGTGAGCATAAAGAACTACTGCCGCGCGTTCACGCGCCAGTTCGGGCATCTCCTCACGAACCGCCCCGCGTGGGCGGAGAGGCATCCCCACTACCACCTCGGACGCGGCTACTTCCCGTGGTACAACAGCCGGAGCTACGAGGAGAACAAGGCGTTCGCGATCCCCGAGAAGACGAAGGTCCTCTCGGCGGTGTGCTCGTCGAAGGCGATGAAGTGGACGCGCCACGCCGAGCGCATGGAGATATTGAAGCGGCTCGTCGCCGAGGTCCCCGGCGCGGAGTGGTACGGGCACGGCGTCCACGAGTTCGCCCGCAAGTGCGACGTGATGGACGAATACAGATACCACGTTGCGATAGAGAACCAGATAGGCCCGCACTACTGGACGGAGAAGGTCGCGGACGCGTTCCTGTGCGAGTGCCTCCCGTTCTACGCGGGCGCGCCGGATCTCGCGGACGACTTCCCCGCGGAGTCGTTCATACCGATTCCGATAGACGACCCCGCCGAGGCGGTGCGGATCGTCAAGGAGGCGATCGCGGCGGACGAGTGGTCGCGGCGGATAGGCGCGGTCAGGGAGGCGAAGAGGCTCCTGTTCGAGAAGTTCAACTTCTGGGCGCAGGTGATTGCGCTCGTGGAGGCGGAGGCGGGCCAGCCGCTGTCAGCCGGTGACGCGACGGGGCCGGGCGTCGTGCATCCGAGGAAATGGGTCCGGCGGCACTCGCTCTCGGCGAAGCTCGAGGACGGGTGGTTCCATGCAAGGCAGTATCTGTCGGGAGCGGGTCTGTGGAAGAGAATGTCCTAGTCATAAAGCACGGGGCCCTGGGCGACTTCGTGATGGCCTCCGGCCGCATGCTGACGGTCAGGAGGCGGCACCCGGGCGCGCACGTCGCGCTCGTCACGGAGCGGTTCCTCGCCGCTCTCGCGAAGAGCATGGGAATTTTCGACGAGATCGTGGAGGACTCGCGCGGCTACAGCTTCGCGACGTGGTGGCGCGTCATAAAGCGGACGATTGCGGACCGGCGCTGGGACGCGATATACGACCTTCAGTCGAGCAACCGCACGCTCTGCCGCTACTATCCGCTTGCGCTCCTCGCGACGGGGAACGCGATGCGCTGGGGGCGGCTTGCGAAGGGCGGGCTCGTCTGGCGCGAGAACACGCGCAAGGCCCCGTTCCTGCCGTGGTTCTGGCGCAGCAGGTTCGAGGCGGTGGAGTGGCTTCCGCGCGACCTCTCGATGTGCCACGGCGCGCGCGAGAACTTCTCGCTGCTGCCGCCGCGCTACGCGCTGGTCATTCCGGGGTGCTCCGCCGGGAACGAGAGGAAGCGCTGGCCGGCGGACCGGTACAGGGCGCTGACGGCGGAGTTCGCGAAGAGGGGCCTCAAGTCGGTCGTACTCGGCACGAAGGCGGAGCGTGCGGAGATCGAGGCGATCTGCAGCGGGAACCCGGACGCGGTGGATTTCATGGGGAAGAGCGCGATAGAGGACATCCCGGACCTCGCGAACGGCGCGGAGGTCGTCGTGGGGAACGACACCGGCCCCACGCACATCGCGCAGATCGCGGGCGCGCGCACGGTCCTGATATTCGCGGACAGCGACTACGTGCGCGCTGCGCCGAAGGGCGCGCCGAACGCGACGAGCCTGCACGGCCGGTCCGTCTTGGACGTGCCGCTCTCGGACGTCGTTGCCGCCACGTGCGGGGCGCTGCCGGGAGGGGAGGCCCTTAACAACGCAGTAAAGGAGGCGGGAACATGAAGTTAGCCAATGTCACGGCCATCTCGCTGGCCGCTCTCGCGTCCGCCGTGGCGCATTCCGCCCCGGCGGCGAATCCGGGCGGCGCGCCCGCCGGGAAGCCGGTGCGCGCGGTCGTCACCAAGGCCGGCGCGGACCCCACCGGGCGAGAGGACTCCACGGCCGCGATCCAGAAGTGCATCGACCGCGTGTCGGAGGCGGGCGGAGGCGTCGTTTACGTCCCGCCGGGGGAGTACCGCATCAGGTACCTTACGCTGCGTCCGCATATTCGCCTTGCGATGGCCGGGGGCGCGGTGCGCGCGACGGACGGATGGACGCGCGAGGCCGCCGCGCTCGCGATGGACCCGAAGAGGTCGGCGATCATCCGGTCTGTGGAGGACCGCAAGGGCGGCTGGTGGATATTCCTCTACAACCTCGTGCCGCCGGCCGACGTGAGGAAGGGCTTCAGCGACATCACGGTGTCGGGCGGCGTGTTCGACTGCCAGGGGCGCTACCTGCCGGCCGCGTTCGCCTGCGGGCGGAACATCCGCTTCGAGAACATCGTCGTGAAGGACCTCCCGAACAACCACGCCTTCCAGATCAACGGATGCAGGGACGTCGTCTTCACGAACTGCCTTTTCGCCGGCTACACCTTCGACAAGGACCACAGGATACTCACGCGCGAGACGATCCAGCTGGAGCAGACCAGCCCATACGCGATAATCGGCAAGCCCAAGGGCGGGCCGATAACGTGTCCGAAGAATGTCGCCATACCGAACGGGAACGTGAAGGTGACCGGCTGCTGGTTCGGGCCGAGCGAGCGCCTGGGTCCGCACCTCATCCCCCTGGGGCACCACGGCACGCCGCGCTCGTGCAACGGGCTCGTGTTCAGGGGCAACGTCGTGGTGGAGCCGCTCTACTGCGCTCTGCGCCTTGCAAACGTGTCGGACGTGCTGGTCGAGGGCAACACGTTCATCTCGACCAGGGAGACGGAGCGCCTTGCGGAGGACTCCGCGATAGTGTGCCTCTGGGGCAAGGCGGCGCTGGGGAAGGGCGAGAAGGGCGTGACGATACGCGGCAACCGAGGGCGCCTCGGCCCGAAATCTCCCCTGCAGAAGCTGTGGGTCTCCAAGCCCCGCACTCACGAGGTGAAGAAGGAATAGCGTTCCGCCGCGCCGCCGCGACGTATTGCACACGGAGAGGTGGTTTTTTGGTATAATGTACGGCACATCGCAATGGGCGGAAGTCCGCAAACGCGGGATTTTCGGGCGATCCAACTATCAACAAGGAGAATGACAAAGATGAGCGTGACAAGGCGCAGCGGGTTCGAGAGGGGTGTCCTCGTGAGACGACTCCTCTCAGTGTTTTCATGCGGCGTGACGCGGCTTGCGGCGGCGGCCGTAGTGTTCGCGGCCGCAGCGTCGCCGGCCCTGGCCGTGCGCACGTTCACCGTGGCGCAGCAGACCGAGACGTCGCTTACGTTCTCGTTCAGCGGCGCGGACGGCTACGAATACGGGCTCTACCTCGCCTCCGGCGCGACTGACGGCGGCGACGACAAGGGCGCGTGGGACGCCTTCGAGAAGGTCGCCGAGATCGAATTCGACCAGACGTCGTTCACCTACGAAGTCCCCGCAGCCCTGCGCGACGGCCGCCCCCTCCGGTTCTTCCTGATGCAGACCGACTACATCGCGATGGCGAAGGAGTACAGGTCCGTCCGATCGTCCGGCGCTCAGTGGATCAACGCCGGGGTTGAGCCAGCAGCCACGTGGACGTGCGACTTCCGCTTCGGCGACCCTGTGTATGTCGCGAATACGGCGTTTTTCGGGCAGAACTGGGCTGGCAGCCGCTATCTCTTCAACCAGCAGGGCAACGTCTTCAAGTTCCACGGCGGCGGCACCGAGGTGGGGCGTTGCCTCAGAGCGGCGTCGATTACCGCTGTGTGATTGACGACGGCAACTATCTCAGCCTCACCGGGAGCGACGGGACGGACGTGCGCACCTCCGTCAGCCGCGCTGTCGGCTCCGGGAACTTCGCCATCTTCGGCTGCAACGACGGCTCCCGCATGGCGACATTCACCTTCTACCGCATGAAGATAGCGTCCGGCGGCGCCCCCGTCCGCGACTTCGTCCCCGCCGCGAACGCTGCGGGCGACATCGGCCTCTACGACCAGGTCAACAACGTGTTCTACCCGAACCAGACGGCGACGGCGCTTGCCGCGGGAGACGAGCTGCCCGCTGCCCGCATCGGCCGCGTCGTGGACGCGACTCCGTCGTTCAGCATCGACTCCGCCTCGTTCAAGTACACGTTTACAAGCCTCGTCGCGGACACGGCCTGGGCTGACATAGCCGACACGGTCGCCGACGGTGCTACGATAGACCTGAACGGATACGAGCTTGCGCTGGCCGACTACGACGCCTTCCTTGCGAAGGGCGTCACTCTCTCCGGCTCCGGCGCGCTGCGCGTGGCCGTCGCCGAAAACGCAACGCTCACGTTCTCCACGGCGAACGCGCCTGCGTTTTCCGGCACGCTCGTCAAGGACGGCCCCGGCACGCTCGTCCTTTCCTCCAAGCTGAGCTCCGTGACGGGCGTCGAGGTGGCCGGCGGCATTGTGAAATACGGGGCGCAGACGCTCCTCAACAAGGGGATAACCGTCGAGGTAAAGGACGGGGCGGCGTTTGACCTGAACGGGGCCGGCAACGGAAACGTCGTGTACTACAAGATTGCCGGTTCCGGCCCGGACGGCGCGGGCGCGCTGCGCTCGACCGGCGGCGACGTAGGAAGCGGCTCGCAGCAGATGACGGGCCTTGAACTGACGGCTGACGCGACGGTCGGCGGCACGGGGCACCTCGGCCTCATAAACACCAGCTACAGTGCCACCACGCTGAAGCTCAACGGGCACACGCTCACGATAGACCTTGAGGCGTCCAGGGGCTTCTGGATCTGCAACACGACCGCCCCAACGGGCGGAACGGTCTATGTGAAAAGCGGCATCCCGTATTTCCACAACACCGAGTCGTCGCTTCCGAACGTCGATTTCGTCATCGACAGCGCGAACTCCACATACAGGGTCAATGCAAAGGGCACCGTTCGCACCATAACGTTGGTGAATGGCGGCAAGATGGACCAGAACGGCGCCAGCAAGACGGTCGCGCAGAACATCATCGCGATAGACAGCGACGTGTCGGCCAACGGCAACAGGTGGGTGTGCGTGGCGGACACTGTGCTCGTCTCGAACGAAACCGCGGACGTGACGATCTACCCGCCGTTTACCAACAACGGCACGTATCCGAAGCTCGTCAAGAAGGGCTCTCGCAAGCTGACGCTTGCGATTTCCCACACCGAGAACCGCATCGACAGGGGCGTGGAGATCTTCGGCGGCACTGTTGTGATGAGTTCCTCTCGCACTTCAGGCCAGACGCCTCAGAAGGCGATTTCCTCGCAGGCGGTCCCCGTGACGATCCACGCGGGCGGTACGCTCGACATGCGCCAGTGCGGGACGGCGGCGTTCCTCGTGACGACGCTCCAGATAGACGAGGGCGGCGCGCTTCTCCACACGGCGGAGAACGTCATTACGATCAGCGGGGCAAACACGTTTGCGAGGACGCTGTCGTTCCTCGGCACGATGAACCTAAACGGAAATGCGACGTTCGACGTTGCGTCCGTCTATTCTGGCGCGGGCGCACCCGCCGCCGGCGCGACGGTCACGCTCCTTTCCGCAGGAACGCTGAACGTCGGAAGCGGCGTCAAGTTCACCGTGACAGGCTGCCCGTACGACAGCTATGTCGTGCAGAACGGGAACGCGGTCGAGCTGCGCACCGCGCCGGCGAATACGGGCGACGCGGTCAAGATATGGACTGTGGGCGGCAGCTACGTCTTTGGCAATACGACGAGCGGCGACAGCTTCCGCCTTCCGCTCGCGCAGTCGCTTGCGGTCGCAGGATGGAACGTGCAGATGACCGGCTGGCGCACGGCGACGCCCAACGGCGCTGCGGCGGGCCCGGACGCCTGGAAGCGGCACGCCGGCGTCAAGGACCTTGCGCTCAAGACGTCCGCCACGCGCGCGGGCCTTCTCGAGGGCCTTGAGACATACGCGGCGGCCGCGAGCGACCCGCAGTTCACGATCCTTGCCTGCGGCGACACGGACGTCGCAGACGGCGTCGCGGACGCGACGGTGCTTGCGAACTACATGGCGGCGGTGACGCGCATCAAGGCCGCGCTGCCGATGACGACGGTGATAGCCTGCACGATCCCCGGCGGCTCGGCGGGACTGAACGCCGACATCGTTTCGTGGTGCGGGACCGAGGCGAACGTCGAGGCGGTTGACATCTCGTCGCTGATCACGACGGCCCAGACCGCGGCGGAGTGCGATGCCGTTGCCGCCGCGATAAAGGCCAAGCTCGTGACGCTCACGCCGATTTCCTGGACGCGCACTGCGCCGACGCTTGGCGCGGAGAACAACGTCCCGGCCGCGTACCGCGATGGCTTCACGCGCGTGCGGTCCATAGAACCGTCGTCCAGCTTCCACTATTCGCAGGATCTGAACGCGATTCCCTACGCATACGCCCCGGTGGTTAGCGAGACCGGCATCGAGAAGGTCGGCTACTACATCGAGCTTGTCCGCAGGGACACGGGAGCCCTGCAGGCGCTGTGGGTTGACATGGACGCGCCCGGCTCGACGTGGGCGGACGTCGCGCTCCCCGTCACGGTCGCGCAGCAGAAGAAGCAGGCCGTGACGAGGCTCCACGTGTGGAGCAACTTCGGCGGCGTAAGCCAAGTTGCGGCGAACGACGACGACGTGACGGGCTTCATCGAGTTCAACCCGCTGAACTACACGGCGGTGGAGACCTCTCCATCGGGCGGCGTCGCGGAGCCATGGGAAGGAGTCTATGGCTTTGACGACACGTTCGCCGCGTCCGGGACGTCCGGCCACGCCTGCTTCCAGGTCATGCGCAAGTTCGCGGACGCCACGTCCGTACCCGGCGGCGAGATGCTCTTCGCCTACAACCACTGGGGCCAGACTTCCAACCAGCCCACGGCAATCGGCATGGGCACGCTCGCCGACTACGGCAACCTCGGCTACACCGGCAACAAGTCGTTCGACTGGACGTTCACCTATGGCGCCGACGGCAGCGACGTAGCCAACATCTCCGGCGGGGCGTATTCGTTCATACGCATAGACTTCTGGGTGAAGTACTCCGCCGCCGCGCCGACGCCCACGCGCGCCGAGCTCGCGGACTGCGTATGGTCGGGCGCGACGGACTCCGCGTTCGCGACTGCCGGCAACTGGACCGAGGGCGACGCGGCCGCGACGACGCTTGCCGGAAAGAAGGCGTTGGTCCCGTCCGGCGCGACTCCGACTTTCGCCTACATCGGCTGGGATCCCGTCTCGCTCACCTCCACGACACTCATGACGGACGGCGCGGCGACATTCCCCCAAGTCGGCGGCTTCTATCTCGCTGGTCTCGACATGGGCGCGACCGGCAAGCTCACGTACGACCCGACGAAGTTCACGTTCCGCCTCGTCGCGCCGCCGACGTTCGCGTCCGGCGCGAAGGTCGCGCTTTCCTCGAACTACGCCGCGAACACGAAGGGACGCTTCCTCCTGATGACCTGGGACAGGGGTTCCCTTGACATGCCGCAGGCCGACCTCAACGCGCTTTTCGACACGTCGAGCGCGAACGGCACGGACGTGAAGGTGTGGGCGGAGAACCTTGATAGCGGCGGCGGACGCCTCTGGCTCGACCTCGACTATTCCGGGGTGCATCCGCAGATCAACATACTCTGCGTGGGCGACTCGATCACGCAGGGCAGCGATTCCACTTACGGCAACTGGCGCACGGGCCTCATGAAGAAGCTCTCCGCCGCCGGGTACAGACCGGTCGCGAAGGGCCACTGGAGCGTCCACAGCCACGACATCTGCATGGCGGAGATGCCCGACGAGTGGATATGGCACTCCGGCATAAGCGGCCAGAGGCTCATCACGAAGGGCGGCGGCGGAACTATTGACGCCATCGAAAACATGCTCGACTGCGCGGGTGACGTCGACTTCGTCCTTACAAAGCTCGGCACGAACGACATCAACTCCAACGGCTCCACCGCCGAGGAGCTGTTCCCCGTGTGGACGAACCTCGCGTGGAAGACGCTGAACCAGAAGCCGCCGGTGAAGTTCATCGCGGGCGCGGTGGTGGACATCGCGTACAGCGAGGCGAAGAACGCGCAGGTTGTTGCGTTCAACGCGGCGATCAGCAACGCCATCGCGAGCGCGATGTTCCCCGCGAAGCGCACGT
>JAEEGL014674938.1_pt1 | contig 13277 bp, 11 predicted proteins | sample 9134231 | NCBI WGS metagenome assembly JAEEGL01 (sample SAMN16246548, study PRJNA631951) | gut metagenome | biome: gut microbiome; feature: rumen; material: fiber-attached | host: Bos | place: Iran: Karaj | collected 2018-10 | reverse complement strand
GCACCACGTTCATCAGGCGCTCGTACAGCAGAGAGTTACCCTTCTTCTTGGCTTGTCCGGGCACATCCGATGACTGAATGTAATAAACAGGGCAGTCCAGATGAGTACCCCAGATGCGGTGTTCACCGTATTTCTTAAAGAAAGAAGCGGGCAACTTCTGGTTATAGTAGTTGTTCATGGCATCCAGCAGAGTGGTCTTACCCTTGCCGTTAATGCCCACAAGTACGTTCACGTCCTCATGCAGGTTGTGCCATTCCAGGTCATACCTGTCCCACATCTTGCGATATATAAAATCTTGAATGTAAAACATATTATATTTATTTGTTATTCTCCAATTGACATTATTTGCAATTTTCTCTGCAATTTATCTAAATCCGGTGCAAAATTACGCATTTTTTTCGAAACAGCGGCCGTTTTATTTAAAAAAATTTTTCGGGCCACCTCCCCAAAATGGGAAAATGGCCCGTTCTATATAGGTTTTTGCTATGTCTGGATTGCAGGTTTTTGACTTATCCTCCGCTTCGTAAAGAGCCGCGCTGTCACGCGGCACATTACTCCGCTCCCCACGCACATCGTGCAGCCTGACGGAAGCACCATGTGCCTAAGCCTCCCGCGCTATGCCCCATGAACCTTTGAGAAATCATCTTCAAACGTCTTCAAACATTCCAGTTTCTCAGACATTATTCTCAGCAGCCGCATTCCGTTAGCCCATTTGTCTTTCATCTCTTCTCCTCCCAAACAATCCGGACTAATAGCAATAGTTAAGGCAGCAATGTTACCTAATTTTTTTTGTAGAATCTCTGCAATGCGCCTTATATAATCATCAGAGAACAATTGTATATGGCTATCCCCACCAGTATAAAACACATCTAAATCAAGATTAATAATCCATGAAAGCCTATAATCATTGTCCTTGAATCCGTCCAGATATTTGCTCGGTTCACCAACATACTGGTCTATACACCATTCCATAAAAAATGGATTCTCCTCTCTTATTTTCATTGGCTTGTATCCCCAACTTTTCCCAATATCTCCTTCCTTATGTGTAAGGAATATGTTGGTATGGAACCAATCCGGATAAAGCACATAGCCAGCCATAATATAATCATCCCATCTAAAAAGCTGGAACTCTCCATCACTCCTCATTAAATGAGAGAACTCTTCAAATGACAGGTGAGGGTTCTTCCTAATAGGTTCTAAATCCTCGTTTTTAAAGCACTCAAGCATATCATAATGTCTGTCAATATGCATAAAGTTATACTTCTCTTGCGGGTTACAGACCTGTAACCATCCCCAAAGTGCAGCCATATGGTTATCCATGACAAACACTTTTTCGCTCTGCCATAGGAAAACGTTATTGAAGCAAAAAGATGCCATATCACAATAACCTTCTGGAAGGGGTTTTATCCACATAGCATTATAATCTCTTGAACGATTCCATCATCTTTTCCATCTGGTCTGCTGAATCGTTAATAAACTTCTTCATGTCAGCAGTGGTATTGGGCTTATTCGTCAATTCTCGAAACTTTCTTATAAAAGCCCGGAACTCCGCATCAGTTTTTCGCGCCTTTCTGTCTTCTACCTTTTCAATCGCTTTAAACAACGGTGTCAGAAACTCCTTAATACGCCCTAAAACACTAATCAGTTTTGTAATCGAATTGAACTCTACCATCAAGTCCACACCCTCCAGATTCGCAATAATCATGGGCACATTACTTTCGTGCGAGTATCTATCCATCAGATGCACGTACAAGGCACGTTTAACCACATCTTGTTCATTCACCAAAGACTCTAAGTCTTGCCTTATGGATTGAGCCTCCTGCTTCAGCATAACCTCACCTGTAGGAATAGCCGCTTCTATCGTAGCCCATAAAGCATTCTGCTTCTCTATCTCATTATAACCAACGAGATGTCCAAGCGCAGATACCTTTGAAATCACAAGCCTCCTTAAATTTAACGCATGCTCTATATCAGTATCAGCCTTCAGAAAAGCCTTCATAATAGCGGCGACGTCAGCAAAGATAATCCTTACCAGAATATCAACATTCAGCAAATACTTCAAATCCGTCAGCACCTTGGGAGTCTCCTCCACTTGTGTCCTTTCCAGCAGCAAATCATTCAGCTTTAGTAGTTTCTGTTTTTCTAAGGCAGCCCAGTCTATTCTATCAATCTCATTCAATGGCAGTTCAAGACCTTCTATCAGCCTATCTGTCTTAGCAAAAGCTTCTGCCATTTTCTTATAGAGATGCAGGGCCATTATATCTACACGGAAATCACCAAATATTGACTTCTCTGGCAGCCAATATCCCCGAGTTACCTCGACTTTCTCAATGGTCTCACATAACATCCCAATCATTAGCAGAGCATCCATCCATGGAACCACCAACTGTATTGGTGTATCTTCACCTGTCTCTCTTACTGTTATTAGTTGCTTATATACGAGTAGCAACTCATCATCATAATGATACGTAAGATTCCTACTGGTACGTTCCTCATCTGAGGCTGCAATATTTTTGAAGGTTTCCGTAATCTGACCATACACCGCCACAAGACCCTCATATACTTTTGCAAAACGTTCTTCTCGAGTTTCTTCCTGGCATCTTTGTATTTCGGCACCAATCCGTGTCCAAATGGCATCTTCTTTTTCCTTACTATATCCACATAGCAACTGGTACCCTTCTACCCTTATGCCTTCCAGGTTCTTGATGTGATAGCATTTTTCGAAAGTAGAAGTAGCATTCAAACATGCCCGCAAGCTTGTCAATAGGTCAATCAACACGAATCGTATGTCTCGTATTAATTCGAGCTTCAATTTCAAAACTGCTGACACTTGGTCGTCGCATCGGTTTAGCATCCCATTGTCTGCTTTTACCTTTGCATACAAATTCTCGATAGTTTTTGACGAGTTATTTATCAAACTCTCAACAGTTTCTCTTGAAGCTTCAATGTGCATGGTTTTTGTTTCCATCATTTTGCCTTCTCTACGATCAATCGTGCAAGAAGAGTTGCTTCTAACAGGTGTAATATCAGAACGTGGCAAAGTCGGCAAACCGACATCAAAGTCGTTTCATACACTTTGCTGTCGTCTGTCGCATCGTAATAGCACACGATATGTTGTGTCAGCACATCATAATCAATGCCTCCACTATGACTTGCCGCATTCCTAATCTTATTGTTCATCGAGTCATCCAGATAGTCCATAAATGCAGCATTTCCTTCCACATGCTCAATCATCTTTCCGGCGGCTTTCCCTGCGAACTTGGTTATCGTGTCAACATCTCCAAGCCCAGGATTGGTAAACACATCAATGTCTCCGTTTTCTCGTAGATTATTCAATCCCACAAGTATCTTTAGCCCATGCGCCAATACCTCATAGCCGTTTTTATACAAATCCGTGGCATCATCACAACCTATCGTAACTATCTTTAAATCACCGTTTCCTTCAACATCCTTAATGCCTGCACTGGCATATATCATAGCCGGAACAATCACCTGAATATTGTTGATAGCCTCAGCCAAGAATGGTAATGCCTCGTCCTTGTACCAGACGGAAATCAATCCGGAGGCGTCCAGTTTGGATTTTATATCCCTAATTTCTTCAACAGTATTTTTATCAATAAGGTCTTCCAGCGGTTTAATAAATTGTGCGTTGTATTCTTCCAGATAGCGGTTCGGAGCAATGAACATATATACGCCTTTTAGCAGTTCAAAGTAGGTATCATACATTTCCTGCGCACTGCCAAGTGGCTTATACTTCTTCTCATCAAACAAGGTCGCCATCTTTTTTTGCTGAAAGCGTCCACCTTTCCTTTCCTCAAAATGGGCAACAAAGCTTTCAGTACTCCCCTATACGGCAGCATCCCATCCTGCATACTAGTTATGAACTGGTCATATTTGTGTATCTCTTCTATCGTGAAGGGACTGCTAAATGACAGGTTCAGAAACTGCGATGAGAATATCATGGATTGAGCATAGTCCAGATCCTTCATATACACATCGCCAGTAATAGGAAGCGTCGAAGAATAACCTATGGTTGTTATGGGTGGGTCTTGTGGCATGGGCGCATACTTATATACCTTCGGATTTAATCCTTTCGGGCTATAAGTATACGTAAGATTATCCCCACAATCTACGCACTCAAAGCTGATAGGCCATTCAAAGATTCTAATATTTCTGTCCAACTGTATCTTCAACTGATACAGTTTCCCGCAGGTGGGGCATTTCACATATCCGCGCTGTACCATAACTCTTCCCTTCTATTTTCCTTTCTTTATTATCGGATTCAGCCTCTCTTGCATGGTCTTAGCTGCGGCCACAATGCTTTCCAGTGAACAAACCTCGCCTATCTTTTTCCACTCGCAGTGCTGGTATATCAAAGTCCACAAATAGATATAACTGAAAGACAACAGATAATATGAGAAAGCATAGGTATCCATCGAAGCCCTGTCGCTCTTGAACGGAGAGAAATAGTCTCCGTGAAATCGCTCACACCTGTTCGTATAGAGCACACAGCTCAACATAAATAGCAAACGTTTCTCAATATCCAACTTATAAGAATGATCGTTCACCGTCACCTCTTCTCCTCTCAATATCTTCTGAAGAAGCAATGATGACCGCCTTAACACATCTGCGTCGGGTTTCACTTCTTCCTCCAGTTTGTATTTGTCTTTGATGTCACCATATATTTCTTTCGAAAGAATGCCAGCAGCCCTCTCAGATACTTTTTCTGCTTTATCTGTAATTGCCAAATCATGCTGTATATAGCAACGCATAATGGCATATCTCAAAACAGAAAGGGGGATTTCATTTAAAAAACCTTCCCACAAATCCTTTACACGCTGGTCTTTATTGATAAGTGGCAACATCAATTCCTTCTCTGTTCTCAACATCAGGTGGGTTGCTTTATCATTATCACCTGGCCATGCGATGCTCCTGTGGTGATTCATAAATATCTCCAGCGAGCGCCATGCAATATCGAATCCTTCATCTGGTCTGTATGGCAGTTCGTCATAGATATCTACTATTCCTGAAACCACCTTGTTAAGTTTTGCATTGGAAAACAGCACATCTCTTGCCACCTCAGATAACTTTACGGGTTCAAAGATATGCTTATTTCCTTGTTCCTTCAGCCACACATCCAGCATCTGCTGCACATCGCTATGCCATTGACCCACCTCTGGCCACGCATTGTTATAGGCAATACGTTTATCAGTCCATTCTAGCTCTCTTTTCTCTGCTTCAGTCATAATCGTTCATTTTATACGCCGTACATGTCTTTCAGAGGCTTTACTTCCCAAACCTCCGACCAAAAGTTGTTGTTCACGACATCATAGAATCTAATTTCATCTCCGTGCCGCCTACATACAAACACGTATTCATACCTGTTTCGAAAAGGATGGTCTTTGGGCAGCACATGACTTACCAAATACTTGGCATTAGCTTTTATGTTTGTTTCAATGTCATTTATCATCCGCACTATTGTCACGTAACTCCTTATCGCCATCATACTTGTACCTGCCGTTGTTATGCCTCCGCCCATTGACAGATATGAATTCCCGTCAGATAGTTCATGGAAGGTATTTACACCTGCTTTTCTCAACGATGCAATATCCTTTTCGTCAAATGATGTTTCTGGCATCACTCCTTCCATCTTATAGATTGAAAGCAACTCCGGCCAATTACGGTTCACGATTTCCAGTAGGTTCTTATCCGACCATCCTTCATGATTTCTGATGTCAATGAAATACACGTCATCTTTACGAAATAATGCGAAAAGCACAGGGCCTGTCCGTTCTACGTAACCTGGTGCTGAAAAGGTTTCTCCTAAATGCAGATGGTGTATACCCCAGTCATATAGAAGTCCGTCCAATTGATCTTTCTTGGTGGCACTGTTCAGATGCGGGTTGACACTTTCTCCTTTCTCAATTTTCATTTCCAGCCATTCCAGTCCCTTCTCTACTTCTGTTTGGCTGGTGAAGGTGTCTGCTTTATGTATCGTCCTTGGTCTTTTCTCTATAAGGCGATAGGTATATGAGCAATATGATTGCAACACGTCCTCACTGGTGGTCAATGAAGACGTGTCGAAGCCAAGTTCTTCAATTTCTTTCCTGAAGATAGTAGCTAGTGTCTCTTTGAGTTTAAAAGTAATCTTTACATCCATTGATTCACCCTCCTATACTTCTCGCACAACTCCAATAACGCAAAAAACTTCTCACGCCTATCTTCACTCAGAGCATCAGCGTTAAGAAGTTTTCGATTTCGTTTGAGAAAGTGTATCATCAAACGCTCCTCCGGATTATACTTCGATGGATTGCGGTGATTTTCCTCTATAAAAGATTTCACCTCGTTGTATCTGGCCACCCACCTCTCCTCTTGTGTCATTTCTCTACTTTTTTAGATCCTCTGCACCACACAAACACCATGCTCTCCATTTTCCCGATAGTACATGTAGTCTCGCCAAAGGGTGCAATCCATGGGCTGGTCAAATAATTCTCTCCCGTTTTCCCGCAGGTAAGATCACTAACCACCATCAAAGGGGTAAAGCCCATCTCCCCTGCTTTAATGAATGATTGGAGCTTTTCTTTATCAGGGAGCAATTCCATTTCTGCCATAAAACCACCACCTTCCATCTTGACATCCTTCAAGTCCACGTCTTCCTGGATATTGCGCCGCCTCTGAAAGAATGTACCGTCAGACTGGATATGTGTTGCATTTATGGGTGACTCATCATTACGTCCATGCGAATGGATATACTTCACCTGCACCTCCAGCCACTTTCTGAAGTCCTCACGGCCGACAGGCATGGCGCCAAATGAATTCAACCACGCCAACAAATCTGGTACGGCCCCCATAAAACTAACAACCGCGCTCCTGTCTTCATCAATGTTCCAAGTAAGACCTAAAGACATAGACTGCTCGTTTCCTCTATCATTGAGGCCTGCCAAGAAATGCCGAACACCATCCAATGACCTATTCACCTTACTCGCAACATCCTCCCCGCAATGCGCAATCAGAGGCAGGTTAACAAAACCATCCCGGCATTCCATCAAAAGACATTTCGGATTCTCAATGGCTATACCCTCGCGTGTCAGACATTTTGCTAAGTCTATCACCGTTAAGTCAGCCGCATCGCCACTTGCCGAATGCGTAGTTACAGTGTCAAAGTTACTGAAGAACCAGGGGGTATCCCCTTGAACTGGTTCTTGATAGCTCACCAGCAATCTTACGCCATCGCCCTTTTGCAACACCTGCGGTACATACTTATCAATCTTTTCCTCTGCTACCTCTTCCCTCTCCATCTTGAAAGGTAGCTCTACGTTAAAGTAGCGATAAACGTCATGGTTATCCTTGAGATATTGGGTGATCAACCCTTTCCATTCGCTTATTGGCAACTTGCCATCAATTCTAAACAACTTGGTATATTGCGCACGATGGCCCATTTGATTCATATTCGCACATCTCCGCTCCGACATCAACTCTTCATCATACTTCCGGATGGCGCCATCGAAATGATCAAATATACCGGTCTCTGGATCGTAAAACGAATGTATATAACGACAGCCGTACTTCCCTTGTTCCGTCGGCATTTCATTCTCCGCAACTTCCTCCATTTCAAACTGACGCTTACCGTCTTTGGTTTCCCATAGGAACTCCGTTTTACATACGGGATAATAAAACCGCTCTATCTCATCCGGGGCATAGGTTGTTAGCCCCTCAGGGATAGACATGATCTCCTCCGTATATGACGGGCCAAACCAGAACTCAAACTCTACATTATCTATGTATGACGGCGTATAACCAATAAAATAATCATCAATACGTACTCTTACCGGGGCATCCTTACAGTCTACCTTCAATAGCTTGTCAATAAACCCGGTATTGAAGTTATTGAAATTGGAGAAGGACCGGCGGAGGTAAGGATGCAGAAGTATTGAGAATTTTGACTTCTTAGCCGCAAAGACACCGCATCCTTTATAGTCAAAATGCTTCTTTATATCGCTCAAAAGAATCAGCCCGTCCCTATCGAATAAGTCATCCGTCAAGAATGGAAATGCTTTACGCACAATACCTGGTGCCCCATACATCACAATCCCATTCGAAAACAATTCCCCATCGGGTACTAACAATCCTTGTTCATTTAACTCTGAATAGAATGCATTTGAGAACTCATTGATCCGGTCAACAATCTGATTGTTCAGAAAGTTGGTTCTTGCTCTCATCACCTCCTTATGTTCCTGCTCCGTTTCCGGGATATACATTTTCCCGAGCACGTAAGCCATTTCGTGAGAAACATACAGTGATGATACTCTCGACCATCCTATAGGACGATAGATGTCATGTGAAACGTTTGTTGGGTTCCCTTTCCGGTAGCTTAGCCACAGCATATCCTCAAGCGCGGGAATGGTGAATCTATCACCCGTTCTCGCCCTTCCGTCTGTCAAAAATATGCCGGTAAATTCTTTCATAACAATAATCCGTCTCTACCTACCCCCTACCAACGAGCCATCACCCATGTTCAACATATCATGCTCCTCAATCCGATGCTTCGATGGATTTCAGTGGTTAGTCTATATAAAACTGATTACTCCTTGTTACTCCTTCCTCAAGTCCATCATATCAATATACTTCGCATTGATATTCATGTTACTTAACTTATAGCGAAGGAAAGAGCCATAGTTCAGTTCATGTGTCGAAAACAGGAATTGGTAATCTTTAAACTCATGGCGGAGCGTCTCTATAAAGCCCCAAACATTGATATCATCAATTGTCTGTACGGGATCGTCTATAGCAAGGAATCTGGTCTCTGAATACAGTTTGTTCAGTGATAATAATAATGCCATCATCAAAGCCACCAATTGTCCGCTACTCATCTTATAGAGAGCATCGACATCTGAGTTATATTTTGACACAAAGTATATGTATTTACCCTGAACATTCTTCAAGAACAATCCTCTTCCATAAAAACTATCCTGCATAATGCGCCCCGAATAGACATAGAAAAGGATTTCCACATCAGTAATAACTTTTCGCAAATATGTATCACGCTCTGTAATAATAGCGTTTTTGATAGCATTCAAATGTCCTTCGAGTTCCCTATATTTACTCAGTTGCCGCTGTATGGCATTGAGCTCCTCCGTTAATCTTGCCACTTGTTTCGATTTCCCCTTGTTCCACAACTGTAGCAGATAAGCCCTCTTTTGTTGTATACAGACAATTGTTCTGCATTCTTGGGGAATATACCTAACATAAGTGTCAAATATGTTTTTGAGGTTTTCGTAATCAAGCTGTCCGTCGTATTCCTCTATCTGCGACTTCAAGACCACCTCTAAAGCAGTCTTGGTCCGCTCTATATCATCTTTTGGAAAACCATCCAGCAAGCCTTTATCCTCAAGCCATTTTACGCCATTACCTAGCGCTACCCAATCCAACGACTGGAATTGGGCAAAAGTTTCAGCCGTCACGCCTTGCACTTCAAACCACCCATCAAAATATGCAATAGTTTTTGACACAAGCCGTTTATAGTTCTCAAACGCATCAGAAACACCCGCATTTATCGATTCAAAAGAACTTAATTGTATAGCAAGTGCAGACTCAACGGACGCTATTAAGTTCTGAGTGTTTTCATAGTCATAACCACAGAGTGGACATTGGTGAAGTGCTAACTGTTCTGAGTGTTCACGCAGTTGCTGGGATAACTGATTTCTTTGCGTTAGCATTTCATTGTATGCACGTTGACTTGCAGTCGCCACAGCATATAGTTCCTTGACACGTTTCAAGTTCTCTTGAATGTTAATTGATGTTTCTTCACTCACATGCTCCTGAAGCCTCTCTGGCAAGGTAAAACTATACGTCGAAACGCCCTGCAATTCAAGATGATTGAATGGCAACACTGTTTGACGATGATAGGTATCCCAAAGGGCAAACATTTTACTGTTTTTCCTATATTGCAAATAGAACGTATAATCGTCTATTCTTTCCAAAATCTTGGCACAATACTGGCTTTTTCTATATTTTGTATACTCACCATACTTTTCTATCATTCCAATTATAGCATCAAGTGTTCCTCCCTCCTTAAGCAAATCATTGAAGTCTTCATTGCTTAGGCCAGGATTCTCCACATCCCATCCGATTTCTACCCTTTCAAACAATTTCTGATAACCATGTATATCGGTCGCTTCCTCTATGCCATACTGTCGCAATGCAGCTATGGTCTGTTCTTTTTGCTGTTTTTGCGCATCAGCGTCGCGTTTTAAATCTTTCAACGCTTTCAATAGTACTTTATCTATCTTGTCAATGCGCCGGTCGTACTCATGGGTATTAAACAAAAACTGCACCTCCTCAACTCTTTTCGTGTCCTTGCTCTTAATGAATCTCGTAGATTCCTCTTGGCTCATATAGTTTAAGGTGGCATAGTACCTGACAAAATCATCCAGACCTAATCTGCTGATAATCGCTGGCGTTGCCGCTACTGGAGCATCTTCTTCGTTATCCCTGATCTTGAGTTCATTAAACACATCAAAATCCACAGGGTTCTTCATGTCGCGAGTTCGTGCTTCGCGTGAAAGTATTTTATCATAAGACAAACCCTCTTCCGCAGTGATGGTTATATACACATCCACCTTTACCTCCTCAACATTCTCTTTACATACTAACGGTCTGTCTTCTTGGCTGAACGTCCTGCGCCCATCTATGAACGCTTCCTTATATCCGCAATATCTTGCTATTCTGCCAGTCAACACGAGTTCCAAGGCATCAAAGATTGTCGTTTTTCCAAAACCATTTTTGCCACCAAGGATAATAGCATTAAAGCCAGACATGTCAAACATCATGTCCTCGACACCCTTAAAGTTATGCAAGTGTATCTTATTAAACCTTATTTTACTCATTTCCTTCCGCCTTTATAAAACTGTTTATCGCCGCCTTTGCCGCAATCAGTTCCTCGTCGCTGACATTCCTACCAGTCATATCCATCACCTCTTCTGTCCACGCAAAAATGGGCTGAAGATCTGCATCAAAAACTAAAGCCGGAATAGGATTATAATCCCTTCTTTCCGCTTGCATCATCACAAAAGGAAGTTTATGGGCTATAGTGTATAACAATCGATATGGATTATTCTCGTCATGTTTTATATGTTCAAACACATCTGGCCTCATCAGAACTTGTCCCAAGTTTTGAAAATCTGCCGGAATAACCTGCCGCGTCGCTTCCCAATCTTCACGTGTAAACTGAATGACGTACTTCTTGAAGTAGTACACATTGTTCTCAACATCAATTACCTGTTGCGGTTCCTTTCCCTTTACATCATGTACGAGTTGGAGTATTAGTAAAGATGTACTTTTCTCCGACTCGGGGATGCCCTTCCTAAGAGGAGTTAAATCAGCAAAGATTTGCTCTTGAAGAACATCTATATCAAAGTCTCCTTCTACAACGCAAATCTGCCAGAAGTCATTATAGTCCTTGTGCTTCCATAACAGGCCTTCTTTGTCCAACTGCTTATATTGAGCCAATTCAAACTCGGATCTTATCAAATCAATCATATATTCCATCCTTTTTCTCCTTCTTAGTCAAGATTCCCACCTTCTTGGTTCGAAAGATGCTTGGTTTCACATCATCTTCAGGTGTTTTTGTGATAATACGTGCTTTGCTACTTATGTCATCTACATGTTCATCCACGTGTCCCACAATCCAGTCATAAATCCATGGGAAATCCAAGTTTGCTTGGTTGGCGTCAATCTTGGCACATAGACGTTCAATTTTTTCATCGTTCCCTAAGGTAGAAGGTGTCTGTAGTCCTTTTGCTGTTTTCCAGTGTAGTCCTTCTTTATCTAAGGGTATCTCTGTAATCAAGTCATATAGCCAATGAATACGTTCTTTTGATGTAATATCATGCCAGCACTCATGGCTCTCAACAAGCTTGTCTTTCGGATTGATCCGCTGCAAGAAAGTCATTAGCTCTGTTTCTCCCATAGAGTTAAGCATATCGATAAATGCATTCACGGCGACAGGAGTCCCTTCGCTTTCTTCCGTAGACATATTATCCAATTCAATGATATAAGCTGATTTCATCTGATTCAGGAAATCGCCTTTGTTGAATTTCAAAATAGTAGCCCCTATTATCTCTTCAAATCTCGAAAATGGTAATCGCTGGGCTCTAGCTATCTTATACAAACGCTCACCAGGCTTGGCATCAAAATATTTCTGCTGAATATTAAGGACCTCACCATTTACAAGTGTTTCCAGTGCAGCTCTGACAGAGTCTGTATCAGATTCCACAGTTTTTATTTTTTTGATCTCTTCGTTGAGCAGTTGTTGAATAGCTCCAGGAGTGCAGTATGCTTCTTTTTCAGTGAATGGATAGGGCGTAATACCATACTTTTTATCAATCACAACTTCACAATTGCTGTGGAAGTAATAAAGAGGATTGTCAGGATCTAAGAGCTTATCCTTCTTTGCTTCCACCTTCTCTGCTATCTTTTTAAACTCCTTCTCATAATCTGTAACGCCTTTAATTGACTTACACTGATGAAGACTATAAATCTTATTAGTTCCATCATATATGGTGAAATCCTCGTCCGCGTCAAGTTGCATAGAATAATCATGATATTTCCCACGGTCCTCATTGATCATCCTTAAAACAACAAGGATACCGCAAAGCCCTTGATAAATGTAACCCGACCATGAGCCGATGGCAGAATTACTCTCCTCCCGATGGGTCAGTTCTGGTGTAACCTTCAACTCCTTTACTTTTTCAAAAGGGAACTGTGTTTCTTCCATTATTATTCTCTAAAGTTGAAAGCCATAATACTCCCTCAAAAACTCCTGGATATACATCCGCTGCTATGCCGCTTTCCGTCATTCCTTAATTCCGTATTTCCGTAAATCCATTAACTGTTCAACCGCTTCTTAACCTTGGCAGTGATTGTTATCAGGATTTTATTTATCCGTGAACAATCACTAAGAAGCGACTCAACTTGAACAGTTGACAGGTATCCGTTATCCCGGAGTAGCGAGAGCCAATTCTCGCTCTCCCAAGCTTCCTTCAAGGCGATTGTAGCCTTGGAAAGGAAATCCGCATCGCTTTGTGGATGTTGCGCTTCGTTCATATTAGCATTGATACTTGTAGCAGATCGCAACAACTGCCTTCCTAACACATCAACAATATCTCTATCAGCCTTACTCAGCTTCCCTTCATTCAGATACTTATAAAGCCTTATGATGCGACAGGAGAAGTCATAAGACAGCTCCAGAACCTGAGCATCCTTTTTCTCCTCCTCTG
>JAEEGL013836588.1_pt1 | contig 13277 bp, 10 predicted proteins | sample 9134231 | NCBI WGS metagenome assembly JAEEGL01 (sample SAMN16246548, study PRJNA631951) | gut metagenome | biome: gut microbiome; feature: rumen; material: fiber-attached | host: Bos | place: Iran: Karaj | collected 2018-10 | reverse complement strand
TCATCATTCTTTACAAGATTGATGTCAATTTGCTGTCAATTCGTTTTTTCGACGCTTGGAACCCGCATAAACACTGGGTTTCAGTCCTTAACACTTTTCATAGTCGGGAACAGAAGAACATCCCTTATCGCCGGGCTGTTGGTAAGAAGCATTACAAGTCTGTCTATACCGTAGCCGATACCACCTGTGGGAGGCATACCGATCTCAAGTGCATTTAAGAAGTCTTCATCGGTATGGTTGGCTTCTTCGTCGCCTGCATCGGCAAGCGCATCCTGTTCCTTGAAACGTTCGCGCTGGTCGATGGGATCGTTAAGCTCGGAATATGCGTTACACATCTCCCATCCGTTTATAAAGAGTTCGAAACGCTCCACATAGCCTTCCTTATCGGGCTTCTTCTTGGTAAGCGGAGAGATCTCGATCGGGTGATCCATTACAAATGTGGGCTGGACCATGTGCTCCTCACAGAATTCCTCGAAGAAGAGATTTAAAATATCACCCTTCTTGTGATGGTCTTCATATTCGACGTGCTTCTCATCTGCAATCTTCTTGGCTTCAGCATCGTCTTTGATCGTATCAAAGTCAACGCCGGCATACTTCTTAACCGCTTCGGTCATCGTGATGCGCTCAAAAGGCTTTCCGAAGTCAAGTTCGATATCACCATACATAAACTTCGTGGTACCGAGAACTTCCTGTGCCACATATCTGAACATATTCTCGGTTAAGTCCATCATTCCGTGGTAATCGGTATATGCCTGATAAAGCTCCATAAGAGTAAACTCGGGGTTGTGTCTTGTATCAAGACCCTCGTTTCTGAATACACGGCCGATCTCATAAACTCTTTCAAGACCGCCCACGATAAGTCTCTTTAAGTAAAGTTCCAAAGAAATACGAAGCTTTAAGTCCTCGTCAAGCGCATTGAAATGTGTCTCGAACGGTCTTGCTGCGGCACCGCCCGCATTGGATACGAGCATGGGTGTCTCAACCTCCATAAAGTTCTGCTCCGAAAGATACTTACGGATCGAAGCGATTATCTTGGAACGCTTTACGAATGTGTCCTTTACTTCCTCATTCATGATGAGGTCAACGTATCTCTGACGGTATCTTACGTCTGTATTGGTAAGTCCGTGATATTTTTCGGGAAGGATCTGAAGCGACTTTGAAAGAAGGATCACCGAATCCGCATGGATGGAGATTTCACCCATCTGTGTGCGGAACACAAAGCCCTTAACGCCTACGATATCACCGATATCAAACTTCTTAAAGCCCGCATATGCCTCTTCTCCGAGAAGATCCCTGCTTACATATAACTGAATGTTTCCCTTTAAATCCTGTAAATTGGCAAAAGAAGCTTTACCCATTACTCTCTTGCTCATAAGTCTTCCCGCAAGAGAAACCTCGATGGGCTGTGCATCCATGATGGCACGTCTTTCTTCGTAATCAGCCTTGACTTTTGCTCTCGCTTCCGCTTCATCCAGTCCTTCGGTATCGACCGGCTTTCTGTCTTTAAGAAGCTTTGCCTCAAGCTCGCTGTAAAGAGCCTTGGCATCATCGGTATGATGAGTCTGGTCATATTTGGTAATTACAAAAGGATCGTTTCCTGCTTCCTGAAGTGCGGAAAGCTTTTCGCGTCTTACCTTTAAAAGCTGATTAATGTCCTGAACGGGCACCTGGTTATTTTCGTTTGCCATATTTCTCTCCTCATTGTTTTAAAAAAGGGCACTTCATTGTATGAGGCGCCCCTTTGAATATTCAATATTATTCCTGATACTCATCAGTCATTTGACTTATCGATAGCGAGTACCTTGTACTTGATATCGCCGCCGTCTGTCGAAACTGTAACAGTCTTACCCTTCTTGGCACCGATCAAAGCTCTGCCGACAGGCGACTCATTTGAAATCTTACCCTTTAAGCTGTCAGCCTCACTTGAGCCCACGATCTTATATTCAAGCTCTTCATTATATTCAAGGTCCTTGATCTTAACGCGGCAGCCTACACTTACTACTGTTGTATCAACTTCGTCTTCATCGACTACTTCAACATTTTTAAGGATTTTCTCTAATTCTTCGATCCTTGCTTCAATATCTCTCTGCTCGTCTTTGGCTGCGTCGTATTCGGCATTTTCGGAAAGGTCACCGAGTTCTCTTGCTTCTTTGATCTTCTGGGCAACTTCCTTACGTCTTACTACCTTTAACTCTTCGAGTTCGTCCTCGTATGCTTTAACACCCGAGTAGGTGAGAATGTTCTTTTTTGCTTCCATTTTTTACTATCCCTTTCGTCAGACGTTTTTTAACAACGCCATTTCAACTTGTGTATTATAAACACATCTTTAATAAAGTGTCAAGGAGTATGGACATTTTTTAGATCAAAACGAAATTTTTTCCACAACTTTTAAAAGTTCGTCCATTGTGGTCATCTCATTTATCCTTTTTCTTAATCCTGCTGCCCCCGTAAAACCCTTTAAATACCACGAAAGGTGCTTGCGCATCTCTCTTATGCCAATGTACTCACCCTTATATTCAAGCATCATTTTTGCATGTTCTCTTATGGTGCTTTTCACTTCTTCGGCCGTTGGCGGCTTGTATTGTGTACCCGACAGATAGGCATTGATCTCTCTGAACACAAAAGGATTGCCTTCGGCCGCCCTTCCCACCATGACAGCATCGCAACCGGTCTCGTCAAACATTTTCTTTGCGCTTTCACCGTTTGTGACATCTCCGTTTCCTATTACGGGGATCGAGACCGCTTCTTTTACGTCTTTAATGATCGACCAGTCCGCGGGACCCGAGTAATACTGCTCCCTCGTGCGTCCGTGGACCGTAACGGCTTTTGCACCGCCGGCTTCTGCGGCCTTTGCTATTTCAACCGCATTCACATGCTTTTCGTCAAAGCCTTTTCGGATCTTTACGGTAACCGGCTTTGATATGGCATTTGAGATTTCGCTTACTATTTCGTATACGAGACCCGGATCTTTCATGAGTGCCGAACCTTCATGATTATTGACCACCTTCGGGACCGGACACCCCATATTTATGTCCAATATCGAAAAAGGCCTGTCTTCGATCCTTTTAGCTATTTCGGCCATAAGTTTTGGCTCGCTTCCGAAAAGCTGAAGCGATACGGGTCCTTCGTCGGGATGGATGGAAAGAAGGCTCTCGGTGTTCTTATTATTATAGTGAACAGCCTTTGCCGATATCATCTCCATGCACACAAGACCCGCGCCCTCCCTGTGGCACAGCAAGCGAAATGGCAGGTCTGAAACCCCTGCCATCGGCGCTAAGAATATGTTGTTTGAAAGTTCAACGTTCCCTATCTTCATTACTTCTTTACATTCTTATCATAGATAAACTTAAGACCGTCAAGTGTAAGACCCGGATCGTAACGATCGATCATGTCCGTCTCCTCGGATATGAGTCGTCCGAGACCGCCGGTGGATACCACCTTAAGATCCTCTATTCCGCTCTCTTCTTTGACCTTTTTGATAATGTACTCCGTCTGTCCTATCTGACCGTATACAAGGCCTGCCTGCATTGAGGAGATCGTCTCCTGTGCAAGTATCGACTTTGGCTTCTTGATCTCTACCTCGGGAAGCTTTGCCGTATCGTTCCAGAGAGCCTTTGCGGATATCCTTATACCGGGTGCGGTGATACCTGCCGCGAATTCTCCGTCTTTAGTGATAAGGTCATATGTGGTCGCGGTTCCGAAATCAAGCACAAGGATCGGACCGCCGTACTTTTCATATGCTCCGACCGCATCCACGATCCTGTCGGCTCCGATCTCGCGCGGATTGTCGGTAATGATCTTAATGCCTGTCTTGGTACCGGGACCCACGACCATAGGCTTTTGCTTTATGTATCTTGTGACACCGCCGGTCAATGCATGCATAACGTTGGGCACAACGCTCGCGATAATGGCGCCGTCAATATCTTCGACATTGATGTCATTATTGGAAAGTATGCCTTTTATCATCATCCCGTATTCATCGCTTGTACGTGTCTCACCCGACATCATACGAAATGTGGTGACAAGCTTATCCTTTTTATAGACTCCGAAAGTAATATTTGTATTTCCTACATCGATAACAAGTATCATTCTTCTTCCTCTAACATATCGGCTATATTTTCTTTTAACACAAATGCTCTGTAGAAAAGGCTCAACGATTCGAAAAGTTCCTGTCTTGTGGCGCGGACTTTGCTTACCAAAAGTCCCGCGGCAATGTCATCGTAAAGACAGTCTTCGTCCGAAGCCTGTGTCATCAGTTTAAGTTCGCCCTCTTCATCGAAGCCTATCGTAAATATCCCTCCGACTTCTTCGGTGAAAAGAACACAGATTATATGAAGCTCATTCTTGATAGACTCAGGGATCTTATCAAAAACAGGATTAAAATAGTACTTTTCTTCGTAGGCATTTGCGCCACATACAACAACTTCTTCCATTAATTAAACTCCTCGGAAAGTGTTGCTGCCATAACAGCCTTGATCGTATGCATTCTGTTTTCTGCCTCATCGAACACAAGACTCTTATCCGATTCGAATACCTCATCGGTAACTTCCATCTCGGTACGGTTGAATTTCTCACCCATTTCCTTACCGATCTGGGTCTTTAAGTCGTGGTAAGCGGGCAGGCAGTGCAAGAATACCGCTTTTTCGCCTGCATTATCCATGATCGCCTTGTTGACCTGATAAGGGGAAAGAGCTCTTATACGCTCATCCCATACCGCTACCGGTTCGCCCATGGAAACCCATACATCGGTATATACGACATCGACACCCTTTGTGCCTTCCATCGCGTCTTCGGTAAGACGTATGCTTCCGCCCGTTGTCTTTGCTATCTCCTCACAGGTCTTTACGAGTTCGGGATCCGGGAAATAGTTTTTATTGGAGCATGCCGTAAAGTGCATACCCATCTTTGCACATGTCACCATTAACGAATTGGCCATATTGTAGCGTGCATCACCCATATATGTAAGCTTTATGCCCTTTGTATGCCCGAAATGTTCCTGAATGGTAAGAAGATCCGCAAGCATCTGAGTCGGATGGAACTCATTGGTAAGTCCGTTCCAAACCGGAACCGATGCATACTGCGCAAGTTCTTCGACTATGGACTGGTCAAAACCTCTGTACTCTATACCGTCAAACATACGGCTCAAAACTCTTGCCGTATCCGCAATGCTCTCTTTTTTACCTATCTGTGAGCTGGCAGGCTCAAGATAAGTGGAACCCATACCGAGATCGTTGGCCGCAACTTCAAAAGAACAGCGCGTTCTTGTACTTGTCTTTTCAAATATGAGCGCTACGTTCTTGCCGTGAAGCTTGTCAACGGGAATGCCGGCTTTCTTTTTAGCCTTAAGATCGGCTGCAAGATCAACAAGCCCCTGGATCTCTTCGGGGGTAAAATCCAATAATTTAAGAAAATCTTTCCCATATAAATTCATTACTTTAATATCTCCTTAACCGATGTAGCCAGTCCTGCCACACTCTGGATCTCTGATGGAATGATGATCTTTGTGGCCTGACCGTTAGCTGCCGCAGCAAGTGTCTCGAGGCTTCTGAGCTGTACGACCTGATCCTGTGTCATACCTGCTTCCATAAGCTTTCTGATACCGTCTGCTTCAGCCTGCTTGATCATATTGATACCCTGTGCCTCCGCTTCCTTGTGGAGTCTTATGGACTCTGCGTGGCCTTCGGCTTCGCGCACCATCTCGATCTTCTGTGCATCTGCACGAAGGATGGCGCTTTCTTTTTCACCTTCTGCCTTTAAGATGGCTGATTTCTTCTCACCTTCCGCGATAAGGATCTGCTCACGTCTTTCACGTTCCGCCTTCATCTGCTTCTCCATGGATTCACGGATTACGGGCGGAGGCGTGATATTCTTAACCTCAACACGGCCTACCTTGATACCCCAGGGATCGGTAGCTTCGTCGAGGATCGTCTGCATCTTTGTGTTGATGATCTCTCTTGATGTAAGCGTTTCATCGAGTTCGAGCTCACCTATGATGTTACGCAGGGTCGTAGCCGTAAGGTTCTCAAGTGCAAGTACGGGATTTTCCACGCCGTAAGCAAAAAGTCTTGCATCAAAGATCTTAAAGAACACGACCGAATCGATCTGCATTGTAACATTATCCTTTGTGATAACGGGCTGCGGAGGGAAGTCCGCGATCTGTTCCTTTAATGACACATGCTTTACGACCTTGTCAAAGAAAGGGATCTTTGCATGAAGTCCCGCAAACCATGTGGTCCTGTACTTACCGAGACGCTCAATGATATAAGCCTGTGTCTGCGGTACGACCTTTACACATGTTACAAGAAATAATACCAAAATAACTACTAAAGCGATTAAACCGGGCATAACCTTAACCTCCTCAAATTTTTATTAGTAAAATACATGGTTACCTATTATAAGGCCTTCTTTTGTGCCTTTGCGTCTGAAATGCGTCGCATCGCCGACGTTTGTATATCCGCCGAGAGCCTGCCTTGCTGCCTGCAGACAGCTTTCCTTTGGACCTTTGTTATAAACTCTCGACAATGAACCGCTCTTAGCGGGTGTAAACTGTCCCGAAGCATATATTACATCATATACCGTGGACGGATACGCTCCGCTTCTTACACGGTTTACCACGACCGCACCGACCGCAACCTGGCCTTCGTAAGGTTCTCCGCCCGCTTCACACTGTATAAGCGCACCCAGTAACCTTATGACGTTTTCCTCGGACTGCATTGATTCACGCTGCCTTATTGCTGCAAGTCTCGCCTCTTCTTCAAGACGTTTTCTTTCTTTTATGACAGCCATTGTCTCGCCGTGGTCGACCTCAAATATGATCTTTACGCTGTCTTTGGGTACAAATCCTTCATAATCTCCGTAAGCTATCTTGACCCAGTTTTCTTCGGATTCATCGATAACCTCATATTCTGCATTCTGTGAAAGAACGCCGTAAAATTCGGAGTATTTGCTTGCTTCTTTCCTTACGTACACGGCTCCCGCGATTACCTTTACATTGGTAAAGCCCACTTCTCTTGCAAGAGCTTCGGCCTCATCGTCGAAAAGAAGATATTCATTGCTGGCCCAGCCCACAAGCTCACCGGTTTCAATAAGACTCCACTCTTCTCCGCGCTCGAGGACCTTTCCGCCACAGTCTTTATATATCTTGCCCACGATCTCCGATTCTATGTCGGCTTCTGCACGCACATGAAGAGCTGACTTAACGTTGGCCATAACAAGATTGGAACCTACTTCATCGCCTTCTTCTTCCTCAATCTCGATCCCTAAATTTTCGGTAGTGCCCGAATTATAGGCCTTCATGTCGAATACAACGGTTGCACCCTCACTTTCTTTGGAAAGAAGGTCCGAAGCAGTATCCGAAGCAAAAGAAGAAACACCCAAAGCCATCCACAAAAATGCCAATGTGAAAAGACCTGCAAAGCATTTTATCGATCTCTGGCGTTTTGCCTCATAACTTAAAAGCGCAGCCGATACCGCAGCATTTAATGATTCAAGCTTACCATCCATCGGGATCTTAACAAGCTTATCGCAAAGATCCTTAGCTTCATCGGAGAGTCCGTTTCCTTCATTACCGATAAAGATCGCGGAGCCTTTTCTAAAATCCGCATCCCAGTAGGATCTGTCGCCTTTTAAGTGGGCAGCATAGCATTCGATCCCGTTTCTTTTAAGCTCATTAACCGTTTTATTAAGATCATCCGTATACACAAAGGGCTGTCTGTATATCGCTCCCATTGTGGCTCTTACGGTCTTCGGACTGTATATATCGACCGTGTCCTTACTCATTATGACAGCTGTGACACCCGCTCCTTCCGCGGTACGCATTATCGTACCGAGATTACCGGGATCCTGGATCGTCTCAAGGACCAGATACAGACCGTCCTTTTTGATAAGACTTTTAATATCGTATGAACGTATTTTGACCACCGCCAGTATACCCTGGCTTGTGATCGTATCGCTCATCTTCTTAAAGACTTCGTCCTTTACCGTTTCATGCGGAAGTTTTGATAATCTTGCCTTGATATCGGCATCGGCTTTGAAACTTTCCGAAGTAAAAACATTTACGATATCGGAATCGGGAGTTTCGTTAAATAACCTTACTCCTTCGATCACAAAGCATCCTTCTTCGCGCCTTGTCTTCGCTTTTTTAAGAAGATCCGCTGTTTTTTTAACCTGTTTGTTGTCTAAAGATGTTATCATACCGATTCATTTCTTGAGAGAAGACGGCTTATCTCGTACTGATAAGGATTGATGGTCTTCTCCATTTGTAAAGCTTCTTCTATATCATAATCGAGAAACTGCCCGTTACGATAGCATACGGCACGTTTTGTCTTGCCTTCCGCAAGGATGTCTGCCGCATACGCGCCCATAATGGACGCATAATATCTGTCCTTACAGGTGGGGCTTCCGCCTCGCTGCATGTAACCGAGTATTGTTGCTCTTGTCTCGATACCGGTTGCAGCCTCGATACGCCTTGCCATGGAAGTTGAGTGGCCGATACCTTCCGCATTGATGATAAGGTGATGTGTCTTACCCTTCTTACGGTTGTTTATGATGTTATTGACAAGCGTCTGCTCGTTGAAATCATACTTCTCGGGCAAAAGAATATCTTCCGCACCGCAGGCAACACCGCACCAGAGTGCTATATAGCCGGCATTACGTCCCATTACTTCGATGATCGAACATCTCTCATGTGACGAAGAAGTATCTCTTACCTTATCGATGGCTTCCATTGCGGTATTGATCGCCGTATCAAAACCTATTGTATAATCGGTGCAGGCAATATCAAGGTCGATCGTACCGGGTATACCTATCGTATTGATGCCGTGTCTTGCAAGCGCCTGTGCTCCTCTGTATGAGCCGTCACCGCCTATTACCACAAGACCCTCTATACCGTGTTTTCTGCAGATCTTTGCAGCTTTCTCCTGAACCTCATCCTCATGAAATTCACTGCATCTTGCCGTTCCGAGTATCGTTCCGCCCCTCTGAATGATATCTGATACGGATTTAGCTTCCATATCCACTATCTCTTCATTGAGAAGTCCCTGATACCCATGTTTTATACCCTTTACCTTAAGACCATTGTTCAAAGATTTTCGCACGACCGCACGAATTGCGGCGTTCATGCCGGGGGCATCGCCTCCGCTTGTTAATACTGCGACTGTCTTGATCACATTTGCCATAGGTTTTTACCTCTTTTATTGAAGTGTTATATTTTCTGTGCCGAATTTTTCTTTCAGCATATTTACAAGAGCAGGATTTGCATTGACGCCGAACGACGGACCCAAGTCCTTCATTGCGCGTTCTTTCGTGATATATATCCATACGCGGTCATTGCCGTAGCTTCCCGTTATCGCATCCTTAAGTTCATCGAAACGGGCCATGTATGAATCCTTGTCGGGAAACGCTATCCACAGCTTCTTCGGGATATCCGAAAATGATATCAGCTCTTCAAGGATCACTTTGCCGTTTTTATCTTCCTCGACACTTGTGCGTCCCTTTACGAACACCTTTGTGTCTTCTATAAGGAATTTGCCGTATTTATCGTAATCCTTGGGGAATATGATAACCTCGACGCTTCCCATCAGATCTTCAAGCGTTATAAATGCCATAGCCTTGTTGGTCTTTGTGTATTTGATCGTCTTTGAAGTTATGATACCGCCGATCGTGACGCGCTTTCCGTCATCTATGCGCACCGTATTTGTCTCCGGATCCAAAAAGAAATCCGAGGCATTTGCCGTTATGTGCTTTTCCCAAAGACTTCTGTATTCATCAAGAGGATGACCCGATACATAGATACCGAGCACTTCTTTTTCAAAAGAAAGCTTTGTCTCTTTATTGTATTCGCCTACATCCGGCAGAACTTCATTATAGTCGTCTTCGCCTTCGGATGCAAAATCAAATAATGTCATCTGCCCCGCCATCGAATGTTTTTTGTCGGAAGCGATGGAATCCATTATCTGAACATATACGCTCATGTACTGTTTTCTGGTACCGCCGAGCGAATCAAAACAACCTGCTTTTATGAAGTTCTCCATGGCGCGCTTATTGAAATCATAATCTGCCATGCGTGTCACAAAATCGGTCAGGCTCTTATAAGGGCCGCGTTTTTCTCTTTCGGTGACCACAGCTTCTATGACAGGACGGCCCACACTCTTTATGGCCGTAAGTGCATAACTGATCTTTCCGTCAATTACCGAGAAATCCTTCTCGCCGGTGTTTATATCCGGCGCGAGTATTTCTATGCCCATTTTACGGCATACCTGAATATATTCGGAAACTTTGCCCGCATTATCAATGACGCTGGTCATAAGAGATGCCATAAATTCTACAGGATAATAATATTTTAGGTAAGCGGTCTGATAGGATACCACAGCATAGCAGGCAGCATGGGATTTATTGAAAGCGTACTTTGCGAAATCCATCATGTTGTCATATATTTTTCCGGATACTTCTTCCGATATGCCCTTTGCCTTACATCCGGGGACGTTTTCCTCGGGATTGCCGTACATAAAGTTTGCACGTTCGACTTCCATGACGTGTTGTTTTTTCTTGCTCATTGCACGTCTTACAAGATCGGAACGGCCAAGCGTATATCCGCCCAAGTCGCGCACTATCTGCATAACCTGTTCCTGATAAACTATGCAGCCGTATGTGGCCTCAAGTATCGGCTTAAGCTCAGGGGTCAAATATGTGATGTTATTGACGTTTTCTTTACCCTTTATGTACTGCGGTATAAAATCCATAGGGCCCGGACGGTAAAGCGAAATACCCGCAATGATATCCTCAAGGCTTTGCGGTTTTAACTCTTTCATGAAGGATTTCATGCCGGCCGATTCAAGCTGGAACACGCCTTCCGTACGACCCGTTCCTATATAATTGAGCACTTTCTTGTCGTCATAATCTATATTGTCGACATCAATATGCCTGCCTGTGGACTTTTCAATAAGATTTACCGCATCCTTTATGACGGTAAGAGTTCTGAGTCCCAAAAAGTCCATCTTAAGAAGTCCCAGCTCTTCAAGCGTGGTCATTACAAACTGTGTAGTGATCGAACCGTCGGCGCCTCTTTGAAGCGGTACATATTCATCCGCTGACTTGGGGCATATAAGGACGCCCGCAGCGTGCATGGAGGTATGTCTCGGAAGGCCCTCAAGGCGCTTGCACATATCTATAAGGTAATGAACCTCCTCATCCGACTCATAAAGGTTTCGAAATTCGGGATTCATCTTAAGCGCCTTATCAAGCGTGATGTTAAGCTCGTTCGGGATCATCTTTGCTATCTGATCCGCTCTCTGATACGGCATATCCAGGACTCTTGCCACATCTCTTATAACGCCCTTTGCGGCAAGCGTACCGAAAGTAACGATCTGTACCACTTTCTCCTGTCCGTATTTGCGCCCGACGTAATCAATGACTTCCTGTCTTCTTTCATAGCAGAAGTCAATATCTATATCCGGCATGGATACACGCTCGGGGTTCAAAAAACGCTCGAAAAGGAGATTATATCGTATCGGGTCTATATTCGTGATATGAAGACAGTAGGACACGATACTTCCCGCGGCGGAACCTCTTCCGGGTCCTACCGGTATATCCTGAGACCTTGCGTAATTTATAAAATCCCAGACTATCAAAAAGTAGTCCACATAGCCCATCTTATTGATGATTCCAAGTTCGTAATCGAGTCTGGGACGGAGTTCTTCTATCTTGTCGGGGTAGCGTTCTTTTAACCCTTCATCACAGAGCTTGTTGAGATATGTCCAGGAATCGTAGCCTTCCGGCACCTCAAAATGAGGGAGTTTAGTAACGCCGAATTCTATCTCGACATTGCATCTGTCCGCTATCTTCTGTGTATTCTCCAATGCTTCGAGCGCATAAGGGAAAAGCGCCCTCATTTCATCTTCGCTTTTTACATAGTACTGTCCGCCTTCATAGCGAAGTCTGTCCTCGTCCTTTACAGTCTTTCCCGTCTGAAGGCACAAAAGAAGGTCGTGGGGCTCGGCATCCTCGGCATAAGTATAATGGCAGTCGTTGGTGGCCACCAGTTCTATGCCCAGTTCCTTGCTCATCGACATGAGCGCCGCATTGACAGTCCTCTGCTCCGGAATACCGTGGTCCTGGAGTTCAAGGAAATAGTTTCCTTCTCCGAAACAGTCCCTGTATCTTAATGCACACTTTTTTGCTTCCTCGATAAGGCCCTTCTGTATAAGTCTCGGAACCGCACCCGCAAGGCAGGCGGAAAGTGCGATTATACCCTCGTGATATTCCTCAAGAACTTCAAAGTCGACACGGGGCCTATAGTAAAAACCTTCCGTAAATCCTTTTGACACTATCTTGCAAAGATTGGCGTAACCTTTATTGTTCTCGGCCAAAAGAACGAGGTGGTGATATCTCTCTTCACCTCCGGTAAGCTCCTTGTCGAATCTTGAATTGGGCGCTACATATACCTCGCAGCCTATTATAGGCTTTATACCCTCTTCCCTTGCGGCTTTGTAGAAATCAATGACACCGTACATGACACCGTGGTCAGTTATGGCACCGGCAGTCATATTAAGGTCTTTAAGCCTTTTTACATATTCTTTTATCTTATTTGACCCGTCCAGAAGCGAATATTCGGTATGGACATGGAGATGTGTAAATGCCATGTTTACTTCCTTTTGCACCTAATTGTGCCAAAATATTATACCAATAAAATAAAACCCGCGCAACCGCACGGGTTTTATTGGGTACACTCTCCTAAGCAGGATGATTTATCTTTCTGAATTGAAGTACTGCGGTAAATAAGTCCGCATCGATCGAAAGGATCAGTTCGCCGCCCTGAAGCTGGGTGAGATTTTCAGCTATCGCAAGGCCCAGACCGTGGCCGCTTATCTCACTGTTACGCGAAGAGTCTCCGCGCACGAAGCGTTCTTTTAACTCTTCCGCACTCACGTTTAAAAGCTCCCTCGATGTATTTTTAAAGGATATGCATACATCCTTTCCGTTCTCGGTCACACCGAAGAATACGCGCGATCCGGGAAGTGCATATTTGCAGATATTGTTCAAAAGATTGTCAAAAACTCTCCAAAGAAGCTGTCTGTCCGCCATTATCCTTACCGGTTCGTCCGGAAGGTTCATGATCGCCGTAAGCCCGCAGTCGTTAAACCTGTCTTCAAACTCTCCTACAGCCTGGCTTAAAAGTATATCTGCCTCGCACTCCTCAAGGTTTGTCTCTATATTTCCGGAGCTTGCCTTGCTCACTTCCATCAGATCGTCAAGAAGTCTTTTGAGTTTGCCCGACTGCC
>JAEEGL011858665.1_pt1 | contig 13277 bp, 11 predicted proteins | sample 9134231 | NCBI WGS metagenome assembly JAEEGL01 (sample SAMN16246548, study PRJNA631951) | gut metagenome | biome: gut microbiome; feature: rumen; material: fiber-attached | host: Bos | place: Iran: Karaj | collected 2018-10 | reverse complement strand
TACGTGCAATTGCATAAAAACATGCTGTATAACATAAAAATAACAACGTCAATATGGAACAAACAGGCTGTACCCACAAAAATAAGGCTCGCGCACGCGAACCTTATATATTATATATTGGTAGCATTCTAATAATTAGAACCCACCATATGGTAACCTGTGAGGGCGTTTACTTCTGACGGATAAAGATGTTCATGGGCGTTCCGCGGAAGTTCCAACGCTCACGAATCTTGTTCTCAAGGAAGCGCTTGTAGGGTTCCTTCACATACTGCGGCAGGTTAGCATAAAACACGAAACTGGGTATGCGGGTTTCTGGCAGTTGCGAACAGTACTTGATTTTGATGTACTTGCCTTTCATAGAGGGTGGCGGATAGGCCTCTATAAGCGGCAGCATCTCCTGATTCAGTTTGGTGGTGCCCACGCGTGCACGACGGTGCTTATCGACTTCGGCTGCGGTTTCCAGCACTTTGAAGATGCGCTGCTTGGTGAGTGCGGAGGCAAAGATAATGTCGAAATCAGTGAAGGGAGCCATGCGCTCACGGATGGTGTCCTCAAAGTAACGAATGGCAGTAGGGCTCTTGTCCTCCACCAGGTCCCACTTGTTCACAACAACAACCAACCCTTTCTGGTTTCGCTGGATGAGTTGGAAGATATTGATATCCTGTGCTTCGATGCCGCGTGTGGCGTCAAGCATCAGAATACAGACATCGGAGTTCTCTATGGCACGGATACTGCGCATCACACTGTAGAATTCCAGGTCCTCGTTAACCTTGTTCTTGCGGCGGATACCAGCGGTATCTACCAACAAGAAGTCGAAGCCGAACTTCTGGTAGTGGGTGTAAATGCTGTCACGTGTAGTGCCTGCAATATCGGTGACGATGTGGCGTTCCTCGCCAATGAAGGCGTTGGTGAGACTGCTCTTGCCCACATTAGGCCGCCCCACGACGGCGATGCGGGGCAGGTCTAAGTCATCTTGCAGTTCATCCGTCTTGGGCAATTTCTCAACGACCAGATCCAGCAGGTCGCCTGTTCCACTGCCTGTGGCGGCACTGATGCAGAAGGGGTCACCAAGACCAAGGGAATAGAAATCAGCGGCTTGCCACTGCTGGTCGCCATTGTCGGTCTTGTTGGCAACAAGGATGACGGGCTTCTTAGCACGACGCAGGATGCCGGCCACTGCCTCGTCCAAATCGGTGACGCCGGTGTTGACATCCACGAGGAAGAGGATAACGTCTGCTTCCTCGGTGGCAAGCGTGACTTGTTTGCGGATTTCCTCCTCAAAGATGTCATCGGAGTTGACGACCCATCCACCGGTATCTACGACAGAGAACTCGCGACCCACCCATTCGCACTTGCCGTACTGGCGGTCGCGTGTGGTGCCGGCCTCTTCCGAGACGATGGCGTGACGGGTTTTTGTCAAGCGGTTAAAGAGAGTGGACTTGCCCACGTTGGGGCGTCCTACGATGGCTACGAGCATATTTGAAAAGAGAAGAAGATCCACCCCCCTGCCCCTCCCTTGTAGGGAGGGGAGCAGATACTTTTGCTATTGGTTACTACTTGATTCCATTTCTTGAAAGGTGACCACTCCCTCCCTACAAGGGTAGCGAGGGAATAAAAGGTTGACTAAATGTCAAGCTCTCCGAGCGACCGAGGCTTAACTCCTAAGCCGAGGACGGACAGGCGGGGAGGGTCTTCTTTTTATTCCAAGTCATACCCAAACGCCTTCATGGCCCGCTCCGAACTTCGCCAGTCCTTATCGACCTTAACGAAGCACTGTAGGAATATTTTCTTGCCGAAGAAGCGCTCCAAGTCGCGGCGGGCTTCAGTGGAGACACGTTTGAGGGCTACACCTTGGTGGCCTATGATGATGCCTTTCTGCGAGTCGCGTTCCACATAGATGACGGCTTCGATGCGTATGAGGTTATCGTCCTCCTTGAAACGCTCCACCACAACTTCAACAGAGTAGGGAATCTCCTTATCATAATAAAGAAGAATCTTCTCGCGGATAATCTCAGTGACAAAGAAGCGGGCGGGCTTGTCTGTCAGCGCATCTTTTTCGAAATAGGCAGGTGACTCGGGTAGCAGTTCCTTGATACGTTTGAGTACCTGATCCACGCCGAACTTATGCAGGGCAGAGATAGGATAGATTTCTGCCTGAGGCAGTATCGTTTGCCACTTCTCGACCAATGCAGCCAGCTTTTGCTGACAACTCCCCTCGCCTGCCGCAGGCACTCCATCTCGCCTTTTGGAGAGGGAAGCAGTGGGTGAGGCCATGTCGGGGGCAAGGCTGTCTATCTTGTTGATGAGCACGAGAATAGGCGCTTTCATCTTCTGCACCTTCTTTAGGAAATCCTCATTCTTGTCAGGAGTTTCCACCAAATCGGTGACATAGAGAAGTATGTCTGCATCCTGCAGAGCACTCTCGGAGAACTGCAGCATCTGCTCCTGAAGCTTGTAGTTGGGTTTGAGTACACCTGGAGTGTCGGAGAAACAGATTTGCATCTCGGGTGTGTTAACGATGCCGAGGATGCGGTGACGAGTAGTCTGTGCCTTGAACGTCGCAATACTAATTCGCTCGCCCACAAGAAGGTTCATGAGCGTGCTCTTGCCAACGTTGGGATTGCCGACGATGTTGACGAATCCTGATTTATGGCTGGCCTCTCCCCCACCCTCTCCCCTGTGAGGGAGGGATGACAAGACTTCCTTAGAATGATGATCCTTCATTGCTTTTAGGATTATTGTAGCCCCACCCTCAGGGGAGGGTTGAAGGGAGGGACTCTACTGTTTATTTTCCGTCGTATCCCCATTTCATGTAAGCAGCACCCCATGTAAAACCAGCACCGAAGGCCGTAAAGATGAGGTTGTCGCCTTTGCGCAGCTGGCTCTCATAGTCCCAAAGTGCAAGGGGGAGAGTGGCACTGGAAGTGTTACCATACTTCTGAATGTTCACCATCACCTTCTCCATGGGTAGTTCCAGGCGTTTGGCCACGGCCTCGATGATACGTATATTGGCTTGATGAGGAATCACCCACGCAATGTTGTCCTTATTCAGTCCGTTGCGCTCAGCGATGAGTGCGCACGCATCCGACATATTGGTTACAGCGAACTTGAAGACGGTGCGCCCTTCCTGGTGCAGGTAGTGCATCTTGTGTTCCAGAGTGAAATAAGAAGGCGGGTTGGCCGATCCGCCAGCCATGAGGCTGAGATAGGGAAGACTGAGGCCGTCTGTACGCAGATGGCTGTCTTTCCATCCGAGGTCTTCGAAAGTAGGTTCCACGAGTGCGGCACCGGCTCCGTCACCGAAGATGGGACACGTCTGCCGGTCGGTATAGTCGATGATACTCGACATTTTATCGGCTCCGATAACGACAATCTTCTTGTATCGTCCGCTCTCGATCATGCACGCAGCCTGATCCATGGCATACAGGAAACCAGAGCAGGCAGCAGACAACTCAAAGGCATGTGCATTGGTGAGTCCGCACTTGCCAAGAACGATGCTGGCCGTGGAAGGGAAATGGTAGTCGGCCGTGGAGGTTGAACAGATGACGGCATCCACACTCAGTGGGTCCGTGTCGGTCTTCTGCAGGAGCTGCTTCACCGCTTTACGGGCCATGTAGCTGGGTCCCAGACCTTCTTCGTTCAGAATGCGACGTTCCTTGACACCGATTCGTGTCATAATCCATTCGTCGGAAGTGTCAACCATCCGACTGAGTTCATCATTGTTCAGAATATAGTCGGGCACATAGCCGCCAATACCTGTAATGATGGCATGTGGTCTTTCCATAATGGTATATAAAAGGCCTCACCCCCAGCCCCTCTCCAAAGAGAGAGGGGAGTAACTACCTTTGACGTCACCGCCAATAAAAGTATATACTCCCCTCTCACATTAGAAAGGGGTAAGGGATGAGGCTAATTAAATTACGCTTCTTCCTTCTCAATGGCAATCTTGCCGCGATAGTAACCACATGCGGGGCAAACAGTGTGGTAGATGTGGAATTCGCCACAGTTGGGGCAAACAGCAAGTGCGGGTGCTACTGCCTTGTCATGAGTTCTGCGCTTGAGAGTGCGTGTCTTGGATTGTCTTCTTTTAGGATGTGCCATGATGATTTACTATTTAATGATTTACAATTGACTATTTAATGATTTGCTGTTCGTTTCTTTTTAACTATATGTATCCGGTTGCGGACTGGTCAATTTGTCATTCTCTGTCAAAGCAGCCCTTTCAAGGCGTCCCATCGCGAGTCTGTCTGCGGCTGCACAACTTCATCTTGTTCCAGCAACTGTGCGATATAACCCGTACATAACCCTTCCGGGTGCATGTGACTAATGGGTATCGCCAATGCGATGGTCTCATAGAGATTCCATGCCACATCCCACTCGGGGTTGTCTGACGGCACAGTGATCTGGTCACCGTCATCTTCCAGCGTCTGCCCGCGCACCACCTTGATGGTATCATGGGCATCGATGGATTGTTGCATGGGCTCTAAACAGCGGTCACAGGGGACGGTGACGTGCCCTTTGACCTCAAAATGGAACTCGTAAGCCTCTGACACTTTATTCACTCGAAGCACCGCGTCAAGGCTTCCGTGTTCTATTTCCTGTTCATCAAGCTCGCTGAAGAAAGCATCGTCAAGGTGCCAAGAACGCTCGAGTCCATCTGCTGGAACCTCGTCGAGATTGATCTTGTAACGGCTTGATATTTCCATACGGGCGGCAAAGGTACTCCTTTTTTCTGGACTGACCAAGGAATATCTGAGAAAAGTTGAAAGTTGAAAGTTGAAAGTTGAAAGATTTAGCGAATATTTGCATTTCGGCACATGGTAAGTGCCTACTTTTTCCTCAGTTCAATGCGAAAAGTGGTGCCCTTTCCTATTTCTGATGACTTCACATAAATGCGCCCCTTGTGATATTCTTCCACTATACGTTTTGCCAACGAGAGCCCGAGTCCCCAACCTCTCTTCTTGGTCGTGAAGCCGGGACGAAAGACGTTGGAAAACTGCCCCTTGGGGATGCCTTTGCCCGTGTCTGACACCTCTACGGCATAGCGCGTGGGCTCCTCAGCGGCAGAGATGGTAATGGCTCCGCTGCCGTCCATGGCGTCCACTGCGTTCTTGCAGAGGTTCTCGACCACCCACTCAAACAAGGGTGCCGAGAGGTTGGCATAGATGGGTTGTTCCGGCAGGCGGGTGGTGATTGTCACACGGTTGCTGGTTCTACGGCTGATGTATTCTGTGACGTGTCCAATGACTTCGTTTAGGTTTTCCGGCTTGGGCTCGGGCAGCGAGCCTATTTTGGAGAAACGCTCGGCAATCATTTGTAACCGCTTGACATCCTTGTCCATTTCGGGCAGCAGCTCGTCATCGGGATAAGTCTCCTGCAACACCTGCGTCCATGCCATGAGAGAACTAATCGGCGTTCCCAGTTGATGGGCCGTTTCTTTGCTGAGTCCCACCCACACCTTGTTCTGCTCGGCACGCTTGCTGCTGAGGAGGGCGAAGACAGCCACCACCGCAAAGACAGCGACAATGCCCAGTTGGATATACGGGTAGCTGGCCAGGCGTTTCAGCATCACGCTTTCATCATAGCAGACCTCCATGAAGGCATCGTCATCCAACGAGATTCGGACCACACGTCCGCTGGTTTTCATACGGTTGGCCAGTTCCTTGATTTCAGCGTCCTGTTCGGTTGCCCTCTCGCTGTGCAGCCGCAGGTTCCTGGAGGATTGAATGCTGCCGTCATCGTTGAGTACGATAACGGGAATAGTATGGTTGCCATTGATGACCTTCAGCACCAAGGAGAGGTCCGCATTGTCATCTGCATTGCTGAGTGAACGCATGGCTTCGGCCCAGACCTCCATCCGCGTCTGTTCCTCAACAGCCAAGTCACTGACCAGGAAGTGGGACCAGATGAGGGACGCAGCACAAATGGCCACGGCAGCCGTGACCAGCAGAATCTTCACTTGACGGATGCGGTCAGTCCATTGCATGGGGGATATGGGTTGAGGGTGGCTTGGAGCGGGTTGAGGGTTTAATGTTTATTAAATAAACGAAAAAGTATGGCAGTTTAGTATGTCGTATGCAGAAAAAAGTGTACCTTTGTGGCCGTATGAAGCAAAAGGCACTATACCTTATATATATTATATGCGCGTGCGTATTGTTTTCCGTGACCGTATCATGCCACGACGAAGAAGAATTGCCGAGGCCGGGAAAGCCTGGTGAATTGCTCACGACAACGTTAATTTTCTACATCGCCGGCGAAAACTCCTTGTACTCCTACATGACTCTTGACACGACGGAAATCTCGCGAGCCGTGAACCAGATTCCCCCAGACACACGGGTGGTGGTATTCTTGGATGATAACCGCTCCACCACTATTAGTGTGGCCACACGGAACACGCCGCTGCAGCGCGTTCACACCTATTCGGAAAACATCTGTTCCACAGACAGCGCTACCATGCTGTCGGTGCTTACTCATATTGTGGAAACTTATCCTGCCCGCCATTACTCGTTGGCCTTAAACAGTCACGCCTCAGGCTGGGTCTTCGAGAACACGAAAGCAGCATCGGTGTCACGCCGCAGCTGGGGCGTTGACAACGGCCGTCGCGCAGCCGACAATCTGGGTCGCAGGATGGACATCCCCACCCTGGCCCATGTGCTGGAACAGTTGCCTCACTTCGACTTTCTCCTTTTCGACGCCTGTTTCATGCAGTGCATCGAAGTGGCATATGAACTCCGTCATGTGACGGACTACATCATAGCTTCTCCGGCGGAAATTCCCGGCGACGGCGCGCCTTATCAACCCATGCTGCCCCTGTTGTGCCAACAGCCCCTCAACGACCAGCTCATCCGCGACCTCGTTCAGACTTACGGCGATTATTATGTGAAGGGCAACGGTGCATCACGCTATCGCGGCATTGAACTCTCAGCGGTGTCCACAGCACATCTCGAAGAGTTTGCCTCGACCTCACGACCGCTCATTACGAAGCTCTTTGCCAATCGTGCGGAACTGGATTGTTCAGACATTCAGCGATACTGTCCCATCCGGAATTCATCATACTATGCCGAATACTTCGACTTTGGACATTTAATTTACACAATGCTGCCCTCGGACTACCCCGCGTGGAACGATGCCTTGGAACGTGTGCTGCCAGCCCGTCACATCTCCAGGTATTGGCTGTCATCATTTGGCATAATGGGACAGACTTATCCACATTACGAAACCATACCAGATGATACACAGCCCTATTGCAGCGCGCTGTCTCTGTTTGTGCCCTCTACCCGATACGACGAGATGGGGTGGCTGTCTGATTATCGGCAATTGGAGTGGTATCACGCATCCGGCCTCTCACAGACAGGGTGGTAATCAATAAAATAATCATGGCACCTTTTAACACTTTCTATAAGAAGAACTTCACCACTGAGGATTACCAGGAGTGCATGGCATGGTTCCAGCAACGCATGGACAAGCTACCGCCTTCCTTGCACTTTGGCACGGCCCATATACCCAATTTACCCTACACCGTAGCACGAATTATCACAGTGTTTCAACGACAAACGAACCAGAAGGGCACGTACAATGGGCTATTTGCCAACCTACTGAAAATCCGGCAGATACTTCAAGAAAAGGGAATAGAATAAACCATCCAATTCTCAATCTTTAAATCATATAATCCAACCATGTTATTCGACCAGCAGACTTACATTCAGCGCCGCAACCTTCTGCGCGAGCGCGTGCAAAGCGGCCTCATCTTGTTCATGGGAAACAATGAGTCCCCGATGAACTATCCAAACAACGGATACAAGTTCCGTCAGGACAGCTCCTTCCTCTATTATTTCGGCCTGCAGCGCGACGGCCTCGTAGGCGTGATTGATGCCGACAGCGGCGATGAATGGCTCATTGGCGATGACATTGACATAGAGGATATTGTGTGGTACGGCAACGTTGACAGCGTGGCTGATATGGCTTTCGCCTGTGGCGTGGAGAGGAGTGGTCCCATGAGTCGTCTGGAGAGTCTGATTCGTGAAGCGAAGGACCGCGGCCGCCAAATACACTTCCTCCCACCTTATCGCCACGACTTGATGATCCAACTCATGGACCTCACGGGCACTCATCCGCGTGACCAGCGGGCCGCCGCCAGCCTGAAACTCATCCAGGCCGTAGTAGAACAACGCCTCGTGAAGAGTCCCGAAGAGGTGGCCGAGATTGAACGCGCTTGCGCCATAGGCTATGAGATGCACACCACTGCCATGCAGATGTGCCGCCCTGGCATCACCGAGCAGGAGATTGCCGGACGCATCAGCGGGATCGCTGCCTCACGCGGCTGTATCACCAGTTTCCCAAGTATTCTCTCCATGCACGGCGAAATCATGCATGGCTATCCCTCGCCACAACCCTTGGAGGCAGGGCGGCTGATGCTCTGTGACTGCGGTGCAGAAACCAATGAGAACTACTGCTCCGACAACACCCGCACCACGCCTATTAGCGGGCGTTTCACCCAGCGTCAACGCGAAATCTACCAAATTGTTGCAGATGCACACGACCGCGCCTTCGAGATGGCAGCACCCGGGGTAAAATGGTGGGATGTACACTTTGCTGCGGCACGCGTCATCACAGAGGGTCTGAAAGCCCTCGGACTGATGAAGGGCGACACAGACGCATCACTGGCCGCCGGCGCACACGCACTTTTCTTCCCCCACGGGCTGGGACATGCCATGGGAATGGATGTGCACGACATGGAAGGCCTCGGGCAGATTCATGTGGGTTTCGATTCCGAGGTGCAACCACGTCTGGATCAGTTCGGCACCAATGCCCTCCGCTTCGGCCGTCGCCTGCGGGAGGGTTATGTGATGACCGACGAGCCAGGAATCTATTTCATCCCCGCCCTCATCGACGAGTGGCGCGCCAAGGGGCACTGCGCGGAGTTTCTGAACTTCGACCGCATTGAGCAGTACAAGGACTTTGGTGGCATACGCATCGAGGATGACCTTCTCATCACCTCCGAGGGCTGCCGATACCTCGGCAACCAGATGATCCCCTATCAGGTAGAGGAACTGGAAACCTTCTTGGCAAACAGATAGCAGCGCACCTAAACGACAGGGAACCGTGATCGGCACTTTCATGGGCGGCAATAGCCACATTTGATGGCGGCTGTCTGTGCAATACGCGACACCACCCGCGGCTGCCGCGGGCATCACAGCTACAACCAGAGCAACAACCTGGGCTGCGGCATCCTGCACAGTTCAGCCCAGTATAGTCCTCGGCGCTAAAGAGCGCTCCCAAAAGCCCGAAGTTCTACAACTTTTCGCCAAAAGTTGCACAGCTTTTGGCTGGAAGTTGCACTCTATTAAACCGAAAGCTGCGCCCCTCTGCCGCCTTTAAAGAATTTAACACTTTTTCTGCATGGGGTTTGGAGAAAAAAGTGTATTTTTGCATATTTAAAATACAAAAATTATCAATAAACGCAAAATGAAAGAGATGTTTTCAAACAAAATGAAAGTCTCTGCTTCCGCATGGAAGCGGGGCGCATGGCTGCTTCTGGCCGTCCTGATTACCCTTCCCGGCTTTGCCGCCAAGAAAAAGGAACAAGAAGAGAAATCCAACAAACCCGAGTTCACCATCATCAAACAGTTGCCCGTCACCAGCGTGAAAAACCAGAACCGTAGCGGCACTTGTTGGGCCTACAGTACACTGAGTTTCTTTGAGAGCGAAATCCTGAAGAAGACGGGCAAGACCTACGATCTTGCTGAGATGTTTATCTGCAACAAGGACTACATGGAACGTGCCGATGTGACCGTTCGCATGCACGGCGACTGTGACTTCTCGCAGGGCGGCTCGGCCGGTGACGTGCTCCTCATTATCAAGAACCACGGCATTATTCCCGAGGAAGCGATGGCCAAACCCGGAACCATGATTGGCGACACGCTGGCCAACTTCAACGAGTTCTTTAGCGTCATGACTCCCTACGTGAAAGCTGTGGCCACCAGCAAGAGCAAGACCATCACAACTCAGTGGAAGACCGGTCTGCAGGGCATCCTTGATGCCTACCTTGGTAAGGCACCCGAGAGTTTTACTTATCAGGGCCAGCAATTTACACCGAAGTCTTTCGCCCAGAACCTCGGTCTGAACTGGAACGACTACGTGTCCATCACGTCCTACACGCACCACCCCTTCTACACTTCTTTTGCCGTGGAGGTGCAGGACAATTGGCGCTGGGACCACAGCTACAACGTACCTATGGATGAGATGATGCGCATCATAGACAACGCCTTGGAGAACGACTACACGGTGGCGTGGGGCGGCGACGTCTCGGACGAGGGCTTCACCCGCCAGGGTCTGGCCGTCCTCTATAACACCAAGACCGCCGAGGGTCTCAGTGGCAGTGACCAAGCCAAGTGGCTGAACCTCAAGCCCGCAGAGCGAAAGGACTTCATAGAGAAAATGGGTGTCAACGCCCCTGAGGTGACTCCCACGCAGGAGCAGCGCCAGAAGGACTTCGACAGTTGGGAGCTCACAGACGACCACGGCATGCACATCTACGGCCTGGCCAAGGACCAGAACGGCCGAGAATACTACTTGGTCAAAAACTCCTGGGGTGACACGGGTGACTACCACGGCACATGGTATATGTCCAAGGCTTTCATCGCCGCCCGTACCATGGATTTCCTAATCAACAAGAACGCTATTCCCGCTGACATCCGTCAAAAGTTGGGAATTTAAGAGGGGGAAGCATCAACCCCGTTTTTACAAGGAGGGGAGGAGAAAAAAGACTCCTCCCCTACATTCAATGAGAAAAAAACACGCCCCCGCCCCCCCTCACTAGGAGAGGGGAATAATAGCCTTACAAATAGCTGTTAGCCGATTATAGGCCACTTGCCAATTGAAGGCAGCAAGCCGATTAAAGACAGCTTACCGATTAAGCGACTGATTATCCTTATTAACCTATATGAAGAAGATCCTTTTAACCGTATTCGTTGCTGGAGCTTACATCTGTGCGATGGCCCAGCACGCTGACTACCGCGTGATTCCGTTGCCCAAGACAGTGGAGACAGACACGACACAAACTTTCACCCTGCAGAGCGGCATGGGCATCTCCTACGATGCCACCAATCCCGAAATATCCCGCAACGCCCAGTGGCTGCGACAGTGGGTAGAGGAGGTGGCAGGCATCAAGCTGCAACTCACCCCCGATGACAAAACCGCCGCCGTTCGCCTCACCTTGAACCTTGACAAAGCCAAGAAAGGCAAGAAAGCCCCCAAGAAAGGCCAGCCCACAACCGAGCTGACACCGCAGCAGCAGGAAGCCTACACGCTGACCGTGGACAAAACAGGTCTGGTCCTGGCTGCACGCCAGCCCATCGGGCTCTTCCGTGCCGCACAGACTCTGCGCAAGTCACTGCCCGTAGCAAGCTCTGTTGCTGGCGGTTCATCCGCCAGCATCAGCCTCCCCTTCACCCGCATCACCGACCAGCCTCGCTTTGAGTACCGCGGTGCCATGCTGGACTGCGCCCGCCACTACTTTCCCTTGGAAACTCTCAAACGCTACATCGATGTGATGGCGCTGCACGGCTGCAACCAGCTGCATTGGCACCTCACCGAGGACCAGGGCTGGCGCTTCGAGGTCAAGGCGCTGCCGGAACTGGCCAAGAAGGGCAGCGTGCGCGAGCAGACCGTATTAGGTCACAATACAGGCGTTTATGACGGCCAGCGCTATGGCGGTTATTACACGCAGGCCGAGTGCCGCGAGTTGGTAAACTACGCCGCCGAGCGTTACATCAACATTATTCCAGAAATCGACTTGCCCGGACACATGATGGGTGCTCTGCACGTCTTCCCCAACCTCGGTTGCACGGGTGGCCCCTACCCCGTCTGGCCGCAATGGGGCGTAAGTCGCGACGTGCTCTGCCCAGGTAACCCCGAGACCATCAAGTTCCTCAAGACCGTAGTGGGCGAGCTCTGCGACGTCTTCCCCTCGAAATACATTCACATCGGCGGCGACGAATGTCCGAAGGACCGCTGGAAGGCCTGCCCCAAGTGCCAGGCTAAGGCCAAGGAGTTGGGTCTGAAGGACGACGGCAAGCATAGCATAGAGAACCAACTGCAGACGTGGGTAAACCACGAGATGGAAGCGTTCCTGAGTGAGCGAGGCCGTGACATGATCGGTTGGGACGAGGTGCTGGAGGGCGGTCTCACAGAAAACGGCATCGTGATGTCGTGGCGCGGCATCAACGGCGGCATAGAGGCTGCCAAGCAACACCACCGCGTCATCATGACTCCGACAACCTTTTGTTACATTGACTATTACCAACTCAAGGATCACAACCGTCAACCCGATGCCATTGGCGGTTACCTGCCGGTCTCTAAAGTCTATTCCTTCGAACCCCTTATCCCCGACCAACTCAGCGAAGAGGAGCAGAAATACATCCTTGGCCCTCAAGTGAACCTTTGGACGGAATACGTAGCCTTTCCGCAGCACGTCTTCTTTATGCTGCTCCCGCGTCTTGACGCCATCAGCGAAGTGCAGTGGTGTCAGCCCGAGCAGAAGAACTTCGACGACTTCAAGGCCCGTCTGCCCCGCATGAAGCAGCTGTATGACCTTATGGGACTGACATATTGCAGGGCTATAGAGTAAAGACAAGAGAAACCGCACCACCAGGCACTCAATAAGGGAAAAAGCCTCACTACTGTTCCCTCTCCAACGGGGAGGAGAGTATAAAGTTTTGCCAATGACAGTTTACAAGTCTTTTGCCAATTAAAGTCCACGAGCCGGCTAAAACTACCTGCAGATTGGAAGCCGCATATCAATTAATCAACTGATTATCTTTGATTACCTTATGAAAAAGATGTTATTAACCATATTCATGGTTGGGGCCTGCATCTGTGCGGTGGCCCAGCGCGCTGACTACCGCGTGATTCCGTTGCCCAAGACGGTGGAAACAGACACGACGCAGGTTTTCACTCTGCAGAACGGTATGGGCATCGCCTACGATGCCACCAACCCCGAAATAGCCCGCAACGCCCAGTGGCTTCGGCAGTGGGTGGAGGAGGTGGCGGGCATCAAGCTGCAGCTCACCCCTGACGACAAAGTCGCCGCCATACGCCTCACCTTGGACCTTGATAAAGCCAAGAAAGGCAAAAAAGCCCCCAAGAAAGGACTGCCCGCAACCGAGCTGACACCGCAGCAGCAGGAAGCCTACACGCTGACCGTGGACAAAACAGGCCTGGTCCTGGCTGCACGCCAGCCCATCGGGCTCTTCCGTGCCGCACAGACCCTGCGCAAG
>JAEEGL016553101.1_pt1 | contig 13278 bp, 9 predicted proteins | sample 9134231 | NCBI WGS metagenome assembly JAEEGL01 (sample SAMN16246548, study PRJNA631951) | gut metagenome | biome: gut microbiome; feature: rumen; material: fiber-attached | host: Bos | place: Iran: Karaj | collected 2018-10 | reverse complement strand
TAATAATAATGGCACCACTAATAATAATTATCGAATATATTTCAAATTGTGGCATTGTTCCATTTTGAAAATAATCAATAATAGATTTAATAGATTCATAAATAGCCATACTACCAGCAAACAGTATTAACATAGCTATTAATGTAGACGTTATATATTCTATTCTTCCATATCCGTATGGATGTTTTTTTGTTGGCTTTTTATTTGATAATTTAGTTCCAATTATTGTAATAATACTACTTAAAGCATCTGTGAAATTGTTTATAGCATCCATGATAATAGATATTGATCCAGCTATAATACCTACGAAAGCTTTAAATGAAACTAATATAAAGTTACCAATTATACCAATTATACTTGTTTTAACTATTTCTTTTTCTCTCAATTTCTCATCCATAATTTAATACCACCTTGATAGTATTTTATCATAAAAATATTATAAATATATTCTTTTATTTATTTCTATCATAATTGATACCACTTTTCCTTCAACTTCATTATTTAAAACACAGTTAGGAACTAAACTACCCTTATATGGATAATTGATTTTATAAGTATAACCTAATTTTTTTATTTTATTTATTATCATATTTAAGATTTCTTCATTATAATAATCTTCTTCAATCCCTATACATATATCAGGAAATGGTTCTTGGTAAAAATGAGATGTCATATGATCAGAAAATGAATGACAATCTAATATTAATAAAATACCAGATTCTTCTAATAATTTTTTAGTAATATTATCTAAATTTTTATGATATTTATCATAATATTCCAATACTTTATTTTTATATTCATCATCATGGATATGAAATAGTTTACCATCATATAAATGAGTATAAACTACTCCTTCTCCATATTTTGACATTATTTCCTTAGAATCATCTCTAAATCTTTCTACATCACAATATAATCTTGAATATTTAGGAATTATTTTAATATAATTAAAATCTTTAAACAATTCATCTACACCTAAATCAGACATTTCAAGATTATATTTATGAAATAACATTTTAGGGATTGTTAACCCATCATAAAAATCATCAGGTACCTCAAGTGATACATGTGGCATATGTAATAATACTTTCATATTCTTATCTCCTTCTACCATAAAGAGGATAAGAAAAAATCCCATCGTCAAATGGGATTTCATAGTAAATTATTAATCCCATCATTCAAGCTTTAGCACCTTTCCTCAAGGAGGAGGTTGCTGAAGAGTCATAGAGCTTGTCTCTCGTCTTCTCTTTATGGTAATTAAATTTTAACATTATTTAGTTGATATGTAAATTATTAGCCTTATACTTTTTAACTATCTCTTTTACTTCTTCTAATCCTTTATTACCAATTTTATTCTCTAGTAAATATTTATCATCTACTTCACTTAAATCTTTAATAGTAAAAATGTTATTCCTAAATAAAATATTATAAGTTCTAACTGATATATCAATATCACTTATATATATTCTAGATATATCATTTGTTACTACATGATCATCAGAAGTTTTTAATAAAATACTATAAGCATATTTTGATCTAGATGGATGTTTTAATTTACGAATTGCTTTTGCTTTAATTTCATCTATTTCATCAACTGTTAAATTTAATTCTTTTGATAATTCATCAATAGATTTAGAATTCTTATTAATATTAAATAAATTCTTTAAAATATAAACTTCATTTTCATCAATAGTTTCAGATATTGCATCAAAATATTTAAATATTTTAATTAAATAAACATTATAATCAGAAACATGATTTGCGGTTTCTTCATCAAATAAAACTTTGTAAAAATTATAAATTATTTGTTTTGTCATATTATTATTCTCCTTTTTTTAAATTATTTTATCAAAACATATGCTTAAACCTAATAGCTAAAATAAAATTGTTATATTACTAAACCATCAAAGGATATACACTTTTTAAAATCTATATTTTTATATAGTGTTAATACTTCTTTTGTGTTTGGATCTAAGAATGATTTTTTAGCTATGTTTATTTTTTCATATTCATTCCAAATTTCAGTTTTTCTTTCACATAAAATATAATTAGGTAATGTGTTATATTTTTTAGCTATAAATTCTAAATTACTACCTTCACCTAATATAAATTTTTCATTTGATTGATAATCCTTTAAAACTAAAATACTTGGTGCTCTATTTTCGGTTGCGAAAAATTCATGATAAGTGCCATAAATATCATTACAAAAATATATTAAGCAAAATCTTTTAGCTCCATGGCTATCATCATAATCTGGTAATCTTTTATATATAGCAATATATAAGAAAGGAACAAATATACCCTTTTGTATAGGATAATTCATTCTATAAAAACAATCATTTTTACTATCATAAATATCTGAAAGTGAATAATATTCATGATCATTTACAAGTCTTGATGCCTCATAGACAGGAATAGTATATAAACCAATTGGAATATATCCTTTAAATGTTTCTTCATCAATCAACATTTTTTTGATTTCTTCACTTCTATAATTGTAATCAACATAAAAATATAAATGCGCAAAATGAGCTTTATTTATTAATTTAATTGGCTCACCATCAATACCAGAGCCTGGATAAAAAACAATTCTATTATCACCATATAAAACATCTTTTAATTTTAAAGGTTTATTATTATTAAATTTTTCGAGCCATTCAGGCATTTTTTCTTTTTCGTAAGATAAATAATTATCAATTGTCATTTTCATTTTATTATCTCCTTATAAAGTAGAATGAAAAAGGGGATAACTCCCCTTTTTATTCTGACATTAACATTAGTGATTTTAATTCACTAGCATATTTACTATTGCGAAGCTTATCTAATGAACCATTATATATTTGACGTGCTCTTTCACGAGAAATATTTAATTCATCACCAATTTGCTCAAATGATTTAGATTTAGAGCCATCTAATCCCAAATAGTTATTAACTATTTTGAATTCTCTATCATCTAAAGTATTAGTTAAGGCTGGATATACCTTAGCACTTAGGTGTCTTTTCATAGAAGCTTCAAGGGGATTTAAGCTTGAATTATCAGCTATTAGGTCAGCAAATGTGTTTTCTTTATCAGAGTCCACATAATTATCAAGTGATCCAATACTTAAGGAAGCTTCCATTAGCTTTAAAACCTCATCTTTAGAGATATTCATAAATTCTGAAATGGCTTCAACAGTAGGAGCTTTACCATTTTCTGATTCTAATAAATTATATGCATAGCGGTATTTATTTACCTTTTGGTGAACTTTATCAGGTAATCTAATTGCTCTAGAATTATTAGATATACATCTATTTAAAGCATCCATAATCCAATAAGATGCGTATGTTGAGAACTTAGCACCTGTTCCAGTTTTAAAAGTCTCAGCTGCCTTTTGTAAACCCATAAGACCACATTGATGTAAATCATCAATTTCAACACCCTTATTAACATATGATTTAGCCATATGATAAACAAGATTTTCGTTAGCATAGATGAATTTATCTCTAGCTTTAATACCTGCTTGTTTAATTTGTTTTAATTGATTAACTTCTTCAATTGTTAATGAATCTGATTCAGTTTCAAGCTTTTTAGAAGCCTTTAATCCTTCATCAACCTTAGTTGCTAAAATGTTTTCTTCTTCAATTGTTAATAATTTTGTAAACATAATTTTTATCTCCTTATGTAAGCAATGTGGTTTTAAATCATATTAATTTAAAACAATGGAATGTGTGTCTATCGCACGAAAAAAATTAAATTAAAGAAGACTTAGAATATGCGGTCTTCATATACTTTTTGAAATTTAAGTTTTATATTATACTATGTATAATATATATAAATCCGATTGCGTTACTTTTCTATTAAATATTATATAAATACTGCAAATTGTACATTTGCAATTTTTACTTTGTGTTATTATTATAGGTTCATAAAACAAAAAAAGACATTGCATAAAACGCAATGTCATTTTTTCTTATTTATTAAGTTTTTATACTTCAATTCTAGCAACCATACCCCATGGTGGTGTAACTTCATCATTATTAATAATCCATAATACGGGAATGTTTTGCCTAACTGCTTCAGGTGGGTAGTCATCATATCCATCAGTTATAAATATAATAAGATCAACCTGATTAGACATTCTAGCTTTTAAAGAATCTAATTGATCAAAGAATGCTTTAAAATGAGTACCACCACCACCTAGAGGTTGGAAGTGATAAAAATCAAAATCATTGATTGACGTTGGCTCATAAGTAACTGTATCTAAGCATACAATATAACCATCAATATAATCAGCTTCATCAACTATTGATTTAATTTCAGCTAAAGCAGCCCCAATTGCTTTATTAGATACTGAAGATGATGTATCAATCGCTACTAATAAATTTAATTTTAATGATTCTATCTCACCATTAAAGTCAGGCATGAAGAAAGGTCCATCAAATCTTCTATCAGGTGGATTAAATGAATAATCATTGATTTCAGTTGACATAAAATCTCTTAAGATTACCTTCCAATTAACCTGTGGGTTAGTCAATTTGTCATAGGCTCTTAATACTCCAAGCGGAACATCACCATGTGATTTAGATTCTTTAATAATTGATACTGCACTAACCATACGCTCATCCCATTCAGAACTATTTTCATCATCTGATTCCCAATTATCATGATTGTCAAATGAATTAAAAATAGGATTACTTTTTAAATTAGATACAAGCATCTCATATACTTCTTCAGCTGTATAATTATAGCCTTCTTGATTATTAGGAGCTAAATGTATTGATTCACCATACTTTTTCAATGTTATTGATGATAAATCCATATTTTTAGATTTTAAAATATTTGAATTAACAACAATATCACAAGCAATATTAAATAATAAATTATTATAATTTTTACCTCTTGAGCAATGCTTTAATACTATATGTAATAACTCATGCATTAAAATAAATTCTAATTCATTATCATCTAATTCATCCATAAACTTAGGGCTGAAACATATTTTAGATCCATCTGTATAAGCTGTTTCAGCCTTTAAATCTAGAGAAAACTTAGCATTCATCAATAACAATCCATAAAAACTATAATTATTTAATAATCTTAATCTAGCTAATAATAATCTTTGAATATATTTTCTTTTATCATTATCTGAAAGAACCATCTAATAACCTTCCTCTCGTTTTAGCCCATTTTTCATATTCAGGGATTCTTAAAAGTGTTAATTTATAATTCTTATCAATATACATATAGTCCTTTAATAATATTAATGCAAAATCAGGTGGTAGCTTTTCGGCATATTTTATACTATTTGATATTTTATTTAAATCATTTTTATATTTTCTAGCATAATTTACCATAGCGGATGTCAAAGCATAAATAGTATCAGTATTATTTGGAACACTAACATTTTTACCATTAAAAATATCTTCGATATTAGGAAGATCCTTATATACTCTAACCCAACCTTTAAATTCAGTGGCGATACCTCTTCCAACTAAACCAGATATTAAATCATAAACATCACTTACATTATCAGATACATTATTTAATATATTTGAAACAAGCTCCCAAGTACGAGGAGTTGCGAAAACTAAACTTGATTTAGATGGATCAAATGTATTTAAATAGTTACATCTAAATTTTAAGAAGCCTAAAACCTTAGGATTAATACCACTTGTGATGGCCCAACGGTTCCATGATTCAAAGTCCGCTTCAATTTCAAGATGTAAGAATCTATTAGCTAAGGCTGAAGGCATTTGATACGCAACAGCCTTATCAGTTACTCTATTACCAGCAGCTATAACAATACAATTATCAGGCAATTCATGCTCACCAACTTTTCTATCTAAAGTAATTTGATAAGCAGATGCTTGTACTGATGGTGAGGCACTTGATATCTCATCTAAGAATAAAATATTAATAACATCATCACTTTTATCCATATCAAAGATCTTAGGTCTTAGCCATACAGCTAATGTTTTATCCTCATTAGCTGTTGGAATACCTCTCAAATCGATTGGATTAAATAATAATAATCTAACATCAGTGATAATAACTCTCTTTTTAGTATTAGCTTCTAATTCTTGAGCTAATTCTCTAATTGATTGAGATTTACCTACGCCGGGGAGGCCCCCATAACATGACTGATGGCATTTTATTTAACTTAATATTATTATTAATTACATTTGTGTACATATTAGATAAAATATTAATACTTTTATCAACATTAATTACAGGGATATTACCAATTGTATTACTCATTAATATTCAACTCCTTATTTAATAATTCTAATTCTTCATTTAATTTAATGATCTCACTTGAATAATCAATTTCATTTTTAAGCTCTTCACTAATAGATTCTTGTCTATTAATAAGATCATCTCTTTTACTAATGTTATCATCTAGAATTTGTTGAAGCCTATCTAGTAGATTATCAATTCTAATTATAGCTCCTAATTCTGAAGTACCAAGTTCTACACAATATCTATTATCTCTTTCAACAATTAAAAATAAATTGTTTTCAAATAAATGATCAGGTACTTTAATACTAAAGCCTTTATATTTTAAAATCTCAATTTCATTTTCGCTACCTAAATTATCCATAAGTTCGTTCCAAATTAAGCTTCTAATATTTTGTTTATCATCCTTTGAATAATCAAAAGTATTTGAATTAACAAATTCAACATCAGATTTGATTTTAGAAATTTTATCATTTAGCTCTTCAATCTTAGCTGGAATTTCTATTAGCTCTCTTTTATAGATAGAACGTTCAATATTGTACTTCTTTTGTAAGATTTTTAATTTTGAAATTCTATTTTTAAGATTAACATGTTCTTGTAGCTTAGGATTACCAATAGCTAAAGCTTTAACCTCACCATAATTTAATACAGCATCCTGGATATCTTCTTTAGTTCGTTCATTTAGAGAATTACTTAAAAGCTCTCCAATGAATTTTTGTTTATTTTCTAATATTTGCCATGAATAGGCATCAAAAGAACCTTCTGTTATATATCTATAGATAAATATCTCATTACATTTGTTTCCAATTCTTTTAATTCTACCTTCTCTTTGAACCATATCAGAAGGTCTCCAAGGAATATCTAAATGGTGAATAGCATATAATCTATCTTGAACATTAACACCAGTTCCAAGCTTCATAGTTGAACCAATTAAAATTCTAATATTGCCAGCATTCATAGCATCAAATAATATGTTACGCTTCTTATCTGTGGTCGCATCATGAATGAAGGCAACTTCATCTTGAGGTATACCATATTTTATTAATGTATTTTTAAGCTCATCATAAACATTAAAACTCTTATTTGGAACTGAAGTATCACAGAATACTAATTGAGTACCTTTAAATTCTTTAGTTTGAAGATAAATATTACAAACCTTTAAAGCACAAGCTGTAATTTTATTATCTATATAACCTTTATATTGAACTTCATCAATTAATCTTAAATCTAGTGCAGCCTTTCTACCATCAGTAGTTATCTTTAATAAATTATCTGTTTTATCAGAATTTACATGATTTCTAATGGCATCAAGTCTTTCAGATAAGCTCATAATATATTCCTTTAGACTTGTTGATTTTTTTACTAAAACATCACTATAGCCATTGAATGTAGGTAGGCCTTCTGTGTCAGTTTCATAATAAAAGGCAGCGACACTAGCCAATATAGTAGTTAATTCAGGTAAGTTATGGAATTTAGATAGGCGTTTAACTACACGGTATTTAGAAGCATCTAAATCAATTTCAAATTCATCTAATTCTTCTGTAAACATATTTAACCATTGATCAAAGCTATTAATATCTAAAAGCTTAAGCTCACCTTGTTGTAAATATTGCTGTAAAGCATAAATATCACTAATTGAATTTGATACAGGTGTACCAGTAGCCATAATAATACCTGTATTATCTACTGAATTTAAGTATTCGCATACCTTTAACATATGTAAACATTTAGTTGAACCAGTTAAATTAACACCTCTAATATAACCTCTTTGAGTTTCAAGTGGGATATTTTTATAATTATGAACCTCATCAACAAATAATCTAGTAATACCTAATTCATCAAAGCCAATGTAAGTATTTTGATCGTTTAATAATTCAACTAATTGATCACTTAAAGATTTAATAATTTTATTTACATCCTTATAATAAGAATTTGAATTCTTAACATGCTCAATTCTTTCTCTTAGAATTTTAATTTGTAAACCCTTAGATAATTTAATGTTATCAAATGATGAATGAGCCATAATTATAGCATTAAAGTTACCATCCTTGATTTTAGTTAAGGTTTTATTTAATTTATCAGGAGCAAAATCAGTTGTTTTAGCAACATAAATATTGGCATTTGGATATAAATATTTATAATCTCTTTCCCATTGATTAACTATATTATTTGGGACTACATATAAATTCTTTTTAGATAGCCCCATTCTAATTAGTTCTTCACCGGCCGCAACCATAATATAAGTTTTACCAGCTCCAACATTATAGGCAAGTAATGTATTATTATTAAATATGATACGTGCGATAGCATCCTTTTGAGATTTAAATAATAAAACCTTAGAATTGATATTTGGAATTTCTAAAAAGTCACCATTATAAGTTCTAGCAACATTATAACCATATTTATTGTTATATGCTTCAACAAGCATATCATATAAATATTTTCTAGCTTGAACAAAGGTTTTAAAGTAATTACTTAATTCTTTTGCTTTATTAATTGCTAAAGTTGTATCTTCTTGGTTAAGCTTTCTTTTAGGCTTACCATTTTCATAATATGTATCATAAATAGCTATAGGTCTAGAATTTAATAAATGTTCAAGGATTTTAGCTGCAGTGATACGATTAGTACCATATTTAATATTAACTGAATATGATATTTTACGTGAATCAATATCAACCTTCCAAAGATTAGTTAATTCATCATAAACCAAACAATCTTTTTCCTCGCTAACATAATATAAAAATGTTTGCTTAAAGAAATCAATTAAAATTTGCTTAGGCATCCAAGGAGATGAAATTGTGTAATAAATTTCACCACCCTTTATACCTTTTGGCATAACATCTTGTAGGGCTTTAACATTTAATTCAAAATGTCCATTATACTTTTTATTAGCAAATAAGGCTTTTTCTAATTTGGTTAATAAATTGCCAGATAAGTATTCATCAGATGTCTTGAACCCCTTATAAAAGCATTCATCCCAGCACTCTGGATCCTGATAAATAGAGCCTTTAAGCTTTTCAATAACTGTTTTAAGATCAGAACCAGTGATTTTAGAGATATATTCAATATCAACTCTACCAAGATTTCTTAATGAATAAATTAAGCCATCACTAATAGTCGAAGCATGAACATTATTTACCTTTTCATCACCATCATAGATATTAGACCAATCAAGTGGCAAATCAAAGATATCCTCATCCTTCTTTTCAATTAATACTTCAACACCTAAATCTTCTTTTTCTAACTTATAGCATTGCATAATAGCACCCCCCCAGTAATAATTAATATAGTTAGATTTAATAAATTAGCATTATTTTATATAAATTAATGCGAAAAAAAATTCCCCAGATAACTGGGGATTTAAAGGAGCCTATATTTGGAACTCCATATATTTATTGAAAATTAGGATTTTATATTACTTATAATATAATCAAATTCTTTTTTCGTTACTTTTATTATTTTTTATATGAAAATATGATATGATATCTCTTTCCAGCAATTATTGTATTACCATTAGGATCCTCCATTAATTCTATTTTTGGATTATCCTTAAGATATTTTATACCAAATAAATCTATTTTACCATTTTCATCTTCTATAATACGAGAAAAATAATTTGATGAGAAATCATTCTTTTTGAAGCACTTATCAAAAACATATTTATTCTTCTTTAATAAATAGAAAAGTGTATCCCAAAAAAATTTCCCTTTATTTGATTTATCTAACTCTTCTAATATTAATTTTACAGTTTGAGGACTTTTCAATTTTTGTCCTATTTCTTTCATAGCTTTATCGTACTCATTTTGAATAAGCATATGTAATTTTTTATAATCTATATCTTCATTCTCTGTTTTCTTTTTTTCTTTAGCTTCTTTTTTTATAGCATTAATCTTATTATATGTTTCTTCAATTATAGGAATAACCATATCCTTATTATTATAATTAGGGCCTCCTGGTTTAGGAACATCATTCATTAATTCTATAATACTAGATCTGTGATCAGTATGTTCTATCTTTTCAATTTTAATTTCTTCAACTAATCTTATTAAATAATCCATAGATGTATCAAAATATTTATAATCATTTAGATCTTCTAATTCATTTTTTTGACTTCTAACTTTTTTTAATAACATAGGTGAATCAATTTCATTAATTAAATGTTTTTTTCTTATCTTATTCATTATTGATAAAGCACTAATTCCGTAATCTCTTTTTGCTTTATCAATTTCAATACCTGATAAAACAGCTAATATACATATATCATTATATATTCCACTTATATTTTCATTTCTATATAATTTATCCCATAATATACTATTTAAAATTTGTGATAAATTAACAATTGGACCAATTTGATTATTATAAATATCATAATCAATTTGATATAAATTATTTTCATGCTTATTATTTTCACTTAAACCACATACTGGCACACCAAATTTATCATAGTTCTTCTTCGCAGTTTTATATATTAGTTCGTTATTTGTTATAAGCATACTATCAGAATCATAATCACATCCATTTAATCTTTGTTGAAGATTTTCATTAATTGCATTAACACATATTATATATTTAGATAAATTAAACCATTTATTATATTCTTCATAATATTTATTTTCAGCAATCAAAATATTACCCATCGTAATATGAGGATTACGAGCACCTGTAATCATTTCACAATTTTTATAAAATTTAGTCATTACAGTATTATTTTCAATTAATGATTTTGGATTATCTTTATTAAATTCTTTAATAGTATTTAATAACAATTCATATCCATTACCAAATAAATATACATATGTTCCATTTACGAATACTTTACCACTATTCATTTGATTCATTAAAGAATTAATGTTTTCTTCTACGAAATCATAATACATTTTGGTATCCTTAAATTGATTATTAATCATTAAAAGCTTTAATGTAACTATAGCCTTTTTATAAATAGTACTTATATCAATTTCATTTGAATCATTATGATTTTTATGTGATGAATTCTTTAAAATATGAAATCTAACAAAGTCAGGATCATTTTTTAAATATTTTAAAAATTCTGTTTCATCTGATATTAATTTTTTAACATCATCAAACTCAAATTGTAATGTATTTATAAATTGATATGTAGTCATAACTACATTACCACCAAAAAAATGACTAGGTTCATCAACCTTAATAATACCAAATTCATTACCAATATTTTTTAACCATTTTTTAAATGAACCAAATTTTAAATATTTTAAGCAGCTTTTTGTAATTACTAATTTGATATCTGTAATATTTGAAGCGATAGTTTCTCCATTTAAATCTTTTACATCAAAAACTTGTTTTTCTTTAAAAAAATCTTGTAAATTAGTATTAAATACACATCCTTTAAAGAATTTATTTCTCAGATACATCATTCCATTATTTTCATATTTACCTGAAAAAAATTCTTTATCTAATAATCCTTCTCCATCCCAAATATTATTGTTTACTAGAGTTTCTTCCTCAACCGCAACTACTTCATCATTATCATCTTTTTTAACATTTACACATTTAGTTTTAAATGTACACTCAAAATCATCAACTAATAATATATTTTCAGGTTTAATATTTATAACATCTATAATTCCTGATAAAGATAAAGCTTTATATGCTTCAAATGAAACTAAATCATCTTGGATTTTTTTATTATTTTCATTTAAGCCACATAGGCTCCACTTATTTACTTTTTCATATAATTCTTTTTTTATGAATAAGCATTTACCATTTCTAGATGAACCACTGCTTCTTTTAAATCTAACATATTCAACTAATATATAATTATTATTTTTATCCTTAAATTTTAATTTAAATCCATCTTCATATAATATTTTTCTTAAATTTAATAAGTTTACATCATTTTTAGAATTCTTTTTACATTTATATGTTTTCTTAAATTTAATATTAATAATGTCGTTTGTCGCATCAAGATTATCATCTTTAAATACTTTAAATGATTTATTTTTTAATAAAAATCTTAAATCTAAAGAATCATCAAAGGTAGACCTATATTTAAGATTTAAATTTTTTATAACATAATCTTTATTTATCACATTAGATTCATAAACTGAAGATGCTTCTAAAGATAATATTTTTAATCCATCCATATTTATAAGCCTCCTTTTTAATAAATTATTATTTTAATACAAATTATTAATTTCTATTTCTTCTTTTTTTAGGTTCTAAAATATCTAAATTATTATTTTCTAATAATTTATTTATTTCTTTAATATCATATTTACATTCGATTCCTTTTATAATCATATGATCTCTATCATCACCATCATCTAATGTATTTTTATAATACGATAATAAAAATTCATTAGTTTGAAATTTATCTAACCGAAACATTAATGCTAAAATTATTATTTCGTCTCTTGTAAATAATTGATAAAGATTATAACTATCATTTATTCTTCTATAAAGCGTTGAATAATTAATATCAAACACTTCAGATATTTTGTCTTTTATTCCATAAATTCTTTTAGCATATTTTTCATATAAATCTGGGAATTCTTCTTTAATTTTAGTAATATTATCATTTTTAGAAACATATCCAATATTACTTAAATCAATATTACCGTAATTTTCATTTATATCATTTATTATCTCTTTAATAGAACTGAAAATTTCTTCTTTTTTATATCCATTAAAATATTTAATAACTTGTTTCTTATTCTTAATATCATAAACTAATAAAGCTGGATATTTATTGCTATCAACATGATAGTCATCACCAATTTCTTTTAATCTTGTAAATCTATTATTAATACAATCTCCTTCAAATTCTACTAAATTCTTTTTAACGATATCTTCGCCTCTTATTTCACCCCATGATTCAAATGTTTCATAATCAAATACAGTAAATAGATGAGTTGAATCTAAAATATTATTTAATTTTCCACCATAATTCTTAATAAATTCTTTAGAAACTTTATCTGATTCTTTATAAAAATAGAAATATAAATATCTATTCTTATAATTATTTAACTCAGATGGATATGAAATAAATGAAGTCGTAGGGCTAATCATTAGATTAT
>JAEEGL013282096.1_pt1 | contig 13278 bp, 9 predicted proteins | sample 9134231 | NCBI WGS metagenome assembly JAEEGL01 (sample SAMN16246548, study PRJNA631951) | gut metagenome | biome: gut microbiome; feature: rumen; material: fiber-attached | host: Bos | place: Iran: Karaj | collected 2018-10 | reverse complement strand
GTTCCGATCCGGCTCCTTGTCGGCGTCAACCTCGTGAAAAGGGATTCGGTATAAATACGCATCGACAAAGCGGGACAGGTTTATCACCTGTCCCAGATTTTATTCAGAAAATAGCAGAAATGCGCACCGTTTCGTACGATTTCACGGTCAAACGGGCCATCCGGTCCCAGCTTCCGCATATGTGCAAAGGCAAAATGACCGTCATTTAGCCGAAGCTGGTCTCCGTATCCTGCCTCGATCATCTTCTCCTCAAAGCCGACGCCGACAAATTTCGGGGCGCGCCGCGCAAAGACACGCTTTCCCTGAAGTTCGGAAATGCTGGCAATCCGGTCCGTCGTATGCGGCTTATACAAGGCCGTTCCTTCATTCTCGTGGCCGTTCAGCAGATACTCCGCGATCTCAAGATAGCGCTCAATATAGGACGCATCATGCATATCGTTTCCGGCCGCGAGGCGGTCATAATACGGTCGCAGTGCGTTCCATCGCACCAGATTCCGGTAGGAATGCTCCACTGAAATCTGGCTGTCAAAGTAGTTTCCGTTCAGCTCGTCCCCGCAGAACAGGATCCTCGACTTCCGGTCCAGAAACTGAAGCGAGCCCTTTGCGTGTTCCCAGAGCCCAATGACCTCAAGCGGCCTGCCCGCTAAATTGATTACATCGCCGTCCTTCAGGAATACAACCGGATAATCCTCCGGGACATTCAGATCCTGAAATTCTGCAAATTCCGCCCGCAGACGGTAGGTATCCTCCGACATATAGACGCAGTCAAACTGATAGCAGTTCAGGATGTGATCGCCGTGGTAATGCGTGAGAAGCATCCGGTACAGCGGTTTTTCGGGGCACAGGGACTGGCAGAAGTCCCGGATACTGCCCGCTCCGATTCCCGAATCAATTACGATCAGTTCATCGTCGCCTTCGAGGACATAGCTGTGGTCGCCGTCCGAAAGCACCTGCCACACACCCTCCGCAAGCTCTGTTGCCTTGAAGTAAGGCTCACTCTGCGGCCGGATGTCGCCGTCCGGCGCCTCCAGGAGAATATCCGAGAATTTGCTGAAATCCAGCGGTCCCATGTTTTTATGCCAGTTCATTGACTTTCTCCTTTTACAAGAAACAGGGGAAGGTCTGTCGTACAAGATTCGTACGGCTGATCTTCCCCTGTATACTTATGCTACGGTCACAATCAGCTGTCCGTAGCCGGTCATCGGGTTTTCGTGTTCATTCCGCGCTTCCAGGATCAGGTTGAAGCAGTCTCCAGGCTTCGCATCCGAAGGGACGGTAAAGGACAGCGACAGCCGGTCGTCAGCCGAAACTTCGGCAGCATCAAAATTCCCCGCATACTGCGAACCATCCCGGTACAGCCACCATTTCGCTTCATAAGGCCGCACATCCGCAACCGCTCCCTGAACGCAGAGCGTTTCGCCCGGTGCCGCAGAAAGGTCATACGCCGACAGCACAACTGCCGGATTATGATTCGCTTCCGCATAATCCTTTACACACCAGTCCGCACGCGCGGCGAAGTCCTCATGATAAGCCTTAAGGAATGGATTCTTCCTCGGGCCGCGCTTTCGCATCTCTGCCATCATCACCGCCATATCCACAGGCTTCGGATCATCCACTCGCAGCACACCAAGCATGGTTCCGTAACGCCAGTCCTCCATGCCCCGCAGCCCGAAATTCGTGAAAAGCGGGATGTAGGTCCCGGAATCTCCTTCGCCGAGGATATCGTATTTCTCAAAATGAAGCGGCTCCTGCCCCTTAAACCAGTCCAGTACCGGCAGAAGACCGTACTGGAAGCGGTCACACTCTCCGCGGAAGATCGTTCCGTCGCCATATAGCGCGTATTTTTCCATCAAAGGACCGTGATTCACCTTGAAATGCGGGTACATAAAACCTGCCTGCATCATCGGAAGCACGTCCTCCTGGCAGTTCTTTGCAGTCATGAAGGATGCATAGCCGAAGTCCGCGCGGATGCACCGGATTCCCGGGAACTTCCCCGGAATATCGTTGTCAAGGAAGCTGTTGTCCTGTCCCTGTCCACCCATAACACCGAGGATCGCGATCTTTTTTACGACCTTTTCACAGACCGAGGGCCACTCCGGTTTCTCCGAATATTTCTCCCAGATCGACAGCAGTGCACGCACGATCGTATTCACGCCGCCCCACGACTGCAGATAGAGAACATCCTCCCTTTCGTCCATGATGCAGCGCTCGATGAGCCGCGATCCTTCCGTCTCATAGCGCACGTCGCCCTCGAACCAGTAGTTTCCGTAATATACTTTTGAAAGCAGTTCTGCCGGTGTCGGGAAGCCTTCAGCGTGTGTCCGAAGCTTCGGATAAACCGCTGTATATTCGTTTCGTATCAGGTCCTCGATCCAACCGATCTCAAAAGGCCTGAACAGCATCATATCCGCGGCTGAAGGATCCGGCTCACGGTCCGGCATCGGGCCATCCGTCTCCTTCCGGCCGAGGCAGCAGTAATGCGGCGTTACTTCGCCCAATGTATGAATGCCGTCTCCGTTCCAGTGAAACTGTGAGGAAGTGTATACAATTCCCTCCAAATCCAGCTCATTCAGGTAGAGAAAGAGATGGATCATGGAATTCATATCGTCGCATTCCATGTCGGTTGTCAGAATGGTGCGGGGCTTTCTGATCATCTGAAATCTCCTCTCATATGCCGTCCTCAGTGCATGCCAAGCCACTGAAGAAGCGACACTTCCATTCCCTCAAATACGACCTTCGAGCCGTCATAGTCGAAATCACAGTCATTATTGAACAGCGGAATCCATGAGAAGTGCCCGAAATATTCATAAGGCTTTCCGTCGACCGGATCGGCGAGACCGTGCAGGTCTTCAATTTTGTCCCAGTAGCTGAAATGCACATCTTGATTGCCGAGGGCAAGAAGCCGTTTATAGGTTGGCTCCGCGTATTCTGCCGGCGGAACCAGCGTATCGGTTTTCGCTGCGACAAACCAGATCGGAAGATCCTTGATTTTCAGCAGTTCATTATCGCTGATGCACTTGTCCGGAAGAGCTTCGCAGACCGGGAAAGCACCTGCGAAAAAGTCCGGATAATCGAGAATCATGCGTACAGTCATGAAGCCGCCGTTGGAATCGCCGCCGATATAAATCCGCTTCGTGTCGACGGCGGGGTTGTTCGCAACAAATTCATCAATGCAGGCTTTCAGCGCCGGGCCGTACTTGGTCTTTCCGTTTGCCTCGATACCACCGGTTCCGGAATCCATCCAGAAAGTCTCGGTCTGCGGGGCCAGAACATAGGCGCCGCCTTCGCCGAAGAATCCCTGCACTTCTGCGCTTGAAAGCGCGGTCACCTTGTTGCCTGCATAGGCGGCTGTCGTGTCCGTTCCGCCCTCTCCCGCACCGTGAAGCCAGATGAGAAGCGGTTTCTTCTCTCCAGGTCCCTGCGGTACAAAATAGCCGTAGCGAAGCGGGCAGTCCGCATAATTCGAGCGGCTGTTGATCCAGCCGTAGAGATCGGGCTTGTGGATTCCGACTTTCGTATCAAAAACCAGTCCGGTCACGATATCCTTTTCGTCTTTGAAGGGTTTGACCTGCGTGATCACCTGCACTGTATGGATAAAGGTATTGAACGGACCGTCCTGCCCGAGCTCGGAAGCAAGCCAGACGCTGGGACCATGCTTAATTGCGAGCGTCACAATGTCCGACTCTGTGAGGCGGTTTCCGTAAAGATCCGACGGATATGCATCCGTCACCTCCAGAAAGCCGCGGCTTTCGACCATGTCCTTCGGGACGTTTGGATCGAAGGAACGGAACTTCTGCACCATCAGCTGCTTTCCGTATTGATCCAGACGACGTACATAAACGGAAAAGGTATCTGTTCCGATCGCGCCTTCCTGTACTTTCCCGTCAAGGGGAAGGATGATTTTCGTTGTATAGGGGCCGAAATCCGTCACGCGGACTTCTGTATAATATGCTCTTGCCATATGTCATTTTTCCTCCGGTAAAAATATGCACTGTGCTCCCGGTTTCCAGTTCATTAACTCTTCCTCGGAAAGTCCCGGGTAAAAAGACACCGCGCAGGCAGATCCCCGCGCGGTGTCTTTAGAGAATACCGATCATCCCTTAACGCCGCCGAGGGTAATACCTTTGACGAAGTTGTTCTGGATAAAGGGATAGATAACAACGATCGGAAGGATGCCGCATACGGCCATCGCCATACGAACAGAAACCGCTGGGATGGACGCAAGTCCGGTATTGGCGCCGCTGATCGTGGAAGAATTCTGTTGAAGGAACTGAATGTTCTGCATCATCCGATTTAAAAGATTCTGGATTGTATACAGGTGGGTTGCCTTGGACAGGTATACATAACCGTTCATCCAGTCATTCCAGTAGCCAATGCCGATGAAAAGCGCGATCGTTGCAACGATGGGCTTCGCAAGCGGGAACGCGATCTTGAGGAAGGTCTGGTATTCGTTCGCGCCATCAATATAAGCAGCTTCCAGGATTTCATCCGGTACGCCCGATACAAAGTATGACTTCATCATCATGACGTTGAAAGCATTCATCAAAAGGCCTGGGAGCAGAAGCCCGAAGAAAGTATCCTTCACTTTGAAAACATTTACGTAGTTCATATAGGTCGGTACAAGACCGCCGTTGAAGAGCATTGTAAATACAACAAGGAAGGTGATAACGCCTCTCGCCGGAAGGAATTTCTTAGAAAGACCGTATGCGAGAAGGGTCGTAATCGCAAGACCTACGACAACACCGACAGCCGTCAGGACAAAGGACATGATGTACGCCCTAGTCAGCGAATTTCCGGATGTGAAAATATACTGGTAGGCATATGCGCTCCACTTCTCCGGGAAGAAGGAGTAGCCATTTCGAACCAGCGCACTGTCATCGGTAAAGGACGAGATCAAAAGCAGGACCAATGGAATAACCGCAGCCAGTGAAAACAGAATCATGATGATATTGCCAAAGATTTGGAACCTTCCTTCTTCTCCGACTCTTTTTCTTTTCATGTTCTTCTCCTCCTTTCTTTAGAATAATGCACTGTCCGGATCGAGCTTTCTGACAAGAAGGTTCGCGCTCAGGATCAGGATGAATCCGACAAGGGACTGGTACACGCCAGCAGCGGCGGATTTCGTAATGTCACCCTGTTCAATCAGGGCTCTGTAAACGTAGGTATCAATCGTATTTGTAACCGGGAAGAGTGCACCGGAGTTTCTGGGCACCTGATAGAAAAGGCCGAAATCCGAGTAGAAGATACGGCCAACCGCCATCAGGGACAGCATGATAATCGTGGGGCGAAGCAGCGGAAGTGTGATCTTAGTAATCTGTTTCCACTTGCTCGCGCCGTCGATCCGGGCAGCTTCGTAATACGAACGATCAAAACCGAGGATCGTCGACAGATAAATAATACAGTTGTATCCGATACCCTTCCACAGGTTCACGAAAACCAGGATGAAGGGCCAGTATTTCGCGTTGTCATACCAACCGATCGGATCCTTTTTCAGAGGTCCTAAAATCGAGTTGTTAATAAAACCGTTGTCAGCGGACAGGAACGCAAATACCAGATAACTGATGATAACCGCAGACAGGAGATGCGGAAGAAGGATAATCGACTGATAAGCCTTCTTGAGTTTGCCTGTCAGTTCCGACAGGATGATAGCGACCGCCACGGCAAAGATCAGATTAATGATGATAAACGCCACATTATACAATATGGTGTTTCTCGTAATAACAAACGCGTCCGGCGTCGAGAACAGATAGGTGAAGTTCTTGAGCCCGTTCCACGGAGAACGATAAATACCCAGCTTAGCCGTATATTTCTTAAACGCAAGAATGATACCGGGCATGGGCATATAGTTGTTGATAACCAGATAAATCAGTCCCGGGAGCATCATGATATAAATCGGAATGGACCGTTTAATTAATGCTTTGCGCTTCGCCGGGGTGAGCTTTTTTTCTTTGATAACTGCCACTTTCTCCCTCCTTTCTCTGAAAGGGAGAGGCAGAGGAGCGGGGCTTAGGTTCCCCGATCCTCTGCCTCCTGAACTAATTCATCATCTCTTTTTAACAGCTTACAATGATCGGATTATTTCTGACCGTCTGCCCAAGTCTTCAATGCATCCGCCTTCGCCTGCATGTACTTCTCAAGACCAGCCGATTTCAGTCTTTCCACCATTTCCGGAATGGCTACATCAGGATCCACAAAGCCCAGCTCCAGCTGCTTTCTGTACTCTTCATACACGTTGGTCAGCGCAGAATACTCATTGGATACATCACTGTTGTCCCAGGTGAATCCCATTGCCTTTGAGGTACTTGCATTGTCATTGAAGCTCTGCATTCTCTCCCAAAGGGTCAGTTCGTCACCTTCCCAGATCCGGGCGATAAACTGGTTCGGAAGTTCCCAGTTGGTGTTGTTGTAGTACTCGGAATTCTGAGCGTCAACACCGTCCGCGAATGTGATATGGCCATCGCCGGTTTCCTTCCATTCCTTGCCTTCTTCGCCCCAGCAGAACAGGGTCATCAGATCAGGATTGGTGTAAAGCTCATTCAGAACCAGCATAGCTGCTATCGGATCTTCGGTGGCGTGGTTCATAACCCAAGGCATCGTGCCGTAGGTGGAAGCCTTCTTGAAGTCCGGTCCGCACTGGAAGATGATGACGGGCATGCCGCAGAGATTAGATTCCTGCTGCTTAATGCCGGGCTTCGTCGCGGTCTTGTACGCGCAGAGGCTGCCGGACTTAACCTGAACAGTCGTCGCAACGTCGGTCGTCGCAGCGTCCATGCTGAAGAAACCAAGATCGTGGTTCCAATGATACATGCGCTTGCAGAGATCATAATACTGCTGGTCCTCGAAAGGATTGGTGACTTCGAGGCTGTTGACAGGATCGCAGAGCGCGCCGAAATAGTCATTGCCGATGTTGTCGATCACAAGGCACTGAGACATGACGGAAGTCGCATCCATGAAGAAGGTGGTCTTGTCCGGATAAGCTTCCTTCAGCTGTGTCAGGATGCCTTCAATTTCATCAAGATCAGTGTAGATGATCTCATCGCCTTCATTTTTATACTTGGAAGCGTAATCATAGCCGATCGTATCCAAGTATTCTGCCGGGATAGAGATGCCGAACTGTCCCGCGGCATCGTCCTTTTTGACCGGGATGCCGTACAGGGTGCCGTTCACGCGGCAGCCGTTCAGTTCGATCTCTTTGAAGCATTCCTTGATGCCTGCGCCGTAGGTGTCCAGAAGTCCGTTTTCCTCAAGATCGTAGAGGTAACCGGAGTTGACGGAAGCCATAAAGCCGGCCAGAAGTCCGTTGAAGAGGTCCGGAGCATTGCCGGAAGCGAGGTCCAGGTTCATCTGCTGTGAAAGAGCACCGATACTGTCGATTGTGAGCTCCACTTTGATGCCGAGTTTCTCTTCCGTGATCTTGCTCATCGCGGCGCCGATGCGGTCAACGCCAGCGGGTTTGCCGGCGAAGTTGCCGAAGCAAAGGGTTACGGTAGGCATGTTGCCGGACTTGTAACCGGCAATTGCCTTTTCAACTGCACTTCCGCTGTCTTCAGCGCCGCCGTTGTCGCCCTGAGCTTCCTGTGTTTTGTCTGAGCCGCCGCCGTTGGTACATCCTGCAAGAACAGAAAGCGCCAAGATCAGGGCAAGCATCATAGCAAGTACTTTTCTCATGTTTTTCTCCTTTTAAATTGATTTTCCAAAGCGGCAGAGGCCGTTTCGTCATTTTGTATAAAAAGGATACCATGAATCCGCTCTTTCGTCCTGTATTATTCCGTGATGTAGCTGAACTATTCCGAGAACCTGTCATTTTTTCCCGTACTGTTTCCGATATGCGGTCGGTGTAAGTCCCGTGAGCTTTTTAAACTGTCTATGGAAATATGAGCTGTTCGAGAACCCCGAACGTTCGGTGATTTCTTCGAGCGTGAGGTCCGTCGACTGCAACATTTTCTTTGAGGCTGCGATCCTTTTGTCGGTGACATAGGCAGAAAGCAGACATCCGTTTTCTTTGTGGAAAAGATAGGAAAGATAGTCCTCCGAGATATGCACGGCAGATGCAATATGTCCGCGATCCATATCCACATCACTGTAATGTTCCTCAATGTAATCCCGGACCTGCTCCATCAAAGATCCGGTCTCTTTCCCGCGCTTAAGACCGGCGTCCGCCTCGCGCAGCAGGTTTTCCGCCCAGTGAACCAGGCTTTCGGGTGAGCTGGATGCCTGTGCGAAGTCCGAACCATGCGAAACCCGCGACAGAAGATCTCCCGGCGAAAGCTTCCTGTCGGAAAAGACGGAAATCACAATGTCCAGAAGGCTGTAGAAAATAAAGGAAAGATACCGGACCGAATACACCGTATTCCGCTGCTCAAGAAGCTTCCGGACCTGGAACAGGATATCATCCGTCCTCCCCTGTAAAAGCCATTCCCGCCAGGTTTCCGCCGGGATCAGAAGTCCTTTCTGGTCTTCTTCCAACCGGTCCTTCAGTTCCGGACTGAGGATTGAAACCACTTTGTTCCCCGTCGTCAGGATCCGTTTCGCGTACTGGGAAAGAAGTTCGCAGGCATACGGCGCAGCAAGAAGCGGTGCCTCCGTAAAGGTATACAGCACAAAGAAATGATGCGGATGTATCTCCCCGAGCTTTTCCACCAGCGCTTCCGCACGGCTACGAAGCATCTCTTTCGTGACATCGGGCACAATCCGCGTGCAGATCATATACCCTCTCCGGTCCGCAGCCGCGATATTGGACTCTTCTGTCAGAAGGCTGCGGATATCCGCCTGCATGGCCGGCGCCGCGTCAGGCGAAGACTCGGGCCTGGCCGAAGAAGAGTCAGCACGTTTTACCAGCATATAGCTGTAGTAAAAATGATCATCCACCGAAATATCGTCGAGTCCGGCCTTTTCCAGGTGCTCCTGGACGACATCCGCGCCGATCACGGGAAGCTCTCCGGAATAAAGCAGCTGCCAGAAGTTCTCCCGCTTCATCAGCTGCGCTGCCTCTTCTTCGTTCCTGCGCCGCTGCAGTTCCTCGACCGCCCGCGTGATCACGAGGATCAGCTGCGCGCTTTCGATCGGCTTGACAAGGTAATCAAAGACCCTCAGTTGGATGGCTTCCTGTGCATAGTTAAAATCCGCATGTCCGGTCAGGAGGATATTGATGGAATCATAGCCCTGTTGAACCACTTTCCGGATCAGTGAGAGGCCGTTCTCCCGCGGCATCTCCACATCCGCAAGCAGGATATCGACCTGGGTGTCCTGATAAATCTGAAGCGCCTGTTCCGCGCTGTAAGCCTCCAGCACCGTGTCAATCCCGCATTCGGCCCAGTTGATGCGGTTTTTCAGCCCCCGTACCAGGTAGTATTCGTCGTCAACAATCAGAAGCTTCATGTTTTCCCCCGCAGATTTCAGATTATTCATTGTATTCGACATAAGGGATATCGATATCGTTTCTCGCGCCCATGCCCGGTTCATTGGACAGTTTCAGCTCGGCCGTATCGTTATAGTACAGACGGAGTCTCTGTCCGATGTTTCGAAGTCCGATCTGGGCGCCGCCTGAACCTGCAATCTCCTGAGAAGCAATCTCGTTCCCTCGCTGCAGGACATTCTCTTCATAGCCCGACCCGGAATCAATGTGTTCGATATGCAGCCGTTTCTCGCCGTCCTTTTCGTAGACATAAGCCCGGACGATCAGTTTCAGCGGCTCTCTCATCACGAGATTATACTTAAATGTATTTTCCGTAAACATGATCAGGATCAGCGGGAACACCATGGCCCGTGACGCTTCTTCGGAAATATCCATTTCAAATGTGAGGCAGCCGGGAAACCGGAGATCCGTCAGCGCAACGTAGTTCTGCTCGTACTCCGCTTCCTCTGACAGCGGCACGCGTTCCTTTGTGCTCAGCGTATACCGGAGATGCTGGGAAAGCGTCGCGACCATCTGGTGGATCAGTTCGGTGTTTTCCGCTGTTCCGTCCGCCATATAACCGATCATGTTCAGGCAGTTGATCAAAAAATGCGGCGCGACCTGAGAGCGAAGTGCGAGAAGCTGGAAGTTTTTCGCCTGGATGTTTTCCTCATATGCCTCGATCTTGAGCGACTGCACACGGTCAACCATATAGTTGTAGGAAGTGCCGATCTGCCTCATCTCGTCCGCGTAAATCACATCCGTATTGACGCGTTCGTCCTCCCGGCCGGCTGCAATGGCTTCCGTGACCGCCCCCAGCATCGTCGTCGTTTTCCGCATGAAGCGGCTGAGCATCCGCTCCACCAGGATGAATGCGGCCAGCGTCACCCCCAGAATTACGATGGAGATCGTCGCGTATCTTCTTATGGGACTGTCAACATCCTGAATCGGCACCAGTGCATTTGTCCGGATGACAGGTGTACTGATGCTTAATTCCTCCTGCACCATTAGGTATATTTTGTCGCCGAGACGGACGATCTGATAGTCACCTTTCTCCCCGATTTTTCTGACGGCGGCCTCCAGCCTGTCGATGTTATTTCCGTCCGTTCTGTCCGGAATCGTATCCGTACGCATCGGAAGAATCTTCCCGTTTTCATCGGAAAAGAAAACAAAAGTCTGGAACCCGCCGATTTCCGTCAGGATATCGCTGAGTCTGTCCAGATTGGTCCAGGCGCCGGCATAACTGTTTTTATTGTTGAATATGCTGACCAGATAGGTTGTTTCATCATATTCCAGAACATTCCAGTAGATGCCTCCGCCGGGATCCAGCTTTTTTCGGCCTTCCTCATCAGCCATCTGCTGCCGCAGGTATTCGTGGAAAATCCGGCGGCTGCTCTCATAATTCTGTGCGGAGATAAACGTATCGCTCAGTGGAAAATATGCAATCATCCCCTCCAGTCCGGGGAAGGACCGTAGGTTGTATTCCAACAGATTTTGAAGCCTGACATTCCCGGTAAAATCTTTATTGTCCGCCGTCTGTACCGCCGCCTGTGAATACTCGCTCGAATACTGTGCAACCTGCATCAGATAATAATCAATGCCGAAAAGTGAATCCGAGATCTGTGTGTCATAGAGCGCAAGTGTCTGCTTCAGGTCGGCAAAGCGCTGTCTGCGGAATGACATGGAAGCATAAAAGGAAAAAGCCGAAAAACAGATGATCTCCAGACCCATCAGGATATACATTACCCAGTAGATGCGTCTGCTGATCGAATATGGTCTTCTCTTCCTCTTTCTGTTCATCCCTGCTTCCTGATTTCTGGATTCCCTTTGCGCCGTCTCTTCCGGACACAGTTTTTCCAGATATATCTTCAGATAGTCCTGTTTTCATCTTAAGGCCCGGTGGCCGGAATGTCAAGGAAAACACAGGAAGTTCTTCCTGAACAGGTACAAAAAAGACATGCTCCGAAGAACATGCCTCTTTCCGTATATTCCCAGTATAAGGGACTGCTGTATACTGTCACCCGAACTTCAGGTGATAATTGCGGATACAGGCCGCGATGATCTCACGCGCCTCGTCCGAGCCGCCCATTTCGTTGACGACGGTTTTTTTGCCCTCAAGACTCTTGTAATGCTTGAAGAAATGCTGCATTTCATCGAAAATATGCTGCGGAAGCTCGCTGATGTCCTGGAAATTCTTGAAATTCGGATCGGCTGACGGAACCGCGATGATCTTCTCATCGCCTGCGCCGTCGTCTTCCATACGCATCACGCCGATCGCATGGCACCGGACCAGCGTCATCGGCCGGATCGCCTCCGAGCAGAGCACCAGTACATCCAGCGGGTCCTTATCGTCGCCGTAGGTCTTCGGTATAAAACCGTAGTTCATCGGATAATGCGTTGCCGTAAACAGGATCCGGTCCATTGAAAGAAAACCGGTCTCCTTGTCCAGTTCATATTTTACATGGCTGCCCTTCGTAATCTCAATGACTGCCACAAATTCATCCGGGGTTACCCGGGATTCGTCGATATCATGCCAGATATTCATACTTTCCTCCATAAGTTTCATAATTCCTTATCATCTTAAAGCCCGCCGCACAGAATGTCAAGCAGGAAGTCATATCTGCATTGATTTTTCCCGCAGAATCGTTTACAATAGAAATGACAGCAAAGCGACGGGCAGAAGCAGTTCAATCAGTCAGACAGAGGAGGCTTTCCCATGAGAAAAACCAAAATCATCTGCACCATCGGACCGGCATCAGAATCCGAAGAGGTCCTTCGCAAAATGTGCAAAGCGGGCATGGACGTCGCCCGCCTGAACTTCTCCCACGGCACGCATGAAGAACACCGCGCCAAAATCGAGACCATCAAAAAGGTCCGGGAGGAACTGGATCTTCCGGTCGCAATTATGCTCGACACGAAAGGTCCGGAATACCGCATCAAAACCTTTGAATCAGGCCGGATCGAGCTTCACGACGGCGACCTGTTCACACTCACGACCGAAGATATTGTCGGAAATGAAGAGATTGTCGCAGTTTCCTACGCCGGTCTTGCAGACGATCTTGCGCCTGGTGACCGGGTACTCATCGCAAACGGTATCGTGATCCTCGAGGTGGAATCCATCGAAAAGCCCCGGATTCACTGCCGGGTCATCGCGGGCGGCGTGCTCTCCGACCGCAAGAGCATGAATTTCCCGAACAAGCTGATGAAAAATGACTTCCTGTCGGAGCAGGACAAGTCAGACCTTCTGTTCGGCATCGAAAACGACGTGGATTTCGTCGCAGCTTCCTTCGTCTCCACGAAAGAAGACATGCAGGTCATGCGGAGCTTCCTCGACGAACACGGCGGACAGGACATTGACATTATTGCCAAGATCGAAAACCGTTCGGGCGTCGACAACATCGACGAAATCTGTGAAATCGCAGACGGCATTATGGTCGCACGCGGCGACCTCGGCGTTGAGATTCCCTATGTCGAAGTGCCCTCGGTCCAGAAACACCTGATCAGCCGCTGCCGGCTTCGTGGAAAGCGGGTCATTACTGCGACCGAGATGCTCGAGTCCATGATCCAGAACCCGCGTCCGACCCGGGCCGAAATCTCGGACGTTGCGAATGCGGTTTACGACGGAACCTCGGCGATTATGCTTTCCGGCGAATCCGCCGCAGGAAAATACCCGGTCGAATCCGTCCGGAACATGGCCGAAATCGCCGAGTATACTGAAAGAAATATTGATTACAAGGAATGGTTCTACGGGACTTCCTATGAGATCAAGAACACGCTCGACGCGATCTCGCACGCAGTCTGTACGATGGCGATCGACACGCATGCAAAGGGTATTGTCGTGACCTCCCGTTCCGGCATCACAGCACGTTTCGTCTCCCGCTTCC
>JAEEGL013102958.1_pt1 | contig 13278 bp, 11 predicted proteins | sample 9134231 | NCBI WGS metagenome assembly JAEEGL01 (sample SAMN16246548, study PRJNA631951) | gut metagenome | biome: gut microbiome; feature: rumen; material: fiber-attached | host: Bos | place: Iran: Karaj | collected 2018-10 | reverse complement strand
TGTTACTAGCCCAGAACAAGGCGGAGGAGCCAATGAAACAAGTGGCTGGGTTGATCCAGGGCACGGTTGGTAAACAATAATTTTTATCTTGCACACATTGCATATATGTGTTAGTATACATAATGCTGTATTAATAAAAGATGATCCTCTGTTACAAATGTATTAAGAACATCGTAATAAAAAAGGAGGCAAATTATGGCAGATGAGAAAGTAAAAGAGGTAGTTGAAGAAGTAAAAGAGGCTGCTGAAGATGTGGCTGAGGAAGTTGCTGAGACTATCGAAGAAGTTGAAGAAGAAGTAAAAGAAAAAGTTGAAGAGGCTGCAGAGGCAGTTGATGAAGCTGCAGAGGAAGTTGTAGACGAACCAGTTGAAGAAGCTGAGGAAGCTGGAGAAGCTCCAGCAGAAGAGGCTGAAGAAACTACAGAAGAAGCTCCAGCAGAGGAAGCTACAGAAGATGCTGAAGAGGCAACTGAAGAAGCAGAGGAAGCTGAAGAAGAGCCTGCAGTTGAAAAAGTTCCAGTTAAAACACATGAACTAATTAAAGATATTGAGGAATCACAAAAGAAAGATGTTGCTGATTTCAAAGTAGGTGATACTATCGTTGTATCAGCTAAGATTGTAGAAGGAAACCGCGAGAGAATTCAGAAGTTTGAAGGACTTGTAATTAAGAAACAAGGCGGTGGAAACAGAACAACATTCACTGTTAGAAAAGATTCAAACGGTGTAGGTGTTGAAAAGACTTGGCCACTTTACTCACCAACAATTGCTAAGATTGAAGTGACTAGAGAAGGTAAAGTTAGAAGAGCTAAACTTAACTACATTAAGAAGAGAGTTGGTAAGGCTGCTAAGGTAAGAGAATTAGTAAAATAAAGAACTTTTTAAGGAACGAGATATACTCGTTCCTTTCTTTTTGTGTTATTATATTAAGGGTGTGAAAGAAAGGATTTATTATGGATTATCAATGGTATCCAGGCCATATGACAAAGGCCATTAGACAAATGAGAGAAGATATCAAGTTGGTAGACCTAGTTATCGAGTTATTAGATGCTAGGATTCCTTTGAGTAGCCGAAATCCTGATATTGATAATCTTGGACAGAACAAAGCGAGACTAGTTATCTTAAATAAATCTGATTTAGCAGATGAATCTCAAAACAATTTGTGGGATAAATATTTTAAAGATAAAGGTTATACAGTTCTTAAAGTGGATTCGAGAGTGAATTCTTTGGCGAAGACGGTTGATAAAGCTATTGAAGTGGCTTGTAAAGAAAAGATTGATGCTAACAAAAAGAAAGGAATCAATAGACCAGTCAGAGCAATGGTTGTTGGTATTCCTAATGTTGGCAAATCTGCATTTATAAATTCTTATGCTAAAAGATCTGTTGCAAAGACTGGGAATAAACCTGGTGTAACAAAGGGTAAACAGTGGATTAAGATTGGAAAGAATCTTGAACTACTTGATACTCCTGGGATTTTATGGCCTAAGTTTGATGATGAACAGATTGGCTTGAATTTAGCATTGGTTGGTTCAATGAATGATAACAATTTGGATTCAGCAGAGTTAGCATTTCAGTTTATCAAGCAGACTAGAGAAAACTATCCTGACATTTTAAAGAATAGATTTAATATAGAAGGAAACGAAGATATAGTTGAGGAAATGTATCAAGTTGCAGATGTTAGAAACTGTAAACTTCCGGGAAACAAACTTGATTTAGATAAGGCTTCTAAGATTATTTTAGATGAGTTTAGAAACGGAAAACTAGGAAGAATTACTTTGGATAGGATTTAAGATGAATAGTATTTCTGATATTAAAAATGAATTAAAAGAATTAGAGATAGATGCTTTAGATGGATTCATTTCTAAGTACAGTGATGATGAAAGATCTGGCGTGAAGGCTTTGGTTAAAAAAGCGGAAAAACAGATTAAAGATTATGAAGCTGAACTAGAAAGAATCAAGAAGCTTTCTTTTTATGAAAACAAATATAAGGACTATCAGTTTATTTGTGGTGTAGATGAAGTTGGTAGGGGACCTTTGGCGGGTCCGGTTGTTGCAGGGGCAGTTATATTGCCGAAAGATTGTGACATCTTATATATTAATGACTCGAAAAAGTTATCAGCTAAAAAACGAGAAGAACTATATGATGAGATAACAAAGAAAGCAGTCGCGTGGTCAACAGCACTTTGTACTCCAGAAGAAATAGATGCCATAAATATATTGCAGGCAACATACAATGCAATGAAGATGGCAATTCATCAGTTGAATCCACAGCCAGACATCTTACTTAACGATGCAGTGAAGATTCCTGATGTTGATATCAAACAAGTTCCGATCATTAGAGGTGACAGTTCAAGCATCTCGATTGGAGCGGCTAGTATTGTTGCTAAAGTTACAAGAGATAGAATGATGGTGGAATACGATAAGATTTACCCGGGTTATGATTTCGCCTCCAACAAAGGCTACGGCTCAGCAAAACATATTGAGGCAATAAAAAAACTTGGTCCAACACCAATTCACAGAAAAACATTTATTCAAAATTTCATATAAACTAAGGGGGCGGTGTATGAATACAAGAGTTATTGGTGCGTTGAAAGAAGATATGGCTATTTCATATCTAGAACAAAATGGATTTGAAATAATCGAGAGAAACTTTAAATGTAAGATCGGCGAAATAGATGTTATAGCAAAGAAAGATGATGTTATAAGATTTATTGAGATTAAATATAGAAAAGGAAATGTGGCTGGTGGTGCTCATTATGCAATAAGCAAGAGTAAGCTTATTAAGATTTCGAAGATTGCAAGTTTTTATATAATGACTCATCCGAACAGTAACACTTCATATAGCATCGATGCAATTATTATTGAAAATGAAAATATAGAGTACTTAGAAAACATTTTCGGCGGAATGTAACTATGAGAAAACACTTAATAAAAGATGTAGTTCAAAATTCAATAGCAGACCAGTTGGAAATCAAGAATGGTGATTATCTTTTATCTATTGATGAAAAAGAGATAAAGGATATTTTTGATTACCATTTATTAAGTGAGTCCGAAAACCTAACTTTGGAGATAGAAGTATCAGATGGTGAAATTTGGGAAATTGATATTGAAAAAGATGAAGATCAAGACTTGGGTCTAATTTTTGATAACGAATTATTGGATGAATATAAATCATGTACTAACAAATGTATCTTTTGTTTTATAGATCAAATGCCACCAGGCATGAGAGAGACATTGTACTTTAAAGATGATGACTCAAGACTTTCATTTATTCAAGGTAACTATGTGACTTTGACGAATATGACAGATGACGATGTAGATAGAATCATTAGATACAATTTGTCGCCAATTAATATTTCGGTTCATACAATGGACAAAGAATTGAGATGTAAGATGCTTAACAACAGATTTGCGGGTGACAAGTTAGAGTACATTAAGAAATTAAATGATAACAACATTACAATGAATGCTCAGATCGTTCTTTGTAAAGGTTACAATGATAAAGAAAAATTGGATGAGACATTAGAAAAAATGATGCCTTATGTTCCAAACTTAAAGAGTTGTTCAGTTGTACCTGCTGGTCTTACAAAGTTTAGAGAAGGTTTGGCTGAACTTGAACCATTTACAAAAGAAGAAGCAAAAGAAGTTATTGCTCAAGTTGATAAGTGGCAAAAAATCTTCAAAGATAAGTTTGGCATAAACTATGTGTATGCAGCTGATGAATTTTACATGATGTCAGACACTCCAATTCCAGAAGAGGATTACTATGATGGTTATCCTCAAATTGAAAATGGCGTTGGAATGACTAGATCATATTTGAATGAGTTTTATGATTATCTTGATTCATATGAAGGAGATGAAAGGGCAAGAAGCGTATCAGTTGTAACAGGTGAATTGTTCTATAAGTGTAGTCTTGAAATGGCGGATGCCATAAACAAAAAATACCCTAACATTGATATTAAAGTATATAAGATAATAAACGATTTCTTTGGTCATACAATCACTGTGACAGGATTGCTTGTGGGCAAAGATATCATTGACCAATTAAAAGGAAAAGACTTGGGTGATGAGTTGTTATTGCCTGCAAATACACTTAAGTGGGGCGAGGATATCTTCCTCGATGACGTAAGTCTAGACGAGCTAAAAGACGTTTTACAAACAACCCCTGTTATTGTAAAATCTAATGGGAAAGATTTTATAGACAAGATACTAGGAGAAGAAAATGAGTAAACCAATCGTAGCCATAGTAGGCCGACCAAATGTTGGCAAATCTACATTGTTTAATGCTTTGGCTGGCGAAATGATTTCAATTGTAAAAGATACCCCTGGTGTAACTAGGGATAGAATATATGCAAATATTGACTGGACAGGACATCAGTTTACTATGATTGATACTGGTGGTATTGAGCCAGATAGTAATGATATCATCTTAAAGCAGATGCGTGAGCAGGCGCAGATTGCCATTGATACAGCTGATGTCATTATTTTTATGACTGATATTAAACAAGGTTTGGTCGATGCAGATTCTAAGGTTGCTGATATGTTAAGACGTAGCGGCAAACCTGTTGTTTTGGTTGTAAACAAGGTGGACAACTTTAAAAAGATGGAAGCCGATGTTTACGAGTTTTACAACTTAGGAATTGGTGATCCTTATGCAATTTCATCAGCTAACAAATCTGGTTTTGGTGATATGCTTGATAAGGTGGTCGAACACTTTGATGATCTAGAGGACTTCGACGAAGACGATGGTATACCCAAGGTTGCTATCATCGGTAAGCCAAATGTTGGCAAGTCATCAATTATAAATAAACTTGCTGGTGATAACAGAGCAATTGTTTCTGATATTGCTGGAACGACTAGAGATGCTATTGACACAAAGCTTGAGTTTGAAGGCAAGGAATATGTCTTTATCGATACGGCAGGTATGCGTCGTAAGTCGAAGGTGAAAGAAGACATTGAGCGCTATAGTGTGATCCGTGCGGTTACTGCAGTCGAGAGAGCTGATGTTGTTATAGTCGTGATTGATGCCGTGGAAGGTATCACGGAGCAAGATGCGAAGATTGCTGGTATTGCCCACGACAACGGCAAAGGAATAATCGTTGCAGTTAACAAATGGGATGCGATAGAAAAAACTGATAAGACAGTTTATAAATATAAAGAAGATATTAAAAAGATTTTGTCATTTATGCCATATGCTGAGGTGATATTTATTTCGGCTAAGACGGGTCAGAGGTTTGCTAAGATATTTGAAGCGATTGATGTTGTGATTTCAAATGCTACACTTAGAATTGAAACTGGAACATTGAATCAGATTATGGCAGAGGCAGTTGCGCTTCAACAGCCACCATCAGACAAAGGTAGAAGGCTTAAACTTTTATATATTACTCAAGTTGGTGTCAAGCCACCTACATTTGTTATATTTGTTAATGATAGACAGCTTATGCATTTTTCATATACTAGATACATTGAGAACAAGATCAGAGAAGCTTTTGGCTTTACTGGTACACCGCTCAAGTTCATAATTAGAGAGAGGAAAGAAGAGAAATGATTTGGAAATTAATAGTATCATTTATAATTGGATATGTTTTTGGAATGTTCAAGACGGGTCCAGTTTTAGCTAAAGTAAGAGGTATTGATTTGTCACAAACAGGTTCTGGTAATACTGGTATGACAAATACAATGCGAGCGCTAGGGAAAAAGGTTGGTATTTGGGCATTTGTCGGAGACACCTTGAAAATAATTATTCCTGCATTTGTCACATACTTCTTGTTTGCTAAATGTGGTCGTCCTTATCCAACAGGTGAGCATGTTTGCTTGTTTATTATGGTGACATCATTTGGTGGAATACTAGGAGATATGTTCCCGTTCTATAATGGATTTAAAGGTGGAAAGGGAGTATCTAGTTATTCAGGTATGGTATTAACATTATTATTCTTGACTGGTGATTGGAAGTTTACAGTAGTTGGATTGATTGTGTTCTTCACAACTATGTTTGTTACTAGATATGTTTCAGTAGGTTCATTAGTACTTATTGTTTCTATATTTATTGAATTTATCGTTTGGGGTCAGATGGACATGATTTATTCGTTGAAGAATCCCGAAGATAGAATCTATATTTATATCATAGTTTTTATTATAATGGTATTAGTGTTTATCAGACACAGAGAGAACTTAAAGAGACTTGCTAATGGAACTGAAAATAAGATTGGACAGAAAAAGGAGGACAAGTAATGTCAAAAGTTACCGTATTAGGTGGTGGTGGATGGGCCATCGCCCTTGCTAAAGTATTATGTGAAAACGGACATGACGTAACTATTTGGTCAGCGGTTGAACGTGAGGTAGATAGCCTAAAGAATGAACGCGAAAATAAAGTGAGTTTGCCGGGCATTACTATTCCTGATGAGATAAAAATCACAGGAAACTTGGACGAATGCGTCGGAGACGCTGATGTGATTATTATGGCTGTTGCATCTTCATTTGTTAGAGCAACTGCTAATTCTTTGCAGGGCAAGATTAAAGACGGACAAATAATAGTTGATGTTGCAAAGGGTATTGAAGATGATACTTTCAATACAATGACTGAGATTATTGCTGAGGAATTACCAGAGAGTGATCCAGTTGTATTGTCCGGGCCAAGTCACGCGGAGGAAGTGGGAAGAAGAATTCCTACATCTGTTGTTATTGGCGCGAAAAAAGAAGATACTGCAGAGCTTGTTCAAAAGTTATTTGCTAATGAATATTTCAGAGTATATAGAAGTCCTGATATGAAGAGTATTGAGCTAGGTGGTTCGTTGAAGAACGTTATCGCTTTGGCTGCAGGTGTCATTGACGGACTTGGATTTGGCGACAACACTGAGGCCGCTCTTATGACAAGAGGTATCAGTGAAATTACCAAGCTTGGAATCGAGATGGGTGGACATAGAAGAACTTTCTATGGTTTATCAGGTATGGGTGACTTGATTGTTACTTGTGCAAGTAAACACTCAAGAAATAGACGAGCTGGTGTTTTGATTGGAAAAGGCTATTCACTAGATGAAGCAATAAAAGAAGTTAACATGGTAGTTGAGGGTGCCGTTTCGGCAAAGGCTGCATACGCGCTTGCTCAAAAGTACAATGTAGATTGTCCAATTATCGAGGCGGTTAACAGAGTCCTCTTCGAAGGAAAAGAACCACTTGATGCCATGAAAGAACTTATGAATAGAAGACTTACAAACGAGTATATTGATATTGATTGGGAAGATTAATTAATGAGAACACAACACAGAAAAATAAATAAGCCAGAGAACAGAGGTAAAGAAGGCATTGGATCATTTATCTTTAGTAGATCCTTTGTGTTCTTTTTAATGCTTGCGTTACAAGTTGCTTTATTTATATTAATTACTTATTATGCGTCAAGTTCTAGGATTATATACATTGTTATTTATATTATTATGTTAGGCATTATTGTCTATATTATTAATGATGATTCAGATCCGAATATGAAAATACTTTGGGTTATTTTGCTGTTGTTGGTTCCTGCGTTTGGAACATTAATGTATCTATACTTTAGATTCCAACCAGCATCACATTCACTTAAGAAAAAGTTGAAAAAGATTAATATTAAATCTGAAAGATATTTAGCCCAAGATAAAAGAATGTTGGGCGAACTTTATTTGCAAAATAAAAATATTGCTTCATTAGCAAATTTTGTATATGAAAGTAATGACTTGCCTGTCTATAGAAATACTGAAGTAACTTACTTTAGAAGTGGTGAAGAAAAGTATAAGGCATTAATTGAAAAACTTGAAGAAGCTCAGGACTTCATTTTTATTGAGTACTTTATTATTGGTCGTGGTAAAGTTTGGGATTCTATTCTTAGAATACTAGAAAAGAAAGTTCAGCAAGGTGTTGAAGTTCGTGTGATGTACGACGGACTTTGTTCATTCTCTAAATTAGATATTGGTTATTATAAAAAGTTGCAGAAAAAAGGTATTAAAGCAAAACCTTTTGCACCTGCACGTCCATTTATAACAACAAACCAAAACAATAGAGATCACAGAAAGATACTAGTGGTTGATGGCAAGGTAGCCTTTACAGGCGGCATCAACTTGTCTGACGAATATATGAACGTGGTTGAACACTATGGTTACTGGAAAGATACGGCAGTAATGGTAGAAGGTGATGCGGCGAAAAGTTACACATTACTATTTTTGAAGATGTGGAATGTTTCTGAAAACACAATTCAGAATTTCGATAGATATCTAAATGTAGATATTCCACCAATTTATCCAGATAGTGGATATGTTATGGCTTATGCGGACAATCCGTTTAACCATTATCAGGTTGGGCATTCTGTTTATTTAGATATCATTAATAACGCAACTCGATATTGTCATATTATTACTCCATATTTGGTGCTTGATAATATTACAATGAACGCACTTAAATTTGCCGCGAAACGTGGAGTTGATGTAAAAATTATAATGCCTGGTATTCCTGATAAGCATTATGCGTATTGCTTGGCCAGAACATATTATAAAGAATTGATTAGATGGGGCGTTGAGATTTATGAGTACTCACCAGGATTTACCCACGCCAAAGTCTTTGTAGCGGACGACGAAGTAGCCACAGTTGGTACTTATAATCTTGATTATAGAAGTTTGTATTTGCATTTTGAAAATGGTTGTTATATGTACAAATGTAAGTGTATAAAAGATATTGAAGACGATTTCCAAGATACAATGAATCAATCTAGCAAGGTTACTTTGATGGGTTGTAAAAATAGACCGTTATACTATAAAGCAACTGGAAAAGTGATGAGATTGATAGCACCAATGCTATAAAAATAGACTTTAAGCCCCTAATATTTAGGGGCTTTTATTATGTGACGCTCAATTGAAAATATAGGTATATTTTGTTATAATCTATGCTTGAATGCGAAATAAGGAGAGAACTATGAATACTTATGACGAATTAAAAGAAAGAGGGCTTATTGCTCAGGTTACTGACGAGCAAAAAGTCGCAGATTTAATAAATAAAGGTGAAGCAACTTTTTATATTGGATTCGACCCTACAGCAGATAGTTTACATGTAGGTCATTTTATGGCGCTTTGCCTAATGAAAAGACTTCAAATGGCTGGAAATAAGCCTATAGCGCTTATTGGTGGCGGTACAGCAATGGTTGGAGACCCATCAGGAAAGACAGATATGCGTCAAATGATGACTAAAGAGACTATCGAAAACAACGTTGCTGCATTTAAGAAACAAATGAGCAGATTCATTGATTTTGAAGATGACAAAGCTCTTTTGGTTAACAATGCTGACTGGCTATTGGATCTTAACTATGTTGAGTTCTTGAGAGAAGTTGGACCACATTTTTCTGTTAACAACATGCTTCGTGCTGAGTGTTACAAACAGAGAATGGAAAAAGGTCTAAGTTTCCTTGAGTTTAACTATATGATTATGCAAAGTTACGACTTCTACAAACTATTCCAGGATTACGGATGTAATCTACAGTTTGGCGGAGACGATCAGTGGAGCAATATGCTTGGCGGTACTGAGTTAATCAGAAGAAAGCTAGGCGAAGATGCATCAGCTATGACAATCACTTTGCTTCTAAATTCAGAAGGAAAGAAGATGGGCAAAACTGTTTCGGGTGCCGTTTGGCTAGATCCTGAAAAGACATCACCATACGATTTCTACCAGTACTGGAGAAATGTGGATGATGCTGATGTAATCAAGTGTTTGAAGATGTTAACATTCCTACCTTTAGATCAAATCAAAGAGATGGAATCTTGGGAAGGTAGCGAATTAAATAAAGCAAAAGAAATTTTGGCTTACGAACTAACAAATCTAGTTCACGGCGAGGATGAAGCTAAGAAAGCTGATGCCGCCGCGAAGGCTATGTTTGCAAATGGTGGTATTTCTGGAGACATTCCAACTACCACATATCCAAAAGCAGAGTTGGACGAAGGCAAAGATATTCTAACCCTATTGGTTGATGCAGAACTTGCAAAATCAAGAGGCGAAGCAAGAAGACTAGTTCAACAAAACGGCGTATCAGTTAACGGAGAAAAAGTTGCTGAGATTGACACTACATTTACAACAGATGATTACAACGAAGATGGAGTTATCCTTATCAAGAAAGGTAAGAAAGTTTTCCATCAGATAAAGGGTGAATAATTATGAAACAATACGGTCTAAATGAATTAAGACAAATGTTTTTGGATTTCTTTAAGTCTAAAAACCATTTAGTAGTAAAGAGTTATTCTTTGGTTCCAGAGAATGATAATAGTTTGCTGCTTATAAATGCTGGTATGGCACCTTTAAAGCCATATTTCACGGGAAAAGAAATTCCACCTAGTACTAGAATGGCATCATGTCAGAAATGTATTAGAACTGGTGATATTGAAAACATCGGTATCACAGATAGACATGGTACTTTCTTTGAGATGCTTGGAAACTTTTCTTTTGGCGATTACTTCAAGACAGAAGCAATCCATTGGTGCTGGGAGTTCTTGACTGAGGTTGTTGGGTTTGATCCTGACAGACTATATCCATCAGTCTACGAAGAAGACGACGAAGCATTTGCTATTTGGCGAGATGAAATTGGTATTGCTGAAGATAGAATCTTCAAGTTTAACAAAGAAGATAACTTCTGGGAGCATGGCGCAGGACCTTGTGGACCATGTTCAGAGGTTTATTATGATCGTGGTGAAAAATATAGTTGTGGAAAACCTGACTGTACTGTAGGTTGTGATTGCGATCGTTATATTGAAGTATGGAACAATGTGTTTACACAGTTTGAAGGTGACGGAAAAGGAAACTACGTTACACTAGATCAGAAAAACATCGATACTGGTATGGGTCTTGAAAGACTTGCAACAGCAGTTCAGGATGTTGAATCTATCTTTGACGTGGACACAATCAGAGCGATCAGAGAACATGTTTCAAAGATTTCTGGAAAAGAATATAAACAAAAACACGAGTGGGATGTTTCAATAAGAATTATTACAGACCACATTCGTTCAGCTACATTTATGATTTCTGATGGTATTATTCCATCGAATGAAGGAAGAGGTTACGTACTTAGACGTTTGATTAGACGTGCTTGTCGTCATGCTAAATTACTTGGCATCAATGAGGAATTCTTGATTCCTTTGGCTGAGTCAGTTATCAAGTCTTCAAAGGTTGGTTATCCAGAACTTGAAGATAAGAAGAGCATGATCTTTAACGTTTTGAAAGAAGAAGAGTCTAAGTTTAACAAGACAATTGACACAGGACTTCAAAAGCTAAATGAACTTTGCGAGAAAATCGAGAAGAATAATAAGGACACTGTCCGCGGCAAAGACGCATTTATGCTTTACGATACATATGGATTCCCTCTAGAGTTAACAATTGAGATTGTTGAGGAAAAGGGATACAAAGTTGATATCGATGGTTTTAACGAGGCCATGGATGTTCAAAGAGAGACTGCTAGACAGGCTCGTAAAGAAACCAACTATATGGGAGCAGATGCAACTGTATATGAGAAGTTAGATACAGCTTTGAAATCAACTTTTGTTGGTTACGAATTGTTGGAAAACGAATCTAAGATTACAGCGCTCACTTCTGAGACTGATGTTGTATATGAACTTAACGAAGGTGACGTTGGAACTATTATAGTTGAAGAAACACCTTTCTATGCTACTATGGGTGGACAAAAAGGTGATATGGGAACAATCACAACAGAGAAGGGCGAGTTTGAAGTAACAGAGGCTATTAAGCTTCCCGGAGATAAGGCTGGTCATGTTGGTAAGGTTGTTTCAGGTACAGTTAAGGTGGGCGACTTTGCTAAGTTGAAAGTCGATGCTATCAATAGAAATTCAACTGCAAAGAACCATAGTGCAACTCACTTGCTTCAAAAAGCTTTGAAATTGATTCTTGGTGACCACGTTGAACAGGCTGGTTCATATGTGGATGGTTCAAGACTTCGTTTTGACTTCAACCATTATCAAGCTATGACTCCTGAAGAGATTTCAAAAGTTGAAAATATAGTTAATGAACAAATCGTTCGTGGGCTCAATGTAATTACAAGTGAGATGAGCATGGAAGAAGCAAAAGAAACTGGTGCTACAGCATTGTTTGGTGAGAAGTATGGTAAGACAGTTCGTGTCGTTGCTATGGGAGATTTCTCAATTGAACTTTGTGGTGGTACACATGTATCTAATACAAATATCATTTCTTCATTCAAGATTGTTTCAGAGACTGGTATTGCTTCAGGTGTAAGAAGAATTGAAGCTCTAACTTCAACTGGTCTAATGGATTACTACAAAGATCTTGAAAACACATTGAACGAAGCAGCTAAAGAAGCAAAGACTACAACAAATGATTTGGTTGCTAAGATTGCATCAATGAACGAAGAGATTAAAGCGGTTGAGAGTGAGAACGAGAAGTTGAAAGCTAAGATGGCTTCCGATTCATTGGGCGATGCTATGTCTGATGTTACCGAAGTTTCAGGTGTTAAACTTCTTGCTAAGAAACTTGATAACATCGACATGAATGAGCTTAGAAATCTAAGTGATTCATTGAAAGAACAGATCGGCGAAGGTGTAGTTGTTTTAGTTTCATCAATGGATGACAAAGCAAACATGGTTGTTACAGCTACAGATGAAGCAATCGACAAAGGTGCTCACGCTGGAAATATGATTAAAGAACTTGCTAGCCTTATTGGAGGTGGCGGCGGTGGTCGTCCAAATATGGCTCAAGCTGGTGGTAAGAATCCAGCAGGTGCAGATGATGTAGTTGAGAAGGCTGCAGAAGTTTTGGAAAGTCAGATAAAATAATCATAGAAATAAATAGTATTTTGAAAGGGTGGCTTTAAGCCATCCTTTTTTATGTTATAATAGTTCTAAAATAATTTGTGGAGGACGTAGAAAATGAAAAAAATTACTTCAATTATTTTAACGGTTGCTTTAGTGGCTACATGCTTTATTGGGTATAATGCAAAAACTGTTAAAGCTGCTGATAAAGCATTAACTCTTGGTGTTCAATATAGTGGCAGTTTAAGTTCATATGAGACAGTTACATATTCATTTACTATGACATCGAGTTCCAATGTGCAAGTGCTTGTGGGAAGTAACAATGAACAACTATGGACATTGAGAAGCACTGATTACAGTGTATCTTTTTCTACTCAAACAGCGCCATCTAATGTTGCTTGTTATTTACCTAAAGGTAAAACATATGAATTAACTATTAAATATAGTGGTAAATATACTCTTAAAGTTAGCAAAATTGCTGGAGATAAAATATCTTCAAAAG
>JAEEGL012945258.1_pt1 | contig 13278 bp, 10 predicted proteins | sample 9134231 | NCBI WGS metagenome assembly JAEEGL01 (sample SAMN16246548, study PRJNA631951) | gut metagenome | biome: gut microbiome; feature: rumen; material: fiber-attached | host: Bos | place: Iran: Karaj | collected 2018-10 | reverse complement strand
GTTGCTTCAGGGTACTTTCCGCTCTTTACCTTGGTTTTCAGGATCGCCGCAAGGACTAACGCACCCACCCAGATTGAAAGGGTAGTGTAGAAGGGGGTTACCGCAGAACCGTAGTTTGAAACGGGGTAGATCACCTCCGTATCCATCTTTACGGGCTCAGAGAAAAACTCGCTGTAGGATTCAGGATCACCGGAAAGCGTATTTGATATGATCACAAGCTCATCGGAGTTCTCAACCTCTTCAAGCTTTTCAACTGCATCGTCAAGTCTTTCCGATATGAGTGAGAGAAGTTCATTTGTCTTTGCAAGGCTGTCGTTTGCCGAGTTTAATGAGAGCGCGACAGCGTCAAATACATTACCCATCTGAAGCAGGGTCTTTGACAGGCTGTTAAGGAGGTCAGAGATATTTCCGGTTATTACCAGAAGTTTGTTAAGACACAGATCGACAGAAGGCCGGATCTCGTTTTCGAAGCGCTCTTTTTCAAGCGAGAGCTTTCTTATCATGGTATCTATTTCATGAGCGGTATTGCTTTCAATTTCAGCGCTCTTTTTCTCCGCGGCTTCCATCGCAAGCTCTTTTCCGATCGACGTCAGGGTATCCCCTATGTCGTTTACAGTGCTTCTGAAAGATCGTAAGGAAGAGACGGCGTTATTGAAGGGGTCTTCAGAGCCTTCTTCACCGGTGTCCGGGATATGGATGCCGGAGAGGGATGAGTAGATCGAGTCAAGGTCCTCGGAAAGCTTTTTTGCGTCAGCCGAGGCGTCTTTTACGGCATCGTTCATCATATGAAGGTCGTTTGTGAGAGTACCTTCCTTTAACGTGCCTGATATGGCTTCGAGGCGGAAGAGGGCATCATCAAGCACGAATGCGGCATTTGAAATAAATGTGTCTATCGTGGCCTTGGAGTCATTAAGCTTTGCGTTTGTATTTTCAAGGTTGCTGCTTGTATCATCTATATTACGGCCTATCTCGTAAGAGTCTTTCTTTCCTTCAGCCGCCGCATTAGAAAGGACTGTGTTTCCCTTGATCAAAGAGTCAATTGTCGATTGATAGTTTTTGATCTCGGAATTAAGATTTTTGACGGATTCCTTGACGGAGGCAAGACTTACATCCCCCTTAATGTCGACCATGGCGTCATTTGCGCCGGCAAAGACCTTTTGTATGATGACGCCCGTAAGCTTTTGGTTTAAGCTGCTCTGAACAGAGGTCTTTACGGCGTCCGAGATCTTTGTCGCGACGGGATTCTTCTTCTGGTTTTTATAAAACCGGATCGTCGGCTTTCCGAGATCGTCGGTGAAGAAAGTGAAAATGCGTTTTGTGAAGTCAGAGGGGACAATGAGGGCAGCATAGTAATTTCCGGCTTCGACACCTTTGACCGCGATATCACTGCTTTCAAGAAAGCTCCAATCGACGGCGGTGTTTTCCGAAAGCTCCTTTCGAAGAGAATCTCCCACGTTTTCAAAAGAGCCGTTTTTATCGGTATAGCCTTCGTCATCTGAAACAAAGGCAATCTTAAGAGCGCCTGTGTTGGCGTAAGGATCCCAGTTTGAATAGATATTCAGCCACGCGTAAAGAGCCGGGATCACGGAAATCCCGACTATCATCACTATTATGAAGAAACTTGAAAAAAGCTGCTTTACATCATCCTTAAAGATACGAAATATCATTTTCATAAGGCTATATCTTACATAAGAAAAAAAATAATTCAATATACAACTCTCTATGGTTTGAGTATGCCTTTCCTTTGTGTTATCATAGCAATTTAAGACAGCCGGAAATACCGGTTAATAAAGTGAGGTAATGATCTATGAAAGCACTTGATAACAAAGGACAGGTTTTTGAATGTGAAAAAGAGGAGGAGCTTCACATCCTTCGTCACTCCGCCGCGCATATCCTTGCGCAGGCCGTGAAGAGGCTCTATCCGGATGCGAAGTTTGCCTTCGGTCCCGCAAATGAAAAAGGTTTCTATTATGACGTGGATCTCGGCGAAAAGAAGCTTACCGAGGAAGACCTTGGACCCATCGAAGATGAGATGAGAAAGATCGTGAAGGAGAATATTCCCTTCAAGACCTTTGAGCTTCCGAGGGATGAAGCGGTGAAGCTCATGGAGGAAAGGAACGAGACTTACAAGGTCGAGCATATAAGCGACCTTCCCGAGGGAGACCGGATAACCTTCTTCCAGCAGGGCGAGTACATTGATATGTGCGTCGGTCCCCATATCACATATACAAAGGCCCTTAAGGCCTTCAAGCTTTTGAGTATCTCCGGCGCTTATTGGAGGGCTGATCAGAACAACAGGATGCTGACTCGTATCAACGGCACCGCTTTCCCCACAAAGGAGGAGCTCGCTGAATTTGAAAAGCAGCAGGAAGAAGCGCTCCAGAGGGACCATAGAAGGATAGGCCGTGACATGGAGCTTTTCATGTCCGATGAACTCGTGGGAAAAGGGCTTCCCATGTATCTTCCCGACGGCTATACGATATGGACCGAGCTTGAGGATTATATAAGGTCAAAGGAGAGGCGGCTTGGCTACCTTCATGTTATGACACCCTGCGTCGGAACCGTACAGCTCTACAAGACCTCCGGCCACTGGGATCATTACAAGGATAATATGTTTCCGCCCATGCAGGTGGAGGATGAGGAATTCGTCCTTCGTCCGATGAACTGCCCCCACCATATGAGAATATATGCGTCAAAGCGCCATTCCTACAGGGAACTTCCCATCAGGATCGCGGAGATTGCCCATGACTTCAGGTTTGAGTCCTCCGGTACGCTGAAGGGTATAGAGAGAGGAAGGCATTTCTGCCAGAACGATTCACATATTTTCTGCACTCCGGAGCAGATCAAGGACGAGGTGAAGGGCGTATGCGATCTTATCTTCGAAACTTACAAAGACTTCGGAATTACGGACTACAGATGTGTGCTGTCACTCCGTGATCCCAAGGATACAGTCAAGTATCATCCCGATGATGAGATGTGGAATACTGCGGAGGAGGCCCTTCGTGAGGTTCTTAAGGAGATAGGGATAGACTTTACGGAAGAGATCGGCGAGGCAGCGTTCTATGGACCGAAGCTTGACGTGAACGTAAAGCCCGTGACGGGAAACGAGATCACACTTTCTACATGCCAGCTTGATTTCTGCCTTCCCATGAAGTTTGACCTTACCTATACGGACGCTGAAGATGTAAGAAAGACGCCTGTCGTCATACACCGCGCTATCCTCGGTTCCCTTGACAGGTTCATGGCTTACATCCTTGAGGAGACAAAGGGACACCTTCCTGTCTGGCTGGCTCCTACTCAGGCCATAGTCCTTCCGGTATCCGAGAAGACCTTTGAATATGCCGGAAAGATTTATGAAAAGCTGCTTTCCAAGGGCATCAGGGTAAAGTTTGATGACCGTTCCGAAAAGATAGGCTACAAGATACGTGAGGCTCAGGCTGAACTTCGGGTTCCTTTCATGCTTGTTATCGGGCAGAAGGAGCAGGAGGAGAATATCATTACCGTGAGAAACAGGGACACCGGGGAATCAACCTCAATGTCCTATGAGGAATTTGAAAAACTTATACTGGAAAAGATCGCTAATAAGAGCAGGGAGGTATGAAAATGGCGGCAGAAGAAAAGAAAAAGAAAAAAGGATTTTTCGGTGAGTTCAGGGAATTCATCAGCAAGGGCTCGGTCATGGATATGGCGGTCGGTATCATTATCGGCGGCGCCTTCCAGGCCATTATCAATTCGCTGGTAAATGACATCCTGATGCCCTTGATAGGGATCATTTTGAATACGGACTCACTTGCATCTCTCACGGTGATGGTGGGTAATGCTGAAGTAGCCTATGGCGCATTCATCGCGGCCGTCATCAATTTCCTTCTCATGGCGCTCGTCCTCTTTATCATTGTTAAGGCTATGAATACGATAAGGGAGAAGAACAAGAAGGAGGAGGAAGAGGAACCGAAGGAAGATTCGGATGAAGTTAAGCTCCTTAAGGAGATCAGAGACGAACTGAAGAAGGAAAAGAAATAATGGAAACAAAGAACATTATGATAGTTGGCGTCGGGGGACAGGGATCGCTCCTTGCTTCAAAGCTTTTAGGGAGGGTTCTTCTTGACGCCGGATATGATGTCAAGGTATCCGAAGTTCACGGAATGAGCCAGAGAGGCGGTTCTGTCGTGACCTATGTCCGTTTCGGGGACAAGGTCTATTCTCCCATAATTGATGAGGGTGAGTGCGACTACCTCGTTTCTTTTGAAAAGCTTGAGGCTGCCCGCTATGTGCCCTTCATGAAAAAGGGCGGGATCATAGTGACAAATACCCAGGAGATAGATCCTATGCCGGTCATCACGGGACAGGCTGAGTATCCCTCCGATATTCTTGACAAGGTAAGCTCGCTTGATGTCAAAGTGGATCCTCTTGACTGCCTTTCGATCGCTCAGGAGGCAGGCTCCTCAAAGGCTGTGAATATCGTACTTATGGGGAGGCTTTCAAATTATTTTTCCGATATAACGGAGGAGGCATGGGAGGCTGCAATAAAGGCTTCGGTTCCCGAAAAGTTTCTGGAGCTAAACCTCAAAGCGTTTTCCATGGGAAGGAAGGGGAATAAATAAGATGCCGGTCACAGAGCTTTTGAAAAGAAACGCAGAGCTTTACAAAGATGAGATAGCTCTCGTGGAATTAAACCCCGAAGCGTCGGATACAAAAAACCGCTCCTTCAAGGAATATGATCTCGTGCAGCAGACGGAGGATTTTTCCTACAGAAAGCAGCTTACCTGGAAGGTGTTTGACGAGAAGGCAAACCGTGTGGCGAACCTGCTCATAGCCCGTGGGGTAAAAAAAGGCGACAAGGTCGCTATTCTGATGTTCAACTGTCTGGAGTGGCTTCCCATCTATTTCGGGATATTGAAGACCGGCGCCATCGCCGTACCCTTCAATTTCAGATATACGGCGGATGAGATAAGCTACTGCGCCACTCTTGCAGAAGTAAAGGTGCTGTTCTTCGGTCCGGAATTCATCAACCGGATAATGACAAATGCGGACGAGCTTTCAAGAGGAAGGCTCCTTTTCTATGTGGGCGATGGCTGCCCGGATTTTGCAGAGCCCTATTTTATGAGGGTTTCAGATCACGGCTGTACAGAACCCGCTATTGCATCGACCCTTACAAATGACGACTACGGTGCGATCTATTTTTCCTCCGGAACCACAGGCTTTCCGAAGGCTATATTGCACAAGCACCTTTCGCTCTATCAGGCTGCGGAGATGGAGGCGGTCCACCACAAAACGACACATGACGACTGCTTCCTCTGCATCCCTCCGCTTTATCATACGGGTGCGAAGTTCCACTGGATGGGTTCTCTCTGGACAGGCAGCAGGGCAGTGCTGTTAAAGGGCACAAAGCCAAAGATCATATTAAAAGCCGTCTCTGACGAGAAATGTTCCATAGTCTGGCTTCTTGTTCCCTGGGCAAATGATATTCTTGATGCTATAGACAGGCAGGAGATAAAGCTCTCCGATTACGATCTTTCCTCCTGGCGTCTCATGCATATAGGGGCACAGCCTGTTCCGCCGTCGCTGATAAGACATTGGAAGGAGTATTTCCCCGACCATGAGTACGATACGAATTACGGACTCTCGGAATCCACGGGTCCCGGTTGTGTCCACCTTGGACTTGAAAACATAGAAAAGGTCGGCGCTATCGGTGTACCCGGATACAGGTGGGAATGCAAGATCGTTGATGATAATGGCAATGAGGTCAAAAAAGGCGAGGTCGGTGAGCTCTGTGTGAAAGGCCCCGGCGTCATGACCTGCTACTTCAACAATCCCGAGGCTACCAATGAGGTGCTGAAGGACGGCTGGCTCTTTACGGGTGATATGGCGCAGCAGGATGAGGACGGGTTTTATTATCTTGTAGACAGGAAGAAGGACGTCATCGTATCCGGCGGCGAAAATATCTATCCCGTCGAGATAGAGAACTTCCTCTCCGAATATTTCAAGGTGGATGATGTGGCAGTGATAGGACTTCCTGACAAGAGGCTCGGGGAGATCACGGGCGCGATCATAAAGGTTAAGGCTGATATGACCTGCACCGAGGAGGAGATAGAGCGCTTCTCGGAGACCCTGCCCCGTTACAAGAGACCGAGAAAGATAATATTTGCAGACGTTCCGAGAAATGCTACCGGAAAGATAGAAAAGCCGGCTCTTCGGAAAAAGTACGGAGCCTTCAGGCTCGTGGAAGCAGAGATCCGTTCATAAATTATCTTTGGTCAGTCGTTTCCGAGATCCTCCGGCGATCTTTTAAGGAGCCTTGTAAGCTTTGTAAGAAAAGCTCCCTGACCTTGCCTGGCGGATACCGCTTCCCTGTTCTCTTCGGAGAAGCCTGTAAGTATATCATGGTTTGCTTCAGCAAGATAATCCATGATACCGTCGATGTCCGATTTCTGATTTTTCGGGCATTTGATGACCTGCCGGTGCGTGGTGGTTATGTAGAGCGTATATGATATCGTAAAGACGTGCCAGAGTAATTTGTGCAGGGTGGAGTATTTGTAGATCCACATTATCTCTTTGATGGGAACTATGGCTATGCCGCTTTGCGCAGTCTCTATAAAGAAATTCTGGGTGATATACATGTCTTCGGTAGCGAGCTGGGGAAGGGTTGATAGTTCCCGCTCGGCCTTGTTCAGAAGGCGCATGGCGTTTCCGTACAGAGAGAGTCTCCTCACCGGCGGCGAGGTGACCGGAAAATAAGCGTAGAGGAAATTGAGCGCCATGGTAATGATCGCGAAGAATATCGAGAAGAATATAGTGATCTTTAAAAGTACCGCGACAGGTCCGTTCGCTTTGGGCTCGTTCAGGATAAAGGATGACACATTCTTTGAAAGACCTGCTTCATTCCATGAAAGATCCCGGGCGAGAAGGCCGATGAGACGGTCTTCGGACGGGGTCTTTTCTGTTATCCTGGCAAGGAAATCAAGCTTCTCTATCGACGGGACTCCCTGTTCGCAGGTTTTCCCGGAAAGAAGAATGAGAGTGCATTCATTGCCTGTCACGGAGTAATAATAATAACCATAGGTCTGACCGAAGATCATCTTCCGGTAACCCGTGAAGTACAGGTTTGAAAGAGAAGCGTTCACATAGTTCGTCCCGGCTTTGTGCCTGGCCTCTGCCGAATCAAGGTCGGTGTAGGGTACAGGATTGAAAAGGGACCTTATGGGAAGCACGAGATACAGGATGATGAGGAAGACTAAGAGGGCAGCAGGAGCGATCATCCTCTTCCTGTAGAAGTGGGCTATCTTTTTCCTGATATGATTTTTGAGTTCCCCGGCCACGGAAAGATCTCCTTCTAACATCTGCCTTCGTTAATGTAATTGCGAGTATAGTACAAGGAAAGCTCTCTTTCAAGAAGCGAAAGGAAATGCTTGATATGGCGCATGATTATATGACAAGATTTCATGCCGCGCAGGGTACGGTAAGAGCCTTTGCGATCTCCTCAAGGGAGACTGTTGAGACGGCCCGCTTGGCGCATGATACATATCCTGTTATAACGGCTCTTCTCGGCCGTACGCTTTCCGCCGCAGCTATGATGGGCTGGATGATGAAGGATCCTAAAGACCTCATCACTCTTCAGCTTCAGGGCGACGGACCCGCGAAGGGAGTAACGGTCACAGCGGATTCCCACGGTCATGTGAAGGGGTTTTGCCGGGTCTCGGATGTTGAACTTCCCGCGAAAAAGAACGGTCATCTTGATGTGGGCGGCGCGATAGGAAGGGGTAACCTCACTGTGACGAAGGATATCGGACTTAAAATGCCCTATTCAGGTACAGTCCCCCTTGTAAGCGGAGAGGTGGCTGAAGATCTCACCTATTATTTTGCGGCATCGGAGCAGACGCCGTCGTCAGTGGCTCTCGGAGTGCTGGTTGACACGGACTTTTCCGTGAAATGCGCGGGAGGCTTCATTATCCAGCTCATGCCGGGGACGCAGGAAAAGACCATAGAAGTGATAGAAAATAATATTAAGACACTTCCCTCCGTGACCGAGATGCTTTCAGGCGGCATGTATCCCGAAGATATGATAGAAAAGGTGCTTCACTCCCTTTCTCCTGTCGAAGAAGAGGCACACTCAGTCTCATTTTCCTGCGACTGTTCAAGGAAGAGGGTTCTTGATGCCATACTCACTCTCCCGAAAAAGGATATTTTTGAGATGATAACTGAAAATAAACCTCTTACGGTGAACTGTTCCTTCTGCGGGACAGATTATACCTTTGAAACTGATGAGCTTAAAGCGGAGATAACGAAATGAACGACGGATTTATAAAGTGCGCCTGCGCTGTACCCCATGTCAGTGTGGCGGATGTAGATTCAAATGTAAAAGAGATGAAGGATCTCATGAAGCAGGCGGTAAAAGAAGGGGCAGGGATCGTTGTTTTCCCGGAGTTATCCATCACGGGTTATACCTGCGGGGATCTTTTCGGACAGAGCGCTCTTCTTGAAAAGGCGCTTTCAGGCCTCCTTCAGCTTGTTTCGGAATCAGCCGGATATGACGCGATCTTCTTTGCAGGGCTTCCCTTTGCTGTCTCAAACCACCTTTATAACTGCGCTGCGGTTTTTTCAAAGGGGGAGATCCTTGGACTTGTTCCAAAGACTTATATTCCCGATTATCATGAATTCTACGAGGTAAGGCAGTTCTTTCCCGCAAAGGACAAAGAAGTTTTTGATGGCATTGACGTAAAGATATCAGAAGACGTGTATTGCCCGTTCGGGACAAATCTGATCTTTTCGTCCGAGAGTATGAAAGGCCTTAAGATAGGTGTTGAGATCTGTGAGGATCTCTGGGTTCCCGAGCCGCCCAGCACGAGCGCGGCATTAAACGGAGCCGATATCATAGTCAATCTTTCAGCCTCAAACGAGATCATAGGAAAGAGGGAATACAGAAGATCACTCGTTCTCTCCCAGTCGGCCCGCACTATTTCGGGATACGTGTATTCCTGCGCAGGCCCTTCTGAATCCACTACGGATACCGTTTTTGCGGGGCACTCCATGATAGCGGAAAACGGAACCATGCTCTCCGAGTCCGAGCCCTTCTTTGAAGGACTGACCTTCGCAGATATCGATGTGGAGAGGCTGCTTTCAGAAAGAAGAAGGATGAATACTTTCACCGGGACAATTATTCCCGACTTTAATGAGATCGAATTTACGACTCCCTTCCCGGATTCAGAACTACAGAGGACTTTTCCTCCCCATCCTTTTGTACCTTCCGATGAGAACGAGCTTTCAAGCCGATGCAGGGAGATATTTGCGATACAGACGCTCGGCCTTGCAAAAAGGCTTCAGGCAGCGTACGCAAAAAAAGCCGTGATAGGTATATCCGGCGGACTTGATTCCACGCTCGCACTTCTTGTGACGGTGAAGGCCTTTGACAGATTAAAGCTTGAAAGGAAGAATATAGTCACAGTCACTATGCCCGGCTTTGGCACTACGGACAGAACCTATGATAACGCCATTACTCTCATGAAGCATCTTGGGACTGATATCAGGGAGATCTCGATCGTGCCTGCAATGAAGCAGCATTTTTCCGACATAGGTCTTTCAGAGGATGACAGGTCGGTCACATACGAGAACTCACAGGCCAGGGAGCGGACTCAGATCCTCATGGATATCGCCAATAAGGAAAACGGTATTGTCATAGGGACCGGTGATCTTTCGGAGCTTGCACTGGGCTGGGCTACTTACAACGGAGACCATATGTCCATGTACGGAGTGAACGCCTCCGTCCCGAAAACATTGGTCCGCTACCTTGTAAGATATGAGGCTGTGTCCCGAAACAAAGACGATGTGCGGCTTTCAGAGGCCCTCTTTGATATCCTTGATACGCCTGTCTCTCCGGAGCTTCTCCCTCCGAAAGACGGAGAAATACAGCAAAAGACAGAGGACATAGTGGGACCTTACGAGCTTCATGATTTCTTTTTGTATTACATGATGCGCTTTGGCTTCTCTCCGAAAAAGATAATGAGGATGGCAGAGATCGCCTTTTCTGGAAGCTATGAAAAAGAAGAGATACTCAAGTGGGAGAAGGTCTTTTACAAAAGATTCTTTTCACAGCAGTTCAAGAGATCCGCTCTTCCGGATGGTCCAAAGGTGGGGTCCGTATCACTTTCCCCCAGAGGCGATTGGAGGATGCCGTCTGACGCAGTCGCTTCCCTCTGGATCTCGGAGATAGAAAAAATGGAAAAGGAAGTTTGAAATGAAGAGTTGGAAGGATAATGTCCGTGCCGTCATCCCCTATGTTCCAGGGGAGCAGCCCGAAGGAAACATAATAAAACTAAACACAAATGAAAATCCTTATCCGCCTGCGCCTGCAGTCTCATCGGTTCTTAAGGATTTTGATGCGGGACGCTTAAAGAAATACCCAAAGCCTCTTTGTGACGGCCTGGTCAAAGCACTTTCAGACTGGTTTTCGGTCGCGCCCGAGAACATATTTACAGGAACGGGCTCTGATGACGTGCTTGCCATGTCCTTCCTTACCTTCTTTAATTCAAAGGAAAAAGAGCCTGTGCTCTTTCCCGATGTGACTTATTCCTTCTATGATGTCTGGGCAAAGCTTTTTGATATCCCCTATGCTGCCGTCCCCTTAAAGGATGACCTTTCCATCGATGAAAACGACTATATCGGAAGAAGTAACGGAGGGATTGTGATCGCGAATCCAAATGCCCCGACAGCCCTTTCAATGCCCCTTTCCGTTATCGAAAAGATAGTAAAAAATAATCCCGGATCAGTAGTCATAATAGACGAGGCCGATGTGGATTTCGGCGGGGAAACAGCCCTTCCTCTTATAGAAAAATATGACAACCTCCTTGTCACCCGAACCTTCTCAAAATCCATGAGCCTTGCCGGGAGCAGGATAGGCGTGGCTATTGGCTCAAAGGAGCTTATCAGATTTTTGTGGGACGTTCGAAATTCCTTTAATTCCTATACCATGGATTCCATAACTCAGGAGATAGGCATCGCGGCTCTTTCAGACAGGGCTTATTTTGAAGAGAATATAAAAAGAATAATCTCCACAAGGGAGAACTTTTCAAAAGAACTTACAGCACTTGGTTTTTCGTTCCCGAAGTCATCATCAAATTTTGTCTTTGCCCGGCACCAGGAACTCGACAGTACTGTTCTTTTTGAAGATCTGAAAAAAGAGGGGATTTATGTGCGGCACTTTAACGGTGATCGCGTGAAGGATCATCTTCGGATCACAATAGGGCTTGAGAGTGAGATGGAAAAGCTTGTTGATTTTTTGAAGGCGTACATCAAAGAAGGAAGGGGAAGGAAAAATGGGCTATGAGATAGATACTGTAGGCATACTCATAAATGTCGGAGCCGTCTTCCTCGGTCTTTTTATTTATATAAAGATAATGAGGAGCGAGTGGGGGCAGGAGCATAGAAACCTCCAGTTCCTCTTAATGTTCATCTGCCTTTTTGTCGCGATCCTCGTGGGCTGGGGAATAAGGACTCTGGTGGCATATCTGAGGCTTCGCGCGATGGCGGGGATGTGAGTTTTTTGGGATTCCGGACCCGGGGGTCTGTCGGAGAAAGATAAAATGCTTTTTAAAGTCGCGATGATCATATTATTGATCGTAATTATTTTTTTGGTGATCAAATACCTGTATGTACAGGCCAAGATCCTGAGCTCAATGGAGTTCAGAAAGACCGCCGAAAAGAAGTCTGCCGTGATGCAGGTTTACGATCCCCAAATAACCTGTGACTATTGCGGATACATCATAAATACAGCCAAAGATAGTAAGTGTCCGAACTGCGGCGCAGTCTACGGGGGAGATAAGGAGCTTAAAAAACGTTATCGGGTAGACGCGGCAGCTGTTGAAAAGATGGCAGATGATGCCGCGAAGGACGCCGTTTCAAGAGCGCATAAGAAAGGTCTTGAAACGCTCCGTCACATACGGATCGCGATCTTAGCCCTGGCAGGTGTGTTTGTTCTGATGATCGTCTTTTCCCTGATCGCTGACAGGATAGCACCCTCCGGCGCCTACAGGTATCGCAGCAATGAAAAGGTTAAAGATTACGATTATAAGGATTATAAACTTATTAGCAGCCCGGAGCTTACGATCCTCGACCGGGATGACGTTGAAGTTCGGTTGATGAGTATATATGCCGATACCGACAATGGGAAATATAATAATCAGTCATACAGCTATCGTGTAGGTTTTTCGCTGATCAATAAACGGCCTGATCCGGTCCATTTTTGTCTGAAATGTGTCGGCATCAACGGACGGAGCAAATCGCGGGATTATATCTATCTCTACAGCTATTTTGAAGGGAAGTCACAAGTCCTGTTCTATGAAAGTGTATATGGTGAATGGTTTGACTCGATCGATGAAATGGTCTTTGGCGAAATCTCGATCAGTGATGATAATGGCAAGATCTATGAAGACAAAACCATGAAAGTCTTTAAGATCAGTGATGACGGATATACTGCCATAACTGATGATAACGATAAAGGCAGCGTTGTCTTTGAAAATGATAAGGTAAGGATCAGAAGCCTTATAAAAGAGAAGCGCGACAGAGGTTATGATCTTTGGATCGAGAATCGCTCGAAGAACGATTATTACATTAACACTTCGTATATGAAGGTGGGCGGTACGGCTTATAATTCATATATCCTGTATGATTCCGGACTTCCTGCGGGTTATACCCTTCATCACGATTCGGTCTTTGCTCCGGGAGAAGAATTTGAGAAACGTGCCGATGATGCAGTGGTAGAGATGTCCTTCAGCTTTTCCGATCCGGTGGATCCGACGAATGATTTCTCGACCGGATATATTGAACTGAAATGATGGAGTTGAAGATAATAAAGATAACTTCATTAGACGCGCCGGAGGTAAGCCTTTATGAAAGGCTCAACGAAAAACAGGTAAAAAAGGTATTTGAGCCGAATGGCGGGGCTTTCATATGCGAAAGCGTACGCGTTATTGAAAGAGCGCTTACGGCGGGATATGAACCAATATCATTCTTCGCTGAGGCCGGATGTGAAAATAACATTTCATATTTGATACGGGGAAAAGATATTCCGGTGTTTATCGCAGATCATGATGTGATGAAGGAGATCACCGGATATTCACTGACGGGCGGAGTGCTTGCTGCCATGCGCCGGAGACCGCTTCCGGATTTGCAGAACTTTATGTCTGTACATAATAATGTTGTTGTCCTTGATGATGTGGAAAATCCGACGAACGTGGGTGCCATTTTCAGATCGGCAGCCGCTTTGGGGGCTGACGGGATCGTTCTGAC